>Ga0209589_1002441_pt1 | contig 32261 bp, 13 predicted proteins | sample CowpeawhiteBW_FD_187525 | JGI IMG/M metagenome (GOLD analysis project Ga0209589, IMG submission 187525) | Root nodule microbial communities of legume samples collected from California USA - Cow pea white BW (SPAdes) (version 2) | ecosystem: Host-associated > Plants > Roots > Nodule | place: USA...
TGGGGAGTTTTTGCTGCAGGTGCTTTTGGTGCTGCTGCAGGTGCAGGTGAAATGGCCAAACTGGTAGAGCATAAGAGTAGGAAGAGAGATAAGGTGAAAAGGGTTGCTTGTTTCATCTTCCAGTTGCCAATTGAAGCCTGTTGATGGCTTTGATGATTGTGTTTGTGGAAGAATGTGAATGATTTGAATTAATGATTCTTGCAATCTGTGTCTTGGGATGTGTGAAGGAGAGGGTTATATAGAGGCCAAGAAAATGATAGGTTGGTGAAATGTATGGCTATGAAATCTGTTGGCTGTGGAGTGTGAGGATATATCCCATCTATCATAGAGAATAAGGATCATTTATCTAATTATCGTTGCCATGTTTGCCAAACAGATGATGAGTTTATTAACTTTTGAAATACCTTCTTTAAAAGTCATTACAATTATGGTTTTTAATTTACTGATAGAGTAAAACTTCTTACATCCACAGAATTTAAACTCTGAAAATTTTGATCGTTTTATCTTGTCCACGGCAAATATATAAATAAAGACATCACAACCTTTTGATTTTAGTGCAAACAAACCGAGACAAGACATTTTAACCCATATAAAGATCTCACTTTTGGACATAGATCCACATTTCGTGATAAGTAATTGATGTTATTGCTAAAAAATAAAGACAAAATATTTTGATTTAATTATGGGATTTCATGCTCGGTTGATCTTTATATTTAAGATGTTCTATAATCATGCCTGAATAACATTAGCCTCTAGCTGAAGATTCATATCTGTAAGACCATAGCTAATGAAGCACATTATACATGGGTACTTCAGAAACAATGTCTATTTGTTGAAAGAACACAGCTTATACCTTAAACCATATAACAGAACCATAACATGAATAGAAAAGAGAAACACAGCCATTTTCTATTTGCTGTTAAACCATACTATTCTCCATACATTGATTCATACTTTAGTAAAAATACAAGAGAAATGACTTCCATCATTATACCTATACATGTCACTGAAAGATCATTCAACATCATTAAGAGAACAAAACGAAAGGCTTCCGTATAAGGTTTTAGGATAGCCACCATAAGGTCCTGCAATTTGTCTACAACCTCGAGTGCTTCCTTTTTAGTTCATAACGAAACAATTTATGAAAATTTATGTAACACAGTTATGTTCTTGGTCTGTTTTTCAAGTTCTTTATCAAACTTTTGTAGACTGTCAATGCGTAGTTCTTACCATGACAATTATTGGAAACTGAGGAAAGTCTTAGTAGATATGTTCGCACGTCATAATATGTATCAACTTCTGTAGTTGGAGATGAAAATTTTGATTGTCTTAATTGCATCAAAGTTCACACAAAAACGATCTTAATTGAATCAAAAGAAACATATTGCAGCTCACATGTCCCTCAAAATCTATGCTGCTCAGAGAAAGAACATAAATTCAAAATCATCAAATAGATTGTCTGGTCTGGTCCAGCCTTCAACTTGAAATAATCACCAATGCAACTAAAGAAAATCCAAGGGACACCAACGTTGTTCCTAGAGAACTCGTCAAACTCCATGCGCCAGAACTGTCCTTGGATGTTCCAAGACTATCATCAGCAGAGGAGTTATCATTATCAGTTTTTGGTGCTATTGAAGGAGAGGGTGCAGGAGCTGGTGGCTTAGGTTTGAAGAAGTCCAAAGGAAGAAGCACCTTGTCAACATGATATATAGCAAGCACCTTGTCTGAGTATATAACCCCTGTGATCGTGGCATTGACCACTCCTGTTGAGATATTCACATTGTTGCCATAAGCTGTCACGTTTAGTTGCAACCTGTCAGGGTTATCCCCAGCTAGTGTTCTCACAGGGTTGCTCAGAGAATCAAAGTTTGAGCTTGAAACGTAAGTGGGAAGAACATGGAACTGCAAAAGTTCGATCTTTTGATTATCAGCCAGAGAGTTCAGGAACCCTACTTTGAGGTTTGAAAAGCTACTGTCATCTGGGGCAAAGATGGTTAAGCCACCTGATTTTATGGTTATGAGCTGAGCATCGAGTTGGTTGATCAATTGGGTGGTTTTCATCAGCCGAATTAGGATGTTAAATGATTTGGCCTTTCTTAATATTCTGATGAGATCATCAGGGGAAGAATCAGAGGTGTCTGAAGAAGAGGGTGACTGGGATAGTGCTTGGACAATTGGTTTTGATGGAGCTGCAACAGGTGCTTGGGCTAATGTGGTTGAATATAAGGAGGAAAAAGGTATGAGGAGTAAGAGGGAGAATAAAACTAATAGCTTCATTTTTCTATAGAGTAAAGTTGCTTTGGTGATAGATTAGTAGTTGTTATTTGAATGGTGTTGGAATGGTGTGGCTTTTATAGGGTAAATGAATGAAGCTTTGGTGATGAAATTTCTCTGTATATACTTGTGTTATGTGTGAGGTCTGTGGTGGTCCTGTAGGAGATTAAGGTGATGCATCAAGGTAGATGAGATAAAGGTGAGTGAGAACAATGTTTTTTCCTTTTGCTTGGGAATGCAGGAAAAAAGAGGAGTTAGAAGTTAGAGCTCAATTGGGTGCTAAATGCACATTAATGAAATTGTGATGCTTTTAACACCAAACATTATAGTTATATTTCAGCATCTTATTCCTCAGAAGCTACTAGGTTCAGATGCAATTTTGCAGTAACACTGACTAGTGCTTTTGTTGAGGATAATTACATATGTATGAGGATGCTGCTTTGAGTTTTGGGCTTTGGAGGTTGATTCCAAGCTCCTTTCAGCTTTCATATGTTTATTGTTGCAATGTTAGGTTTTTCAGATGAATCTATGAGCATTGCTTTTATCAGGGGTTAGCTCTTTTTCTTGTGTTTGTTTCCACTAAAAAGTATTGATAATTTATAGCAAGCTGAAAAAGAAAAGTATGTGCTATTGATAGATGAATTGCATGCTAAGTTTCTATTCAATTCACATGTTAAATACCCTCTAACACCAACCCTCTAAATTCGGATACTTTTTTTTCTCAAGACTGTGTTATGAAAGAACTTATATGCTTGTAATTTACTTGTATTACTACATATTGTTCTTAATAGTATTGTTTTTACGTTTCAATTTGTTCATTTTGACTATAATATAACTAAATTTTATACAAGTATGTATACTTTTGTATCATTAATTTATATAATTAAATTTTTAATATATTTTAAATATACATTTTTATTACTTTTAATGTTATTTTTGTTTTTCATTACTCCTTTGTTTTTTTTTTGTATAATTTAAAGTAATATTTTCTGTATATTAACGTTTTTTCTATTAAAATAATTATATTTTACTTAGAACTTATAATTTATCTCCTATATATTAATTTTCATATTATAGCATTAAATTATTATTATTAAATATTTTTGTAATATATAGTAAGCAGTAGTTTTATCTCTAAAGATAAAAATAGTAAATATATTTTAATTTTAAATTTTAATATTGAATGAATCTTAAAAGTATCTTATAATATATATAAAAAAAATAATGGCTATTCTTCTCTTTTCTTATTTTTACCCAATTTAAAACTAATATAAAATAATTGACTTAGCTATCACTACAAGAAACTTGTTAAATAATGATAATTTTATTGATGAAAAACTTGTTTAGAAATCAACTTTTTAATTAGAGACCGATGTAAAAACAAATTCATGTGGTAGTCAAAATTTTGATAGTTAAAGTTAGTGATCAATTTAGAGACTATCACAAGTTACATTGGTTACCAAGCTGTTAGGAGTTACATTGGTTTACTATCTTCTATCAATGGATTTACTTAGTTTATTTTCTTATAACTGATATTTTTGTCTATATGTACAATGTAATTTTATTATGGGTTTGGTATAGTCTTCCACATTTTTTCCTTTTTTCTTCTTTTTTTCTAATAAAATTTTCATGTGATATGACAATGATGTCTAACATAAACCTATTTAAAGAAGAAGTGTATGGAATAGGATTGTATTTAGGTGAGGAAAAGTGAATACCGAAGAAATTTTTACTTCACCACAATTATATATAATTAAATGTTTGGACATACATGAAACATAAAATCTCAAATGATAACTTTTTTTACTCTCTTACTGCGACCTATGTCCAATTAAGTGCATTTAAATCAGTTACTTAATAGATTAATAATTACGAAATGTTCATTTAACTTGGACTACCTAGTCCTCATTTTCTCTTCGGTCTTTGGTTGAAAATATCGTAGTGCAATATCATAACATGATGATGGTAAAAGCTTATATAAGTTGCAATAATTTGAATTCATACACTGATTACCACTAGTTGAAGCTCCTACTGATAATATCACAAAGATTGAATCCTTCAACATCCTCAACATTTCATAAACATGTCCTGAGACCGGATTGACAAGGGAGTATTAGTGGTTTGGTAGAAAAATTTGGTATTGGAAGACCACTCTGCTGTTTTTTATTGGCAAGAGAGTACACCAAAGTTTTATTTTGTCACCATCCATTATTTTTAATTCACTTTTGTTACAAAAACATATATAACTGCATAAATCATCATATCGGAAAAATATATTTTAACAAAGTTTCATCGATAAACTTTTGACAATACATGTGACGGCCTCTCAATGGAAGAAGGAAAGATTTGATGTAAATTGGAAAGAGAAAAAAAAAATTATTAAAAAATAAACTTTGTCAAACTTTATAAAAAATAAAAAATTTGTCATAATATCATAGTCCGTCTATTCTTATACATGGATACATGGATTGAGTCATCGGTGCGTGCTTTATATATATATATATATATATATATATATATATATATATATATATATATATATATATATATATATATATAAAATAAAATAAAAGAGTTATTTTGATATCACTATTTTCAAATAACTATTATTTAATACCAACTTTTTTTAATAATATATGAAGTATCAAATGGAAGTATTGGTGTCAAACACCACCCTCCAATAAAAAAAGAAGTGTACTCCTTATCTCTAAACACGTTGCATAATGTGAAGTTTAACGACTTAAAAAAAAATTATCATTTCTCTACTATCATTGTATGCAACTTATACACAAATTTAGAATTTCTCATAAGTAATACAGAAGATATATGAAGTTTTTCTTATAAATCTTTATAAATCAAATATAATTTCCACCACAACCTGAAAACTTGAACCATTAGCGAATGAAAAAGAACAGAAAAAAAAAAAAAAGCCAATTATTTAAAACCAATGTATCTGCAAAATGTTGATCGTTCATTCTTTAATCCACCCTAGATGATATAGTTTCACTTCAATGCTTATATTCTTCAACTCCAACCTCTCATTGTGACCACGAAAATGCTGCAACTGAAACTGCAGCAACAACAGTAACCCATATCACATGCTGCTGTTTCACACTGACAGCAGCAGATTCAGCATCATCCGCAGGAGTTCCAGTGCTGTCTGCAGATTTCTTCTTAGACCCCTTAGGCTTTTCTGGCGCCGGAGCCGGAGAAGGAGGCTTAGCGACAAAGAAATCCCGAGGAAGAAGCACCTTGTCCACTTGGTAAACCGCAAGCTGGTGATCGGTGTAGACAGTGCCACCTAACGTAACATTGACGATCCCGGTGGTCATGTTCACTTGGTTCCCTCCGGAGCTTGTTATGTTCAGTGCCAACCGATCAGGGTTTTCACCGGCCTGCGTTCTCACGGGGTTGCTGAGAGTGTCAAAGTTCGAAACGGAAACGAATGTGGGTAGCAAGTGGAACTGGATGAGCTCGTTCTTTTGTTGGTCGTTGAGGGAGTTGAGGAAGCCAGGTTTGAGGCTTGAGAAGGCATTGTCGTTTGGTGCTAATAAGGTTAAGCCACCGTTTGAGGTGAGGAGTTGGGAGTTGATTTGGTTGGAAACTTGCGTGGCTTGAAGGAGACGGATAAGGGTGGTGAAACCCCCGGCCTTTTTGAGAATTCTGATGATGTCTGTCGGGGGTGAGGAGGGTACCGGCGCCGGAGTGGTGGCAGTGGTGGCGGTGGCGGGGGCGGTTGGAGCGGCGGCGGGTGACTGGGCTAGAGAGATGGTGAAGTGGGAAAAGAGTAGTATCGGAAGAAGTGGGAGGGTGAGAGAGAAGAGTGGATGCTTCTTCATCATCATCACCATCTTTTGTTGACTGAAAGAAAGAAAGAAAGAGTGGTCCTTGAAGTGAGAGTTTTCGATGTGGGGATTGTGGAGGGAGGGTAATATATGGAAAGATGAAAAGAGTGAAAGGGGTTTGTTTTTTCTTGGTTTGGTGGAATGTTTGTGTAGAAAGTTCAGTTGTTGTAGCAGATCTGCATGCTTACACATCAATGAAAGGTGGTTTGTCATGGAAATGCAATACTGTGTTAGCCAGTTGGATTTTGCTTGGGAAGGCAGGAAAAGAATAGTGAGATCTAAGTAGGGCAAAAAAAAAAAAAAAAGATGAGCATGATAACGTAGCATTCACTTGTAATTCTTGTGAAGTGGCAAAACAATCAAGTGCTAGCGGCTAACTTAAGGAACGAGTCTGTAATTAACCTTTGCAAGACAATTTGATGATGTTAGCATCTGACCTTACGATGCATGGTTTTTGCAACTTGGTCGGTGTTGAATGCCGGCGGGAATTCTTATTTAGTTGATTATATGTCTTTGATGGTGAAGAACGACGGTTTAACACATCATCGTATATTAGAGTAAGCCAAAGAAGGGTGTTACCACAAGTTGCTCGATTTTTTTCATTCTTTACATTGAGTCACTCTTCTTGGAATTTGTTTACCTGATACATCATATGTTGTCAAAAGCATATATTATGTGCCATCTAAGAAGACCAAGAAGTTTGAAAGTTTTCATGTTTACTTTCTCTAATCGTATGTTTCGCAGAATTCCACTGCGTAATTCATTCAGACGATTATTTGAGTATCTCACGGCTTGTATGTTGAGAGGTCCACTTCAAGTTAATATTTTTCGGCATTCTAGAAATCGAAAAGAGAATGACATTTAACAATCTCGTGATCTAGAACATAGTATGTGTATCTCGCTTTCGGGTTTGGTTCGAACATCAACGTAGCTTTGATTGCTAGGCTAGATTGGAGACAATATTCTAGATAACATGTAAAGAGTATTCAAATGGAGTCCAACTTCGTTAGATAAAACGGGTTTAATAACAGGTTTGCTAGCGTTCTGCTGTTATTAACAATATACTGTGATTCCATCCAGTGGTAAAGGCAAATTTGCATCATGCTACCAAAGCAGACTCGAGCATTAAGCATGCCTGGTCACTGAAAAACCATATATACAGTTATATAATTACGGGAATAGAACTATTAAGAAAGAGAAGTGCGAAAATAAATAAAATATCGAAAATTATAAATCAGTATTACTCATCCTGAAGCATGTTTCAATTACAAAATGTGACATGATTCTATAATGTACTAGTTTAGATTCTCCACTAGCTCGCTTTAGATTTTCTGAAAGACTCCATTGCCTGATGCATCTCTCTCTCTTAATGCATCCTCAGCTTTCACTTTCTCAGGAACAAAATCTGAACAAGTAAAAGCAACGTAAAAAAACTTGCAAGGGTAAGGTGAAAACAGGGAAAGGTAAACTTAAGAATATGATTAGCATTGCAACAGGGATATGAAATTACCGGAAAGAAAGTCGTATCTCCTCTTCTTACTAACAACATTTGCTGAAAGGATAAGCGAGTGACAAATCAGTGATTGGAAAATAAATATTTAAGAGACTCAATGAGCCTGTAAGCAGATACACAATCAAACACAAAGATGAAGGAACAATTCGAATGGTCATAAAACATAGTAGTTCTACAAACCATCTAGGTTACACCTTCATACTAAATATTACTCTTACAAAGTGGTTAAGACCTAACACAATACTCACAATATTGACTGCCAACCAATTACAAATGGTTTCACAATATTACACACCCTCCTTGCTTTTGCTTTTACTAAAGAGATCAAAGTTAATGAAATCAAAGGTATGTAGTAAATTAATATCGATGCTTAATCAATAATCAATGGTTAAGATTAGAGATATTCCTCTTGACTCTTGCACTTTAATCTTTTCAGGATAGATGTTTCCTTCAACATTGCACAGGGAAAGAGAAGGCAGTCTCTGCAAAAGCTTTGAGAGAGTACTTTAAAAAAACGAGCAATAGCAAACAATAGAACAACATATACCATTCCTTTAGCAATTGCTCGGCATTGATGAAGTTGAACAATTTTACCTTATGTCTACTCCATTAAGGCATAGTATTTTATTGCACTTAATTAGAATATAGGTTTCCACAACCAAGTGACTGTGCAGAACCTGTTGCAGTTATTTAATGGAGTTTACTGCAATTACAAGTAGGAGGTGTGCAGAATATTTGCAAGGTTTGATGATATTCATAACGGAATGACCTGATAGCTATATAGAAGTGAACAGAATAAATTATCAAACAGAGAGATTCTGCTCAATTTAATACTAATTACCTGGTACACAAATAAACACTTTAGTGTTGATATGGGTGTGTGGTATGCTAATTCGTAACATGGGGGTATGTTCGGTTGATATATTATTTAAATAATATGTTTGATAATAACATTTAGTACCTACTAATATGATTCTTTAAAGAAATTTAAAAGTTGCATTATACGTTTTTGTCTATTTCATTTCCCAAGGTGTTGATATTGATACTCTCTCAAAACAAAATTTTCTGATTAAATACTTTTAACTTCAAATCCTTCTAAACCCCTCTAGAGGCCTCTTCCTGATTCAAAAGCATCTGTTTGACAATTCCATTCCAACTTGTTCATCATTGTCCTCAGTGAGTTCCACTTCCATTGTTTTCTTCCAGAAGTGACTTCTCCTCTTCCCATCTTCCATCATCTCTTACTGATATTCATTGACCACATGTTTATCTGCACTCAAACTCGTTCTCTGCCTTGATCCATTTCAAACAAAGGTATGCAAATTCAACTCCCAAAACATCAATGGTTGCATACTAATGGGAAAACAAATTGTGAATTGGTACACAAGACCGAATTCGCCATTCATTAAGTTATTTTCTATTGGGTGAATTTAGTAGCACAGATTTAAGTGCTCCTTAATTCACAGTACATGGAAAGAATCCAATATTTACTATTATGAATTTGATGTGGGAAAGCTACTAGAGTCTATACTGAGAAATTCACTGAATCAGATCAAGATCAGTATGATACTCCCTACTTTATGACTAAACCCATTCAAAAACTTAGCACCCTCACCCCAAAAACGTAACCAACAAAATGATCAGGAATTCTACTCAAGCCGTTCATCTTCAAAGTACATTTTCCAAAAGGTCAAACTACAAGTATAAGCCTAAAACTAGAAAAGCCAGAAAATTTTCAATCAATATAAAGAATTAATCCTTCAATTCCCAAATAATAGACATCAGCGTCAATGTCAGAAAAGCAATCAGCTAGAAAATGTTATCGGACCATCCATCTGAGAGCACCTGCCACTTTCTCCTTTTAGACTCAACCCCCGACAGGGTATGGACTATTCAACCAAGAATCAGACAACCTCTAGTCGTGGAGTAAGAAAACTTCCATCAAGCCTAGCACCTAATATGGGCCTACTCACTTACAGACTGACCAAGTTTAGACCAACAAACCATTATAACTGTCTCACTCTATCACATTGCGGCTTTAGGGCTTTAAACAGCCAGCAGCTCACAGGCACATTACAGCAAGATTCTATATTCTTCCATGGCCTCCTCACACGGGAAGAAGGCACCATGCAATCCAACCCTAAAAAGGGAGGTAGCAGTCAAAGAAGTTGAATGGATAGTAGAGGCTCAGTTGGGTTTACTGAGCTCATACCTAAGTTTAGGACTCCCCAACAAGTGTATTCTCCTAACCTAAACAGGTATATAGGGTGTGTTAGCCTTCACATTTGCTTCCGAAGAAGGTGAACCTTTGTGACAGTAGGATTTCCATTCAAAGTGCAGTTGAAATTGGGAAATCCATAAACCAAAACGCACACATCCTACAGAACGCCATTTCAAACTTCACTGAACTCACATATCTCAGTCATAAAACCTTACCAACGTGCTTGTAACTCAGACATTTCTTGCGGTCCTGGACACAACAAGCATAAGCGTCCTGCGTGAATTGCTCAAGAAACTTCTCCTGCAAGGGAAACAAAACCAATGAAAAAGATGCCAAACATGCAAACATGCAAACATAAACAGAAAAAAAAGCAAAATAGAAAATCACCACAGCTTTGTTGATGGCTAACACCGCTTCCTGCGAAACACGCATATCAGGATCTTCGCCCTTGATCATGGTCCTGATACGATTCATGGGAAAAACGTTGGCTTTCTCATCTTCACCGCTTCTTTCTGCGCCCTTTTGGTGTGGGTGTTTTGAATTGCCGTTGCTGAGCTTGGGCTTCTTATTCTTCTTCTTTTGGTTTTCCTCTTTGGTGATGTCTCGAGTCTTCTCCTTCGTTTTATTTTGGGTTGTGGAGATTTCTCCTTTCTTGGCCTTGGGAGATTTGTGGGGTTTGGGAGTGTTGGAGGAAGCCATTGTTTTACAGAGGGGGGTTTCAGCCTCTGTCAGACGCCCGTTCCAAGATGAAGGGTGAAATTCGAATTTTTCTGGAAGTGCTTTTAATAAAATGGTATAATTACCTCCTAATTTTTTTTTTTTATTCAATTTAGTTTCTTTAACATCGGTCCTTCGATTTAATCCTCAATTTATCGAAAAGGATTTAATTTGGTTTCAATTTTTTTTTTTTTCTAAAAGATATGAAGTGTCATGTTGGGTCACATAATAATTTACTGTTATAATATGTGTTAATGACAATAGTTTTTTTTTTATTTTAGTATTTTATTTAAATTTTTTATTTAATTTATTTCCTTTTCTTTTTAAAACGATCTAATTCTTTTTAATTTTAATTTGATATCAAATTAATAAAGAAGTTTAATTACAATTTATATATACATGTTAAAATATTTTAAAGATATAAAAGTATAAAGATTAAAATGTAAAAAGTAAAATAATTTGAATATTTAGATATAGTGATTTGATGTATAAATTAAAAAAAAGTATTTTAACATGTATATATAAGTTATAATTAAGCTTATTTACTAATTTAGTCTTAAATTACAATTGAAAATGACAAGATTAGATCGTGTTAAAGAATATAAGTATTAAATTGAAAATGAACAGCATGACACGTGGCATAACAGTAACCTGACACGTGAGAGTTTATAAATTTTTAGAAAAAAAATTAAAAATTTCAAGACTTGACACATAAAAAAAATTAAAAATTCCAGGGCTTCATACCTAACAAAAAATTTAAAAGTTAAAAAGAAAATTAGGGTTTAACATATATGCTCTATGGGCACAATGTTAACTCCAACTTAACATAAATGACCAAATTAAACTTTTAAATAATTGGAAAATTAAATTGAACAAACCAATAATAAGATACGAAATTGAACCAAACCAAAAAAAAATTTAAGAGACTAAATTAGTAATTATACCCGATAAAATCGATAATTGTTAATAAACACCTAAACATATATAAGAAGAATTTGACTAAAAACTTTTGCAATTCAAAGGATTTATGACAACATTAAAGATCAAAATATGTCTCCTTGAATCTTATAATAATGTTCCATGAAGGAAAAAACTTAAAGAACATTAAGATCATGAGCACATTTGAAGAATAGTTATTAGAAAAATTAATTTGTTTATGTTTTTGGGTTTTGGACTTTTTTCTATAATTTAGTTTATGTTTTTATACTTTTGGGCTTGGACTTTCTTTTAGCGTTTTTAAATTTTCTTAAACTTATGTGTCTATCAAAAGAGGTACCAAAAACTAATGTAAACCCTTTTGAGTTGTATTATATGCATTTGCATTCTTTGAAAAAAGATTTTCTTGGTTTTTGAATTAGAACTCTTATTCTTATCGAATATTAAAACCTTTATGACAGAACTTCACATGACTTATCAATCTGCTACATCATGATGTCCCTCATCCATATTCTATTATGCATTCTTCTCTCATTTATTTTTGTTGTGTCTCTTGAGGATTCAATTCATAAGCGATCATACTCGTTTTTGTAACAAAACTTCACTTAACTTACCAATCTGCTACATTGTAATGTCCTTTATTCCTATCTTATTATGCATTCTTCTCTCATTTATTTTTGTTGTGTCTCTTAAGGATTCAATTCAAAAGTGATCATACTCATTTTTGATTAGGATAGGATTGTATCACACTTTCTTTGCTACTCTTTACATAAATTAAAAAAAAGTTGGAGAATTTTTTTTTTCGTATTTGGTAATTTATTTAAACATTTTTTAAACTATCATCGCATGAAGTTTTCCATCGCTAGAAACAAACACAGATTAATCTTGGTCATATTTTGTGCTTCTCAATTTTAAGTATATATATATATATATATATATATATATATATATATATATATATATATATATATATATATATAATATAAAGAGCGTATGAGTGAGTTTTTTAGTGTATGGATACTTTTTAGAATACATCTTTTATAGGTTTATAAGCTCATATAATTGTTATATCATGCTATCATGAATTAATGCAAATAAATACATCATCAATAGAGGATACAATGACTATGTAACTTAAAAACATCATTATAGGTGAAATTACCAGACTTAACAACATATTTAAATCTCTTTATGACCGGTCATATACAAAAATGAAATACAAAGTATAAATTAATTAAAATAACAAATGATGATTGTCATATCCTTTCACCTTTAGATATTCTTCTTCTTTTCTATTTGTCGATCTTTAAAATATTTTATGGATTAATAATAACTTAATTAAAATATGTAAATAAAGATTGTTCTGCTCTTATTTTATATAATGATTAAGTTGTAATTGAAATTTGAATTCTCTCTTATTAATAATAATAATAATAATAATAATTATTATTATTATTATTATTTAATTTTTATTATTGAGTTGTTAGAAAACATCGTAAACATCCAATCTTACATGTTTATATTCAATATATTAGTTTTTTTCATTAAAGATATGCAAATTATTATATTAATTAATGATTTGGTCAGGATAAATTATATAGACTTGAACATTTCATTTTATGAATTAGTTTTATAAAGATAAATTTAACTTAAAATGAAATTATAAGTCACATCTCTTCTCTGTTTTGCCTTTAAACTTTTTTTCCAATCTTTCATGCAATTTGTTTATAGTATAACTCTTATATTATGAAAAGTAATTACTATAATGTATCAGATATATAACTATATTACGGAAATTAGTTTACATAAAACCTATATGAGAAAAAACTCAGAGTCGGTGTGTGAAAAGTAAAAAGTTGGATGTGGATAAGGGGAACCTCAAATGATACGCAAAATTTTATCTGGGCTTTTTTGTCTCTCTACAATATTCAACTAAAAGGCCTTTACTTCTAGAACTTCCATAATTTCTTCGTGCACTTGCTTAAATTTTCAAAATGACTATTTTATTTTTTAAAAGTGATTTCTAGAATATACATTTCAAAAAAATTTCAGAAAAAAAAAATCGGAACAAAGATTTCCAAAATAAAATTTCAAAATAGGATTTTCAAAATACATGAAATGTATTCTGGAACAAGCTTCTCATAATGAAATTTTCAGAATAATTTTTCTTTAACATCTTTTTAAATGAGATTTCCATAACACTTCTATAAGAAATATGTTTCGTAAATAAATTACGGAACGCATGAATTATGTTTCAGATAGAACATTTTGAAATGAGTTGTTTTTTTTTTCTCACTTTGTAGTGTTTTTTCTCTTTTCTTCTATGGGAGGACACTAGTAAAAACATCAAAAATAATAATAATAATAATAATAATAATAATAATAATAATAATAATAATATGATTCAATAATTAAGGTATTTAAGCCTTTCTATGTTATTGAGGGGTGTAGTTAATAATTGTGGGGTAGATGTACAATAGCCACAAATGAATCCATGTTTACATCTTTTGGATTCACTTAGTTGTTCATATCCTTTTTGCTTATTAAAGGAGGATAATTGTTCAAATTCATTAATGATTTTAAACTTGCAATACTTTATAATAAAATTAGATTTTAATTTACATATGTCCATCTTAATATTAACGGAACATTCCTTATTTAATACACGTAATAATAGACTTACACTTATTATGAGAAGGCTTAAAAATAATATAGTTCTTTTTTAAGAGAAAAGAAAATTATTATATTATATACGGATAACTTAGGGCAGTGACAAGGATTATGGGAGTGTTGGAATCCAAACTTGTAATAATCAATATCTTAACTATTAGATTATCTCTTAATGGAGAGAAAGGTTATTTGGAAACCTGAACATGAGGAGAAGATTAGAAAAAATTTTCAACACAAAAGCCTCTCATAGACTTTCTGAAATCTTCATGGAAGTAAGAAAAATTGTGAGAAAACCTTACTGGATGTTTGATAGAGTATGGAACAGTTTACTTGGTAAGTAGAACCAACCCGAGTTTTGACAAAGAGTGTTTGTAATCAAAAGAATCGAGCATCTGAGAAGGGTGGATGTTTGCACACAAGTGGCTCAATCACCATCCATGAGCATGCCTTTCGCATGGTATGTACATTAAAAAATATTGTTATATAACTTGATTACTATTTTATCATGATTAATTAGTTTTGGTTATAGGCAGAACAGTTGGGTCGTCATGTACATTTTGATGAGTTTTTCCACCATACTTATGTTCAAAAGAATACCGGTGATTTTGTAGATCAAAGATCTAAACAAACATATGTATTTTCTCTAACTTCTTAAATCTTTCCTCCTTTTTAAATATAAAGACTTGCCATTATATAACATGTCTATTTTTGAAAAACATGAGGAATTTGAACCTGTATTTTCTCAAGCAAGATCTGAGGCTGCTTCTTATGGCGAAGGAGAATAAATATCTCCATTGGACCCTGATGAGGAAGAGAAGTTAAGGAAAAAAAGTTGGTTAGTTGTTGCTGGTGGCAAAAATCCTAAGGGACAGGTATATAGGATTGGAAAACTGAATGAAAATTATCTTTGTGGGGAAGCATTCACACAATAAACATCTAGTTCTACAACTATGGATTCACAAAAGATTCTAAGGTTGGAAGAAGAAATTTGTCAATCTAGGGAGGAGAATCAACGACTGTAGAGAAAATTAGAATCTCTATTAATTGTTGTTCTCCCTCTTCTTCCTCCCGCCCCACAAACCATTTTGCAAGACGTCAATGAACAACCACAAAATGAGAACTAAAACCAAGATGATGCTCAAAAGAGGGACCACCATCATGGACAAAACTCTTCTCATTATGCAGATTATTAGTTAGGTTTGTAATTGTAGGACTTTTTGAACTAGGGGTAAAATTAGTTAGTTTTTAAATTGTAGGACTTGACCTATGTATATTATTTGTTAGTTTCTTAATTTGTGTTATCTACTTTATTTTATATTTGTAGTTTTACTGTTTTGATGTGATGATATGAATGGTGTTAAACCTTTGGAAAACTATGTTGTTATATTTGAAGGTGTTATTTGAATGTTGGGATGTTTGTAGGATCTACAACTGGAGGCTAGTTTTATGTCTAAACATCACTTCTCTTATCTTTGATATAAAACTATTATATTTTCTAATTCTAGAATCTTTTATGAGCTATAATTATGTATACAAAATTGTCTACTATATTGTCGACAGGTAGAGTTTAGACGTAAGTCTTGACATCAATCAATATATGTAAAAATATTTAATGATAATTTTTAGAAATTAAAATTATTTTAAATTTTTTATAATTTTTTTTATATTATAACGTTACCTACGAAAAGTTTCGTATGTAAATTATCTACGAAGATTGTCATAAATAATTACCTACGAAGATTTTCATAAGTAATTTACATATGCAGAATGTTGGAGATAAATTATCTACGATAGTTTTTGTAGATAATTTACCTACGAAGATTTTCGTAGGTAATTTATATACGCAGAATATCGTAGATAAATTACCTACAACAATTTTCGTAGATAAGTTACTTACGAAATATTTAGTAGATAACTTCAGTTGAAAATTATCCACATCTACAACTATTTTTGTAGATAACATGTTCGTAGGTTATTCGTAGATAATTATCTATGTTTTCCTTTCGTAGATAATATTCGTAAGTACTTTATCTACGAAACATAATTTCGTATATAAAGTTACCTACCAGCTAAATACTTACGAAATTTGCTTCATAGGTAATTCGTAGATAACAATGCATTACCGACGAGAATAGAACATTATATATGAAAAACTAGCGTAGATAATAAGCTGATTTCTTGTAATGTATGTGTGTGAACTTCAAATACTCGTATTTAGAGGGTTATTTTTTTCTTGGGATTACATATTTGGGGATTTTATTAATATTTATCTTTTTAATTATTATAATAAATAATTAAAGCATATTAAAATAAAAAAAAATTACTAATAATAATAAAGTAACTTTATTTTCTACTATTTTTTTTTTTAATTTGACTTTCTACCCTTGGGTATTTCTTCCCACGCCTCCACAATTTTCTTTTGTATCCTCACAAATATGAAATTCTCTACTATATTGATGAGATAAAGACATGGTTTTACCTAACATTTGTTTGATTTGCATTTATTGGTGTTAGTGTCACAAATGCCATTTATTAAGTATATATAACATTCTTTGTTCTAGAAATGCAGCAGGCACCAATATATTGCGGAGCTATAAGCCAAATACTCTATCTTAGTATTTGTTGGGAGAACTTTGATTGAATAATGGAGCAATTTTAATTAGGTAGGAACAAGTGGAAGCTAAAAATAAACACCTAATTTTATGTTTCCTTGTCGGTTTAGGTTCAATTTGTGGCTGTGAATGTGACCACATTCAAAGCAAATGCTAATGGCTCACTCCCATCATCAATCTTTTTTATGGAAGGATGAGTGTCCACTATCTATCATAATTCAATATCATGTTTCCCCACTTTCTTTTTTTCAAGTAATTAAACTACGTTTTATTAAGGGTTGGTTTTCAAGTAAAACTGCAAGCTTATCATCATTTACCTATTTAGGTTAAATTTAATACCTACGTTTATATATTTTGTAAATAACTATTATTTAAAAAAGTAGTACAATGTATTTTAGCCGATAATGAATCAACTTGAATAAGTTGAACCCTTGATTTAGAAATGACCTAAACACTCTATGAACATAGAGTGTTTCAACACACATTACACTCAATTATTCTATTCTATAAGAATATGTTGACTGCTTATTTGAGTTAGAGTTATGTTTGACTAAAATCAATGTGTTTAAAAAATTGTATTTAAATTATTCATTTGTGTTGGAAATCCAACATCGACTAGAGATAAAACAATTTTATAGTATATAAGTGGGTGTTGTTATATTACCACTTGATGGGTCTATAGAGGGGAGTCACTGGGGAGAACAAACACCAATGAGACTTAAGTCTAACCACATCAGGCATTAATACCACTCTCAACCTAAAACCTTAAGACAATGAGTTTATGAGTCTTCATATACGGTGCTTCACTTTCTCATTTCTACCCCACATTAAACCGATTTTATGAGATTTAGTTAGGCTTAAATCATTTTTCTAATATGATATCAGGCGAAATTTATATTTATTAGGCATAAAGTTTCACCTTATATTAGACTATCCATTAATATTTAGTCTCACTCTAATTAAGATAACTTTTTTTTGTTATTGATGGAGAAGTACTTGTCATATGATATTGCAAATTAATATTATTGATTTTGCACCGATGGAAAGCATAAATTTGTTACAGATACTTCGGTGAAGGGGTGTATGTAAAAAAATAAATTTTGCAAATATATAACAAACGAAATGTTTTTGTATTTGGTTTTATGGTTACAAAGTTTCTCTTTCGAATTTGTTTGTCTCTTAATTATCATATTCAATTGTAGAAGACTTATTTTCCAATCCGTTGACTGTGCATACTTTGTCTCTTAACTTTTACTAAGCTTTATGTAAGTATTTGAAAATTATATTTGTTAAAATATTCTAAGTCATTCACATTTTTTTTCTGTGTAATTGGACTTTACAAACAAATATAGAGTTATTGTAAAAAACACTTTGAACTTGAAAATTTCAAAATTAAAATTACTCATTTTCGTTGATCCAGCGAAACAAAAATTTAGACCATTGGATTTAGGGCATCATGTATTTCGCCATTGGATGAAGAATGTGCGATCACGTGATTATGATTCGGTAGTTCTTTCTTTCCCCGTTGGCTGGTGCACGTGCACCATTCTCACCGTGTGGTCCCGTGCCATACCTCTTTTTCTAATTTTTATTTAACCAAACTTAAAGAATTTAATTTGAGAGTGATATTTGTTTTTTTTTTTAAAGTTGTATTCTCTTGCAAATTAATTTAATCTAAACTATGTACTGAGATCTTAAGTTGTCCTGTTGGAAGAGTTATTTACATTTTTAAGATTGTTCTTATGTTACTGGACCGAAAATACAATTATTTTACTGTATATATTGTGTAATATGTCACTTATTATCGGATTAGAATAAGTGATTTTTATTTTTAATATGTATAACAGAACATTTTTTTAATTAAATCATGTTAGGTATAATTGTGAAACCTTAACATTATATTTAAATTTGTATTATAATGATTAGAGTTTTCAAGATGGATCAGAACTCACGAGTTAATCCAACTCATTACGATTTTGAATCGGGTTAGATTGAATTTTTTTTTACAAATTTCAATACGGAGTCCGGTTTATCTAGAATATTTGGTTATTCTTGAGAGTTTTGTTTTTTTTATTATATATATAAATTGCTCCAAATGCAAATTATGTATCAAAAATAATTGAGAGATTAATGTTTTCACATCTTGAAAGAGTTTTGGTATTGAATTAGTTCATAAAATTCAATTTCGAATATATTTTTATTTCATTATTAAATATTAATTATATTACATCAATTAATATAATTGAGTATGTAAATAATGGCAATGTTTAATATACACATATCATTACAAAATTTGTGATTTATAGTTTGATTTATTTTTTTAAAAAGAATAACTTCTCTTTATTTATATTCTCTCTTTTTTTGTGTTCTTTTTAATTTTCATAATCGAATTCTCATATTTTATTTAACTTGTTGTGTGAGTTAAAAGATCAATAAAATGTAAATCATAAAATAAAAACTAAAAATTATTACATGAATTCTAAAAAAATTAATACTAAAGTAAAAATTTATCAAAATTAGAGGGTTTTTTTTTTTAGAAGATGAGAGGATCGAGTAATGATAAATTTTTTTAGTGTGCTAAGCAATTTTATTTTTTCTTGGTATATGGAGTTAAAAGTCAAAATGATTTTCTTGAAGAAAATCATATTTTTTTTATTATAGGATTTTTTTTCTAGAAGAATGTAAATGATTCATGACTAATAAGAATTTGTTTGAAGGTAAGTTCTTTTTTCACTCTGAATTTGTTTTTATGTCTACTTTTGGCTCGTATAAAAATTTAGACTTAATTGGTTAAGAAAATTATAAGCTTAACTTATTAAAATTTTGATACGTGTTTTGGTTGATTATATGGTTTTTCTAAATATTTATGAATTTTTTATGTACTTTCAACTTTATTTTCAATTCTAAAATTTAGAGGTTGAATTAGCTAAGAAAGTTATTAGCTTAACTTATTGATAAGTGTTTTAGTTGATTAGGTACCTGGTATTTTCTAACATTTATGGATTTTTTTCATGTACTTTCAATTCTTTTCTAATATTCAACTCTTTCAAAATCTCAAGATCTTATATAAGGTAGTAGATTAAAAAAATAAAAATTACTTTTCCTGTCTTGAAAACATATATTTATGTTAATAATTAATAAAATATTAATGATAATATGAAAAAAAATTGTTTAAAATAGCATAATTTCCAAAAATATTTGTTCAAATGACGTATATTTTATAATATTTATTCGTATAACATTATTTAATGTTCTTGGTTAAAATTCGATTTTCAAAATCCTGGACTTCAAATTTTTGATATTTGGGTTATGAAAAATCATTTTGGAATGATGTGCACCTTTCACTTAATAATTCATATTTTATTTTTATAAATAAATGGCCCTTTTTTATAATTGGAATGGATCATAATCCTAAAATAAAGTAATGTTTAAAAGCATTGAACTTGGTCAACTATTTAATATCAAAAGATTGTGATCTTCAATTGGCCAACTGGCCTTAATGGTGTTTTGCTCTGTCTTTGTGCCACACATCAAACACTTTAGACAAAAAATAGAACAATATTTAAATACTCCGAATTTATGAAAAAGACAAAAAACCAAAAGTGAAATCATTATTATTCAATGGAGTTGAATCTGATTACCCTGTTATATTAAAACATTGGTGTAATTTATTGTAAGAAAATCATATAATTTTGCTAATTTATGGGAAAATGTTTGAAAATGAAATAAACAATTAATTCAGTGAAAATAGTACCAACTAAATATATTTAAATACTAATATATATGAATTAAATTTAGCAAATTAAATTGACAAAAGAAAATAGGAAATTGCACTTTAGATGCCGATGAACGAATCGATACGAGTACAGCTATTATACAAAAATAAGTATGAAAAATCAAGATATATTATTATTTATAGTAGAGATTCAATAATGACAAAATAAACTCACGAGTCACGAGTTTTTCGGAAATTATTTAATAAAAATAATTATATGTTTGAATTATTTTACTTTCTTTCAGGCAGACAAACTGTTTCATATTCCACATTAGCCGATGCCAATTCACTCATTGAGATTCGTTTTCTTTTTTTCTATTATTATTATTATTATTATTATTATTATTATTATTTCAATATAAATATTTAATATCAAATATTTATAAATAAATGATAATTATATCATTTTAAATTAAGATACTAAATGACAAATAGATAAAAAGTAAAAAATTATACAAAATATTACGTAATTATACAAAAGTAAAATTTGATAACAATTAAAATAAAAACGTTAATAAAATATGGATGATAAAACTATTTTTAAAATAATTATAAAAAGAAAACACATGTCTTTAACACACGACTATTTTCAAAATCATATCATATTTAAATATCATATTTAAGTGTATCACCTCAAGAGGATTTTGAGTAGAGATTTCATTTTTGTAAGGTCCCCTCACGAGACTATGTTTATTTAGTTTTGGGAGTAGTCTCTAACTTACATGGTCACACTTCCTATACCATATCTAGTGTTCCTCTTTTATGATAATTAGACAAGACATTTTATGAACTAACAACTCATGCATATCAATCATATACAAATTGCTTTGTCTTTCGGCGGTAAAGAGATATGGTTCATTATTTTTATTTATTATGCATTTATCTTTATTAAATACGACATCACAATCATTGTCACACAATTGACTTATGGTATATTGTGACTCAGACCATTTAGTAACAAATATTACTAATAAATAGAGAAAGCTTCAGACGTACTTGACCAATACCGATTATCCTTCCATGTCGATCTTCTCCAAATATGACATTCATGCTTTCCTTAGTTAAATGTCTTAGAATATAAACATTTCGTCAATTATGTGTCACAAACACCCACTGATGGAGATGTGACAATGAGCAAGGACAACGATCCACTTGGAGAACCTATGACAAGGTCTAGAGCAAAGAAAGCAAAAGAAGCTCTACAACAAGTGTTGTCAATATTATTTGAGTACAAACCCAAGTTTGAAGGAGAAAAGACAAAAGTTGTAAATTGCATCGTGGCCCAAATGGAAGAGGCTAACGCGCCAGATTAATGCAGTTTCTTTTATTTAAATAAGGGTCCATTTGACATCTTAAGAACCAGCCTTGGAAGACTAAGAAGACCTTGCTGAATACTTTTGGATGACTTTTTAGCTGTCCCAATTTCAGTTATAATCAGCCATTAGGTAGTGGATAATTATTAGCTTGATTTGGTTTATTATTAGCACTAGAGGGATATAATGACAATTAATGGTCTTTTTGTAATCCTAATGGTTAAAGCTCCTATATAAGCTGAACCATTTCTTATCAATGAAATCAAGTTAAGTTTTGTTCATAAATTCAATTTTCTATCTAATAGTGAGAGTGATTCTCCTAGTTCTTGAGTGATTCAAAGAACCCTTGGCTGTATCAAAGGATTTTGCCATCCTTTGTGTGTTGCCTCCTTAAAGAGTGATTCTTTCCTTCCACTTTTAGATTCACCCCTTATTACTTTCTTCTTCACCTAATTTTCAAAAGAATACCTTATTTTGCCCACAAAATATCTAATGGTCATAACTGGTTCTAATCCTAAAAGAAAAAAAAAATCTTAAGTCAACCTTCTGCAATGAGATTCATATCAGCCACTATTCAAGTACCATTACAACGATCTTCATTATTGGGTTGAATATGTCTGCAAGAAGAATTATGTTGGTCTTAGGAACCCATATTTCTTAAGGTCCTTTGTGGTTAGTCTTTTTAAAAGATACTATAACTTTAAATATACTAAATGGCGCAATATTATGAGTGTTTGTATTTAGATATTTTAGCCTATTTTATCATGTAATTTCCTATAATTTTTAATTAGCATGTTTGGAGATTTTTCATTTATATTAGTTTGAGCTAGAAGTTTATGTAAAACATTGTTTTTAGTTTCTAATTTTTTACTTTTTTACTATTTTTTTATTTTTATTGAATTTTTTACCAATGTTCTCTTCAATATTAAGTATACCTTATCTAAGTTCATTATTCTTTATATTTTGTTCCTCTAGTCTTTGAGTTGGATATTTTTATCTCATTTGGAATATTATTTTCTTTTTTACTTATACATTCTCATTAGACAACATGATTGTACTTTATAATTTCTTACATTTATCTTTAAAATTTCTTTTCAAAGACTTATACATTTCTATTAATCTATCATTATTAGAGACTACTTAAAAATAAGAGAATGGTTAGAAATAAAAGTAATTATATAAAAATTTATTAAAATAATATTCTTATGTGATAAAAAAATAACAATTAAAAATATTAAAAAAAAAGTAAGAATATCAAATGTATGTTTTAGAAACGATTTGATATAACATCAAATGAAATTGCACAAAAAAAAAGTATAAATAAATATATGAAAAGATAGAAAATACTTTGAATAATTGGAAAAAAAATTGATACCAAACTAGTAGGACTCTTTAGAGATAATGGAAATTATTTTAGCAAAACGATTTTTTTACAAATGAAATAAAAATTAAGAACCAAAGAGAATAAAAATAACCTATTTTAAATCACATAATAAATTAAGGATTTATGTGATTAAACACTTGAAACTTAGAGTCCAACATTCTCATGTAAAAAAAAATAAAACATTAAAAATGTGTGAAGATAATCAAATATAAGACATAAATGTTATTTGATTCAACGTGGATAATATATCATTTGAACATAATTATAGAAAAAATGTGTAATCAAGATTGTGATAAGAGGGATACTACCTTGTGAAGCAAATTAATATATATGGTTAAATATGTTTTTGGTCTTTAATTTTAAGTGAAAATTAAAATTAATCATTCTTAGACTAAATCCTCACATTTATCAGATTAGGAGACTAAAATTTCAAAAAATGAATTAATTTTTATTAAAAAGTTAAAAATAAAAAACATATTTAATATATATATATATATATATATAATTAAATTATCTAATAAATTATAAATATTTTAATAATTTAATTATAGATAAAATTAAAATAAAAATAAAAATTTAAAAGACGATGAGACGGATATATAGATACACATATACTTGTGTCTCCGTACATATTTACAAGAATCAAGTATTTCCCATAACCATATACTCTTACATAGTCAATGAAATTATCTATTAAAACGGAAACCCATAAAAATTATTTACCATCCGTACACTGTTTACATTCATAAACCGATAATGCATAAAATTAATTTTGGAAAAAAAAAAATACAATATCAAGTATTATTATATTGGCATGTGAATAATCGGATGACTCTGATCTGATGCTGTGCCTCGTTCCTGTCTGTTTATTATCCCGCGCGACACTCCCTTTCATATTTAATGGTAAATTTTATTTTGGGTTGTTAACGTTAACTTTTTGTTACACATAAATTTAAAAATATTATTATCCTCTTAAATGCTAAACTTTAGTTTGATTTTTTAACTATTTGAATGGGTTCCAGGATATATTCTATTTGGAATGTGTTTTTATTTCTCCTTTATCAATTCATTCTTGAAAAAAAAAATTATTGACAGCAAAATCATATTTTCAATGTAAAATTCAAATAAAATCTAATCTTTTATTCCCAGAACCTAGTTAAAAACGTGCACGGGAGATGCTAAAATTCACATGACGCAATCATTTGAGTGGGTGACGCAAGACGAAAAACAACACGTGCAACTCTCATACTATTTTCATAATAAATAAACACACATTTTAGCAAAATTCTATTACTAAAATTAATTTTAACCACTTCTTAATGAAAAACAAAGCTACACATAGCAGTATAAAATAATTTCATATTTTCCAATAGATTTGTTTGAAACCAGAATTATGAGATAATGTAAAGTTATTTGCTTTTTCTGTCATGATAATCTCTGATTGATTTACCAATTTAAAATCAGTTGTTATGAAAATAACGTGCTTCAGCTATGGCTGATGATGATGAAGTTAACACAATCCAAATCCAAACAGAAATTTGGCATGCTAAAACCAAAAGCTGCGGCAGAGTGAGATCAGAAACAGAGAACATGACCTGAGGAAGATGATGACGACATCGACAACCTTTTAATACTATAATACTATTTGCATGCGTGTCGTGCCCTTCAACGCCTGCAATAAATAGAACCCGTTAACGAAGTTGCTCTTTCACTTTTTCTCTCCCATTTAACTTGATTCTCTTCCCACTCTTCAAGTTTATCATTTTCAAAAAGTCACAAACTTCCTCTTACTTTCACTCTTATCTCTTCACGAAGCGGCCAAGCAACAACGTCTTGCTCTCACACGCATGCATGTGGAAAAAAGAAATAAGAAAGAAACTTATACATGAACTGCTGCAAGAGTGCAAGATTGATTTGCTTGTCTTAGAAAACCAACCCCATTTGAGTTTTTTCCCTTTTTCTTTTTAACTACATCCTAAAGCCAGGTTTGGTATTTGCTTCAAGATAAGTTTCTTAAGAAAACCAGTGTCTTCAAATATATAAGAAGTGAAAACAAAGAGGGAATCATTCCTTTGTTGGTTTTGTTTGTTCTTTCCCCAAAAGGTAATGAGAGCGACGCGTATTCTCTTTGTTTTGCTTTGGTTCTTCTGCGTTTATTTTCCTGCTGCGTTTTGCGCAAATGTCACGTATGACCACAGAGCATTGGTCATTGATGGCAAGCGCCGAGTGTTGGTCTCTGGTTCCATTCATTACCCTCGTAGCACTCCAGAGGTTCTGCTCATTACCCTTTATGTGTCTGTGCAAATGTTACACGTTCGCCTTCTGTTTTTTTTTTTTTTACCTTTGTTCCTGAAGTCTGGACTTAAAAGGGATGGTGTTTGTTGTTGCAGATCTGGCCAGACCTCATTCAGAAATCCAAAGATGGAGGACTTGATGTGATTGAGACTTATGTTTTCTGGAACTTACATGAACCAGTTCAAGGCCAGGTTCTGTTTTTTCTAGTTCTGTTATGGAGGGTGCAAATCAAAACCAAAAGTAAAATTCTGCAGCTTAGGAAAATAAACTATCATTGTTTAACATGTTTGTATACTGTTCATAATAAAAGCACGAATTCATTGGGTGGAGTATTTTTTAGTGTCAATTAAAAGTCATAGATTGGAACAACTTTTAGAGTTGGGGTTTTGTGATCTACTCAATGATGGATTGTATACTTTGGCTTGGCAGTATAATTTTGAAGGTAGGGCAGATTTGGTTAAATTTGTGAAGACAGTAGCAGCAGCAGGCTTATATGTGCATCTCCGGATTGGTCCATACGCATGTGCTGAATGGAACTACGGGTAAAATATGATCTTTATATGTATTTTTTCACAAGGAAGTTCATATCTGATCATGGCCTTTAACTTTTCTGAGCAGTGGTTTCCCTCTTTGGCTACATTTTATTCCGGGAATTCAGTTCCGAACTGATAACAAACCATTCGAGGTAATTATTCCATTTCTTTCTCCATATCTCATCTTGCTGCATCTGCTTCCTTCTATCACGTGAAATTGAATTGTGTTCAGGCAGAAATGCAGCGGTTCACTGCTAAGATTGTGGATATGATGAAGCAAGAGAACCTCTATGCATCACAGGGAGGACCAATTATTTTGTCTCAGGTTTTTCTTAAACTTCAATAAATGCATCCACTGGTGGAAGAGTAGTATAGACAGACGTTCTCGAATTCTAAATCGCCTATTGCATACTTTTTAAATATGAAAAAGTTATGTAATACTTAGTATGTAATGGCAGGTCGAAAATGAATATGGAAACATTGATGCGGCCTATGGTCCTGCTGCTAAATCCTACATCAAATGGGCAGCATCAATGGCAACTTCTCTTGATACAGGGGTTCCTTGGGTAATGTGCCAACAGGCTGATGCTCCCGACCCAATTGTAAGTTTTCTCCTTTTAGCCATAAAAACTGTTATGTAATTCACATTTTACTGCATTGTCTATTTTCCTGATTTCTGAATAGACCAATCTTACTATGTTGCTGTCTACAATCCTACTTGATTGTTTACTCCATAATCTGTAATCTTAACTTCACTCAGATTAATACATGCAATGGATTTTACTGCGATCAATTCAATCCAAACTCTAACTCAAAACCAAAAATGTGGACCGAGAACTGGAGTGGATGGTTAGTGTCCTTTTCTATATAAATCATTTAGTTATTTGAATGTCATACTCAAAATATGATATGATTGATTGTGTATCACTTTCTCATTGAACTGTACTTTTCTTTTCGTTGTAACCTTTTGAATTCTGTGAAACTGTAGGTTTCTTTCGTTTGGTGGTGCTGTGCCTTACAGACCAGTGGAAGATCTTGCTTTTGCTGTGGCACGCTTTTACCAGCGAGGTGGGACTTTTCAGAATTACTACATGGTAATACAATGTTACATGTTGTTTAAATATTTAAGCTATTCAAGATAGGAAAGGAGCTGATGGATTCTACTTTTTCTGGTTCTTGCTTGGAAAAAGTACCATGGAGGAACTAATTTTGGCCGAACTACCGGTGGACCTTTCATTTCTACTAGTTATGATTATGATGCTCCAATTGATGAGTATGGTATGGAGTCTTTCAACCTTTGTATCTCATATTAATTGTCGAGTCTGTAGAAATATATAAACTGGTCAAGTTTGATTCTATATGAAGTCAAGAAGATGAGCAAATAGTATTACAATGAAAATGTTTTTAAAATGTCTGAACTGTATGTATGATGCAGGAATTGTTAGGCAGCCTAAGTGGGGGCACCTTAAGGATGTGCATAAGGCCATAAAGCTTTGTGAAGAAGCACTGATAGCAACTGATCCAACAATCACAAGTCCTGGACCAAATATAGAGGTTAGGGAACCATCCTACATATGCTGTTTGTGAACCATCCCATAATGTTGGGGAAAGGAACATGAATGTTTGGTGCCTTAGAAGCAACAAACTCCTTATAAGTTAAATCCAGTTATCCCAAAGGCTTAAAGCCATTGAGTGAGATGAGATGAACTGCTCAGTTACCTTCTTTAACATTTACTATTGAAATCCAGGCTGCAGTTTACAAGACAGGATCTGCATGTGCAGCCTTCCTTGCCAACATTGCCACATCTGATGCAACAGTGACCTTTAATGGAAATTCATATCACTTGCCTGCATGGTCTGTCAGCATCTTACCAGACTGCAAGAATGTAGTGCTCAATACTGCAAAGGTTTGCCTCATCAACTTCCCAATGAAAATAGATGGTTAAATTGAATCAAGTTACTTTCAAAATGTGTGCTTAATCTATCTACACTTTAAATATTTTCTAGTCCAAGAAATAGTATAACCTACAGTTATATTACGGTATGGCAGATTAATTCTGCATCTATGATTTCAAGCTTCACAACTGAATCCTTAAAGGAAGAAGTTGGCTCTGGCTCAGGATGGAGCTGGATTAGTGAACCCGTTGGCATTTCAAAGGATGATTCATTCTCCAAATTTGGATTACTGGAGCAAATAAATACAACCACTGATAAAAGTGATTATTTGTGGTACTCGTTAAGGTATACAATATGCCTTCAAGGCTGAGGAGTTTTTCTTCGGACTTTCACTATCCCACTTAACACTTCAATATTTTTCTGCAGTATTGATATTGAAGATGATGCTGGTTCTCAAACTGTCCTTCACATTGAGTCCCTTGGTCATGCTCTACATGCTTTCATAAATGGAAAGCTTGCAGGTAAAATAAAATTAAAAGCAACGACATCTGATGACAACGTCTTTATTTCACTACATCGAAAAATATTCCTTGATCTATCCAATAATACTTATATGTGAGATTATGGACAACTTTTTCAGGGAGTGGAACTGGCAACAGTAACAAAGCTAAGGTTGCAGTAGACATTCCCATCAAACTAGTGGCTGGGAAGAACATAATTGATCTCCTGAGTTTAACAGTGGGACTTCAGGTTTGGCTTTACTTCTTATGTTGTATATAAGAATAGAAGGCTGAGGCAATATTGGTTTATATATGCATTGGCTTGTTAATCCTTCCTCACATCCTTTCACTTTACCATCAGAACTATGGAGCATTTTTTGACACATGGGGTGCGGGGATCACTGGTCCAGTGATATTGAAAGGTTTGAAGAATGGAAGCACAGTTGATCTCTCCTCCCAACAGTGGACATATCAGGTTAGTCTCAGCTTAACTAAAGCCAATTATTTTCTTTCCCATTTTGAGTTTTGTTCAATTAACTGAACAAATACAGCTGAACTAGTAAATTGAACTTCGGTTTTCCTTTCTTTAATGAAGTCATGCATAGACAAAATACACCATATGTATTTTTGTAAATTCAGGTTGGCCTTAAATATGAAGATTTAGGTCCATCAAGTGGAAGTTCTGGACAATGGAATTCACAATCTGATTTACCTATAAATCAACCCTTGACTTGGTACAAGGTAATCCTTATATGAATCTATTGAAATTTTCGAGTTTTCCTAAATTATGCTATCACTGCTATAACTGCATAAGCTGATAGAGTATCGTTGCACCTATTTGATTTCCTTGGTTTATGGACAGTCCAATGCCCTGTTTACTCAACCATGTTTGCATCTGATATCTTCACAATCACATACTTTAAAGAAAATTAAGGGATGGTATAAGACAACTGATTTTACTGCTAACTAATGGTGATACATGTTGTATTAGACAAACTTTGTTGCTCCCTCGGGAAGTGATCCAGTTGCTATTGACTTCACGGGGATGGGAAAAGGTGAAGCTTGGGTGAATGGACAAAGCATTGGGCGATACTGGCCTACATTTGTCTCTCCAAATGGCGGTTGTGCTAACTCTTGCAATTATAGAGGGGCCTATAGTTCATCCAAATGTCTCAAGAACTGTGGGAAACCATCACAGACATTGTAAGTAGTTAGGTATTTTGTATTAGAGAAGTTGAAACTTGAAATTAATCCTGAATTGTTTGAAGGAACTGAAGGCAATTCTGTTCGATACTAATTGAGCAACTAATCCTGCAGATACCATGTACCACGATCATGGTTACAACCAGATACCAATACACTTGTATTGTTTGAGGAAAGTGGAGGTGACCCTACGCAAATCTCTTTTGCTACAAAACAGATAGGAAGCGTGTGTTCACATGTATCTGAATCTCACCCTCCACCTGTAGACTTGTGGAATTCAGAAACAAAAGTTGGGCCTGTACTGTCACTGGAGTGCCCTAATCCTAATCAGGTGATCTCTTCCATTGAATTTGCAAGTTTTGGAACGCCTTATGGAACTTGTGGAAACTTCAAACATGGACGGTGCAGAAGTAATAAGGCTCTATCCATTGTTCAGAAGGTGTTGTCCTGTGTCCTCTTTAAACTTTAAACTTTCATACATGCATTTTATGTAGTTAATTTGACTTTTGTTCATTTGGATTATACTGACTCTCATGAATATTAATTAACAGGCCTGCATTGGATCAAACAGTTGTAGAATTGGACTGTCACTTAATACATTTGGAGATCCATGTAAAGGAGTGGCTAAGAGCTTAGCTGTTGAAGCTTCTTGTGCATAGACATTTCGCTTAAAACCTTCCTATTTCTTATCTTGGACTCAGCTGAAAAGAACTCTGCACTGCACTCCAAGTGTCTTGTACTCTTCATTGAAAATGATCCCTGATAAGCCAATGTAAAATGCTATTCTGGTAGTAAACCAGGAAAACAGTGTATATTTACTTAATATAGAAGGAAGGTCTCGCTTATGCATGATGTTGTGTGACAGTGGTATGTTCTACTTGAAAGTTGAAAGGAAGGTTTCTAAGAAGCCATACAAGAAATTGTTCTCTTAATGAACAGTAGGGGGCTATTTTCTAATAAGATAAACTGGATAAATAATTTTAAATTGATAGTTTGCAAGAGCAATTGAGCTAATCTGTTCAATCCAATCACAATGAAACACTTACGTAATAAGTACCAACAAGTTTGATAGAAATGTCCACAAATCCATATTGGTCTGAAACCACCATCTCCATTTAAGAAAAACATAACATTTCAGACTTCTTCAGTTGAGGAAATATTAGTAAGCATGAGGTTGTCTTCAGAAGTGACGAGTGTAAGGATGACTATATAAATCAAGTTATTCTCACAAGTAGAGTCTACGAGGCAAAGAGAGAGCAAAAGTGATTTAGGGTGAGATTCTTAACATCAGTACGACAATGAAGAGTGTCAAAGTCAAATGACAGAGAAGCTATCATGTTCTTGACTCTCTTAATTTTAGTGGCCAAATGGGAAAAAATGGTCTTAGGGTCTTTCTGTAGATTCCGCTTTATGTGTGCTTTTTCTTGCCAACAAGTTTCCTGATCCTTTAGAACTTGCTCAAGAACAGTTTGCTCAAAAACAAGACTAATGGGATTGCCATGATCGCAGGGGAGAGGATCAAGGGGATGATGGAACCCTAGCAGAGCTCACAAGTGCGCTCTCCGTACATGACTTTGTTGCAGAAAACCCTTTCAACGCATACAGAGAGATAAAGGCTTCTAAAAAACTACTATTTTGTTGTGAACTAAAATAATTTCATGTCTTTGATATTGATAAGCCTTCCCATGTTCATCGTCCTTGCCCAAAATGAATTGCAACCGAAGTACTATGTCGTTATGTACAGATGTTTGGTTTCAGGAGTGTAATATCCATTTGACTAAAGAAAAAAAATGTAATTTCCACAACATATCAGACCACTGGGTATGGTTCGTATTATCAATGGGAATTGGTTATGGAAATTGTTTGGCCTGCTCATGATGATAGATCGAGAACTCTTTGCTTCACCTATCTTCACTGGTGTTGATTACAATGGTTTCGGCAAAAGACACAACAATTCACAAAATCAATTGATTGTGATTGGAGATTGGTGTGGCCTTCAATCATAAAAACAACACTGCTCCATGATTTCATCCATTTATCATCACTGATGCAACGCCTCAATATCCTTACCAGCTATCAACTGTGTGTATGTTCAGAAATCACAATATAAGGTTTTAAAACAAAGCCTTTCACCTAACTATCATTGTCTCACATTCCCATATTTTCTCTATAAAAGCCATCTCTGCCGTATCATCAATGCATCAAGTGCTCGTTGGCGATACAAATCCTACACTCGTTTTTGTTTTCCAAAAGCACCAGAGCCTTCATACACCAAACCAAAATGATGAAAAAGCAATGTGTCTTTTCCTTCGCACTAGCACTGCTAGTTTCGTTTTTGTATTTCACCAACACTTTAGCTCAGTTATCACCGGCTGCTTCCCCTCTAAAACCACCCCAACCTACTCCTACTCCACCAGCTGCAGCCCCTAAGCCATTGGTGCCGTCGTTGCCAGAGTCACCAAGTGATTCCACCCCTGACACTGCAGCAGCTGTTGACATCGTTGGAATCCTGAGGCAGGCCAAGTCATTCAACATTCTTATCCGCCTCATGAAAACCACCCAATTGATCAACCA
>Ga0209589_1002443_pt1 | contig 32257 bp, 5 predicted proteins | sample CowpeawhiteBW_FD_187525 | JGI IMG/M metagenome (GOLD analysis project Ga0209589, IMG submission 187525) | Root nodule microbial communities of legume samples collected from California USA - Cow pea white BW (SPAdes) (version 2) | ecosystem: Host-associated > Plants > Roots > Nodule | place: USA...
GTGATGAATTATTAATTAGGAGTGACTTGTGGTTCTTAAATTTTAATTTAGTTTTAACTTTACGTAGTGTGCAATTAACTGTTTTGTGTGTTGACACTTTTATGAAGTACAAATTAAGTTTTTTTTTTTTTTTTTTACTTGCTTGACATGTGCCATTAATTAAATAAGTGAGTTTGGAGTTGAAACTTGATTGGTTATGCACGAATATAGGCACTTAGGGATGAAGTGTGATCCTTCAACTTTAATTAAGCCTTTTATATAAGTGTGTTAAGTCTTTCTTTAAGTGTTCAATTAAGTGTATTGTGAGTTGGAATGTAATAGGCATTATTATTAACACTCAAGAGTAACATGTATCTTCAAACTTTGATTAAGTCTTTTATTAAATGCTAACTGCTCCTTGAATTTTAATTGAGTTAAATTAAGAATAAAAGTTATACTTTACGTGTTGATTATGTATTTTAATATGTAATACACAATTCTAAGAGTACTTTATCGCAGGAGTTTATGATATCTTCCAAGACTTTTATTTCTACAACTTAGATTCTTACACTTTTGGTTGTTGAGATAAATAATCCTTTTTAAACGAAAAAATAATTTTTTATGTTCATGAGGTAGAATTTTAATTTATTATATCATCTCAGCATAATCTAATAAAAAGATTTTATAAAACACTTGTATTTTAATCTTATGACATGATATATAATCTCTACAATAAAAATGCTGTAAAGCGTAAGTTATGGTTCTCAAACTAAAAAGAAAAAAGACTATATAATCATTATTAGTCTGTAAAACGATATAAATATAAAATCTTTAACATTTAATGTTTGAGTTTTTTTATTCATAATTAAAGTGAGACTTTTAACTCGAACACCTACAAATTATTGATTTTTTTTTTAATGTTTGCAATTTCGTAATATGTCTACGTAAAAGGTTATATAATTATGAATAAAATATAAAAAAATAGAGAAATTTTTTTATAAGTGGTACCCGAGTCCTAGTTTGTTTAGTGTCTTTCTCAAGCAAAAAGAAATATTTTCTATTGTGGTAAGATCTAACTATAGTTAGGGTCAGTGAAATTGTTTTGAGATAAATTAGCACGACAAGAATGTCCTACTATAGTAAAAATCTATAATAAAACTTTATTAACACTTTCTTGAGATATTATTATAAATATAAGTATGAGTTCAAAGTTTTACTTAAGTAAAAATTAAAAAGTTGAGTGGTGTATCGTCAATGATGGATCATCTTCTTTATGACATAGAAGGGTCATGAATCCCTCAATTTATTTTACTATTTATACAAATTAATATATAATTAATATATTTTATTAAATATTTTTAATTTCATACATTTGAGATCAATTTAACAAACGCACAATTTTCTTTATTGTTATCTCTTCAATGTAGTAAACTTGGATTAGATAAAAAGTACATTAATTTTAATTTTATTGCCTTTGTTTGCTTTGTTTGGGAAGTAACTTGACTTCTTTACCAAGATAAGTATAACATTGATTTCACAAAACACAAACAAGATGAGTATTAACTAAAAGTTATTAAAAATATGTTGAAAGTTACAAAAATTATGTACTTAATTTGTCTGATTGATTGATTGATATATATATATATATATATATATATATATATATATATATATATATATATATATATATATATAATTAAATAATATCTCAATTTTTATATTTATATAAATTAATATATAATTTAAACTATTTTTAACTTTTAATATATTTTATATATTTGACGTCCTCAAATATTTTTATACATCTATATAAAATTTTGACACTCTAAAAATATTTGTTGAAGATCTTCTAGAGCCTAACCCAATATTCAAAGATGGATAGAACATTCAAATGGCGATCTAAAGTTTACACATCCAAAAATTGAACTTAAAAAAGTTTTGATTTAAATAGGTATCGTAATATATGAGATGTTTTAAAAAAAGATAAATGCTTTATATTTTGTTATTATCTTTGTATATTTGTTATTATCCTTTAATTGGAATATTCTATAATATTTATGAAAATAGACGATTTATATTTGTATTATTTATAAATAAAATGTTAGGATTTAGAGAGAAAACTATTTTGATCTTAGTGTTATTAACTTCCGAGTCAAAAGAGCTTATCGTATTTTTTTTCTTCTTCAATACAAGGCTTCATAGTTTTTTTTACCGGAACAAGTGGTATATGGGAAAAACAAAACCCACAACCAATTAAGGTTTTTTGTTGAAAGTCTTGTGTGAGGTATTTTATGTGACCAATTCGTATTTCAAAAGTGATAAATTTTTTTAGTTTATCTAAGTAATTTTTTTTAACAAAGGTTATATATATATATATATATATATATATATATATATATATATAAATAATAGACTAAATTCATTTTTATTTATTTAAAATATTTTATTTTTTTAAATATAAAACATTTGACTTTTCTTTTTTAGATATTTTAACTTAACTAATATGTGACATGTGGATATATGTACGTCTTTTTTTTGGTTTAAAAAAATTAATTTTTATTATATTTGATAGACGTTATATATATATATATATATATATATATATATATATATATATATATATTTTATCAAATAGTATATATATGTGAATGGGAGTATAGAAAACTTTGATTCAATTTGGTTTTGATTAAGTTTTCTTTTCTTTCAATAGTTGGCTTTCTTTGGGTTGCATGCATTCGAAGTCTAGACAATTGCATGAGAGCTTAGTTGAATAATTAAGGGAATACCTACTTATATATTAGGCTTGTAGATTATTTTATTTTTATTTAAATCTTTTGAACAATTCTATGAACGATCCAATAGTTAAAGGTAAAGAAAGTTGACTTGATTCAATATTTAAAAAAAAAATTGATATCGTGATCTTGAAGCGTTAAAACCCTATAATAATAAACACGTTTGAATTTTAGTTGGTGATTTTGTTGAAACTAAAATTTAGTTATTAGATTATTAGTATTATAAACTGTGGCGATACAATGAGAAGTATTGAATATTATATACGATACAACGTATTTTTTCAATAAAGTTGCATATGTAATTTTATACAATATATATTTATGTTTTCAAATAATTTATATATAAATATTGCCAATATATATATATATATATATATATATATATATATATATATTTAAATTTCTTAATTAGAGTATATCGGCTTAAACATTAAATTGCAGTTGCAAGTATAATTTATTTTTGCCCGAAATGGACCAATAGCCATATTTAATGACTTTATTCTTGAAATAAATAATTTTGAGAAAGGAAAAACAGACAACAGTTATGTGACCGAAGAATGGTACACCAAAAGACCCGTAAGAATAACTTGGACTATTATTTTAAGGGAAAACTGAAACAAAATACTATAATGTACATCTAAAAATAAAATAAAAAATGTCATAATATATATATATATATATATATATATAATATAAAATAAAAAAAAAAATGTCATAATATATATATATATATATATATATATAATATAATATAACAAAAATTGTAGTGATAGGTCCATTTTTATCAGTATTCATAATCATGATAAAATTATTAAAATAACGAATCTCAATTATTAAAATATTAAAAGAAACTTGGTTTGTAATCAAGACCTCCGACTGAATATGGATATTTATAAATTCCAAAATAATTGAAATATTAAATGAATATGGAGATGCCAACGTATGAAAAACGAAAAGGAGAAGGGGTAGAAGAAAGAAAATGGTGAAAAAGTATTTAACTTTTTAATATATAATTTGTAATTACTAATTAAAAAACATAGAAGTGTTGAATTTTGGGTGGCAATTACTATCCCAGTGGTTGCCAAATCGATACGGCAGACACGACTTCCTACTTAATTTATTTACCACAAGTGGAACCCTAATTTGTTCATAGAAGAAAAAAACAAACCTGAACGATGTCAAAGCAAAGCACTAAAATATAACCTTTTTAGCTGTTCGAGGATATACACGTTTTCAAATTAGTAGATAAATATAAATAAATAAAAAGTAACTCTGAAAATATTTTATATATTTAATATTTATTTTTTATAAGTATATATATATATATATATAATTACCATTTAAATACAACTTAGCTTCTTCTATTATAGTTTATATTAAATTACATCTTAATAATAACATATATTAACTTATTTAGAAAAAAAGACAAACTATTTTCAAAATTTCAATTTATTGATATTTAATTACTAACTTAAGATAGTGACGTACATTGAAAAAAGGTCGAACATTCTGCTTGAAGATTCATTATACCGATATATATATATATATATATATATATATATATATATATATATATATATATATATATATATATATATATATATATATATATATATATATGACTTTAGGGGAGTTTAAAATTGTGGGAAAGTAATAAGATTTTGACAGTAATTATAATGGAATTTAAAACAGTTGACAATTCTAAAAGGGTTCAAATTGCTGGTAGTTGCACACTATTCTAAATTCTCAATAGCATGTAATCAAAATAGTAACTGTAATTTTGTAAATCTCGGGGGAGCTTACTTTTCAGAAATTAGTTTAAATCAGACTACATTTACCAAAAAAAAAAAGTTAAATTGTTAGTAATACATTTAATGAAATTTAAGCCATAAAATACACACACAATAACCTCAGCTAATGTCTTAAAATTATCATATCACCACCAAACGAAATTTAGTAGTAAAAATTTGTAGGTAAAAAAATAAAGAATGATAATTAATAAATAAGTAATAAATTATAAATAGTATACTAAATAATGAGTATTACATAGTAAGTAATAAATAAAAATATAAGTAATTTAAAAACAATTTTAATTAAATAATAATTATAAATAACAAGCAATGAGTTTTAGTTTACATATAATAAATAAAAATGATGAATAGTAAGAAAAAGTATTAAATAAATAATACTAAATAATAATTAATAAGTATCAATAATAATAATCACAGAAATCAATAAATACTAAACAATAGTTAACAAATAATAAAAATTAAATAGTAGATGATAAGCTATAAATAAAAAACTATATGTATAATATAACTAATACATGATGACTGGTAAATAGCAAATAAAAGCAAGAAATAAAAAAATCAACAATATAATAAATCTTTAAAGGTAAATAATAAATTTAAATGTTATGTAGTATAATAAATAAAGAATAATAATAATAATAATAATAATAATTAATATACTACAAATTATAACAAACAATAAAATAATAAAATAAATAATAAATAATAAGTACTGATCATAATAATAAACAATAAATAGTCAGCAGTCAATACTAAAAAAATAAAGTCAACAGCAAATAACCCATAGTCAATATGAATAATACATGCCAAAGAATTAGTTAATAAATTAATAAATTATTAATATTAATAATAAAAAGTAAAATAATAAAAAAATTAAATAATAATTAAGATATAGTAATAATGAAAACCAGAAAAAAATATTAATTAATAAATACTAAGTAATTAGTTTAACAATAGTATAAAAAACTCAACAATAAATATTAATAAACTCTAATTTAAATTTTCTTACCTCTTTACCTCCACCACATCTTGAATCTCTCTATTTCTTTATCCCATTCCATAGGAAACAAATGCTACAGAAAATCTTTAATTTATATAATTTTTTTTTACTAATTCATTCTTGTTTAATCACTAATGTATTTTAAATTTTCCTTTTCCAGTCGCATGCTTTGTCATCGCAAGAATTTTTTTTAAAGAATAATAGAAACTAAAAACAAAATGTTTGGATGAATGAATATTAAAACAATAATATAAAACTATATATTAATTAAAACTATATTTTATTTTTCTTGATATAATATTATTTGATTTATAAAAATTATGTTATAGACGCACTAAAAGGAATCCAAAAAATCTCTTACTCCTACCCGTTACTAATAATCCATTATTATTATTAATTGTATTTTTTATAATTCATTATTTAAATATAAAGAAATTAATAGTAAAATAATAATATTTATTTTTAACTAATTTGTATAAAAAATAATGATAATTAATTATTTTATATTTTTATATTATCAATTTTATTATTTAAATGTTATATATAATTTTACATTATTATACTTTAAATATAATCATGTAATAAATTATTTATTTAAATATAACAATTATTATATTTATTTTCTTATTCGATTGGAAAAATTTAGAAAAAACAAAATAAAATAAAAGGATAAATAGAAGAAGAAAAAGTGTTGTGGATACAGTGAAAGAAAAACAAAATAGGAATTTAGGTATGCAGATATGAAGATCTGTTTCGTTTTGGTCTTTCCCTGCTTCTATGGTACCATACAAAGTCTGAATTGGAAAGAAAGAAATAAGTGTGGCTGAGTGGGTGCAGTAAATAATTGTCCTCTTCCCCCAACACCCTCTGCCACTGCATTCACATTCACACACTCTCTCAGATCTATATATTAGGGCGTCGGTGATCCATTCCCATTCCCACTCGCATTCCATTTCTTCATAATGTCGTTGGGTCGATTGGATTCGTGGAAGCAGCAGTACTACACCACCACCGGCGTGGTGGTGGGTTACGCACTCTGCTCCAGTCTTCTCGCCATTATCAACAAATACGCCATAACCAAATTCAACTACCCAGGCCTCTTAACTGCGCTACAATACCTCACCTCCGCGCTCGGCGTCTACGTCCTGGGGAAGCTAGGGCTTCTCCACCACGACCCCTTCACAATCCCCACCGCAAAGAAATTCTTCCCCGCCGCCCTCGTCTTCTACCTCGCCATATTCACCAACACCAACCTCCTCCGCCACGCCAACGTCGACACCTTCATCGTCTTCCGTTCCCTCACCCCCCTCCTCGTCGCCCTCGCCGACACAGCCTTCCGCGCCCAGCCCTGCCCCTCCAACCTCACCTTCCTCTCCCTCCTCCTCATCCTCGCCTCTGCCATCGGCTACGTCGCCACCGATTCCGGCTTCACCCTCACCGCCTACTCATGGGCCTTCGCCTACCTCATCACCATCACCACCGAGATGGTCTACATCAAACACATGGTCATGAACCTCGGCCTCAACACCTGGGGCTTCGTCTTATACAACAACCTCCTCTCCCTCATGATGGCGCCATTCTTCTGGTTCCTCACCGGGGAAAACGTCCAGGTTCTCGCCGCCCTTAGATCCGGCATCTTTGACCCCGCCGCCTTCTACGCCGTCTCGTTGTCTTGCCTCTTCGGATTGCTCATCAGTTTCTTCGGCTTCGCCGCCAGAAGGGCCGTTTCCGCCACGGCGTTCACCGTCACCGGTGTGGTCAACAAGTTCCTCACCGTGGCGATCAACGTCCTCATTTGGGATAAGCATGCTAGCCCTGTCGGGTTGGTTTGTTTGCTTTTCACCATTGTTGGTGGGGTTCTCTATCAGCAGTCCGTCAGTGGGCCTGTCAGTGCTCCGGCCCAGCCCAAGCAGTTGGATATCGAAAACAGCAAAGGTGGTGGCATTGGCGGCGGCGATGACGATGATGATTTGGCAGGTGAGAGTGATGGGACGGGTAAACTTATCTCTAGATGAGCATTTGTACCATTTGTTTCATGTTCAAGCTGCATTGACTGTATAATTATTGTCTTATTTTAACAACGTTAGGGAAATTTTATGCAATGTGAGAAATTGTTTTCACAATGATGTGGAATTTCAATTTTGCTTGTATACTTCTCCCAGTTTTACTGTTGTTGTGATTTTAATATATGGCTAAATATGGCTGGCTGTTTCATTTCCATGGTCTCCGTCTTCAGTACTTTGCTATCTAGAACGAACTGTGATATTCATCTGTTTCAACTTTCAAAATAGATTACCTGGTCCTTTCTGTTGAATAATGTAATCATCATACTTCCAGACTGATGAGCGATAACTTTAAACTTAGTAAAGCTAGTTATTTCCCCCCAACGACCCCAAGTTATAGATTTAGGCCAGATTTGTCAATCTCTTCTTTTTCTTTAGCAAATTTGCCTCTGTTTGGACCATGTGCTCCGTTAATTACTGGCCTTGAATTGTCTGAAAAACCCGCGTCCTGTTTTCCTTCGGATTTCTGCTCAAGTAATAAGTGGGATTTAGGTCTAGTTTTGATATACTTCTGAACAAGGAAATAAGTAAATAAAGTGAAAAAGGTTCGTATATAATTATAAATTTCATTTTCCTTCTTATTTTTTGAAGTGTTGTTTAAGAAATTTACCTAAGCAGACTCTTAGTCCACCTTTAACCGAGTTAGTTACACCGCTTGTGTGTGATTCAACACAACTTGATGCTAATTACTAAGCTGCAATCCCACAACTGAATGCTCTGTTTGGCTGAGAAAAGAGAAATAGATGAGATATAATATGTTAGTGAAGTGGAAATAAATGAGAAATAAAGAATGATGAAAGAGATAAAAAAAAATGAGCATAAACATGTGAGAAATAGTATAGCCATTCCACCACTTAAAATTATTTCTCTTCATTTTCTTCCTTAGGCATCTTCATTCAATTATTCTCCAAATCAAATCAAGTGTAAGATAAATGGAACCTGCTGAGAAACGGTAAGTAGATGTTAAAACAAAATACAAAGAAGTGTAGTAGAGAAACTCAATCGTTTAAATGTAGATATTGGGAAGCTATATGGCGCATGATTTAGGGACTGTAATGTCTACCTGGGTATTGTACTTTAAATATTTGATCTATTTTGTTCTCCCCTTCAGCTACTGACTCTATCATTAAGTTACTACTAGCATCTGAAATTCTTCTTAGAATGTGTTTTGGTCAATTACTGGCTAATTCAATTGATGATATTCATTTCCAATATCATGCACAACAAAGTCTTTTGGCGAGTGGTTTTTATATGGAGCACCTCTCATGTTGGACAAATCCCCATGTTTGATACACGATGCACTGACTTTTTTATTTTAAAAACAACTTAACACAACTAGCAATCTCTGATTCAAGATATACCAAGTTATTAGAATTAATTATAAATCAAGTGTTAGAAACACTAAAGAGACAGATGTTATTCCATTTTTTTCCGGGGTTGAATTTGTGTTTTGGTGGTGAAAGCTTCTGATACTCAGTTTTGATAGTAGTGTTGAATTATTGAACCCTCATTGGCTGTCTTTTGGACAAGGAACTCTGTTAAGGACTTGTTTCCACCAGTGATTAGTAATATCAGATTACATTGGTGTTGTGGTCCAGAACATCTCATAAAACCTTGGTTTCATGAAATGCTATTCAAATTTCATGATTAATTTGATGAAAAGTAGCTCATTGTTACATGCCACTGCCTATTCCCTTTGGTGTTGCACTGTAACGTGGAAATAACACCACGCAATTCTCAATTGACCCCGAAGGTTTTCTGATAAGAGGCTTCAGCTTCCAATTACTTCTGCTCTGTTATCACTTCTCCTGTAGAGCACGGTTTAGTCTTTGATTTCCATTTTCATAATACCGGATATGGAGATAGCGTCTTCAAACCGCTCTGCTAAATTATTTCGTGCTTTTAAAACCATGGAATTGTATTGTACTACCATGCAAGCCATGTGAATGAAAAACATTAGTGCTGAATCTCTCTGCTCTCAAACAGATCACCACAGAACTTGACTTGCAGTTCCTTCCAAATCACATAGATACTTCATTTCAAGATGAAATGCCTCACAGTCTGATATTTTCACAGATATCAATAATAGTTGCATGTCAATAGCATAACCAGGTTATACATTATAGAATTGGAGGATCTCCATAAATCGCTCACCAGTTTATTTTGGGAGGAGAGCTATGAGATTTCAGCCTCTGAAGTTCAAACAGTGGGTTGTCTTTGAGGAAGGTATTTCTAACATCCCTCTGAGAAAATTGGAATTCTCTAAAATTCAACAACTTAGACTAAACTGTTTGAGCATTACTTAAGGGATTAGGAGGATTGACTGAGAAAATTGGCATCACTATGCCTATCTCTATTCAGTTATTGATTTGCGATTTCCTTCTTGATTATTCTTTTTATTAAACCAGAGATTATTCAGGTCAAAAGTCTAAATTGGTGACCAAATCCTTTTCTATACTTATGATGACGCGTGGTAGTATATTATAAAAGTATCAAATTTTATCATTCGGAGAGTAATTCAAGATTTTATAGATGTATCCATAAAATGTTTTTAAATTTTTGAATAAAATTATTAAAAAAATTACTCTTTAAAACATAGATTAATTAATTAAAGTATAACCTAAAATAATTGCAATAAGATTTTAATTCAAATAGAATTATTCATTTAAAAAAATAAATTTAAATAAATTATACCAAAAAGTATAAATTCAAATAATTCATCTTCTTTGATAACAACTCTAATTCCTAGTCTAAATAAAAAATTATAAAATTAGATTTTAAATAATTCTTCTACTGATAATTTTTTTATTAGTATTTTTTCTTTCGTTACTTAAATTTAAAATATCCAAACAAAATATCCAATAACGAGTAGCAATTAATAAGGTTGCAAATTAAAATATTTGTAATTGTTATCTCTAGCATAAATAAAAAACATTTATATCCATAGCTAATTTTATCTGAGTGTAAATTTTTCTTGTCACCCTTACTAGTAACATGATATAACTTTTTGTTAAAAGAATATAAAATTTACCTATTAGATATATGATAATGTAGCTATTCATTATTGAGATACTAAGATCCTGATTAATCAATTATCAGTCGAAGTTTATTAATATGTTTATCTTGAAAAATATATTGTATTCTCTTATAATTTGACTATTATATGTGACAAACTAATAGATTTATTATTCTTTTTTTCATGTCTTTTTATTATCTTATGGATTGTTACTTTATTATTAGGAGGTTAAAAGCTTATATAAAAATGTAATCATGAAAAGGAGTGACATTTATCTCATACTCATGCCTATTCTATTACATATTATTATTGTTATTTTGATCTCTTATTAACTTAAGTGTAAAAAAAATATTTTACAAGTGAAATTTCATTTGATGCTCAAATATCACCTACCAAAACTAGTTTCTAAGTAGTCCACAACTCAACAATGAAGTTCTAGCCTTTCCAATAACTAATTAAAAAACATTCACATTTAAGCAAGAACAAGTAGGTTGGGTATGAGTTTAAATAAAATGCATAAAATCTTGATTCGATCTTTAATCCCTTCATGTTAAACACAACTTTGTGGCCAAGAGGTTCAACAATAATGTCATGGCTGCCTTCACATTAACGTGGGAGATGCACTCACTCATATAGAAAAGTACAATAGGGATTCAATCATAAGGTTGTGATTAGGTCCACATTGGTGTGGGAGACAAGACACTCATACTAAAAGGTTCGAGGAGAAAGTTGAGTTTGTGTCCACATGAAAACTTGTCAATTTACCTTTTATTGGATATTTGATCTTTGTTTGTTGAACATTGAGTACCTTGAATCTTATTTTGGCGTCATACCTTGAATCTTGAGCATCACTAGATCAACTTCAGCCCTTGAGCAATTATTTAAAAACAAATACAAAAATATGTTTAGCTTGGCTAGTCAAATTGTGAATCTGTAACTTGGCCTTGCACTTTGAACAATTATTTATTAAAATATGAAAGTGTGTTTAATTGTTCTTCAGGCCTTGAGCAATTTATCTAGAGCCCTGACACCTTGAACACCTCTAATAAGCCCACAATAAATAATTTGCACTTTATTTTTAGTTTAACATTAAATAGCATGCTTCAATTGGTTTTCAACAAACAATTTGCACTAGTTTTTTCTTGGTTTAACACTAAAACGTGTGTTTTAATTGCATGCAATAAACAATTTGTATTGATTTCTTCTTTGTTTAACGCTAAATAATGTGTTTCAATTGGACTGTAATAAGTAATTTGCATCAATTTATTCTTGATTTAATACTGAATAATGTGCATCAACCAACCTACAATAAACAATTTGTACTAATTCCTTCTTGGTTTAACATTAAGCAAGGTGCTCCAGTCTACACAATAAGCTTCCCTAAGCACTAGAAAGACTGAAAAACAACCTAGACTTGGTCAAAAAATTCCATGCAGAGAATCATGAATTATGAGCAGGTTAGGTTGTACATCTTGAACTTTCTCACTTCGATTAATTTCAATTTTCTTTTCCTACATATGCTGCTGTTTCTCTACGTGGAAGTCTCTCTATCGGTTCTCGTTCAACAGTAAAACATGACATTCTTCACCTTCTCTTTCAGAGCTGGTAGTGGCCGAACCGACTCATCTTTTGATCTAGCAATCTCATGAACATCTGGTTCCATGTAGAAACGAGCTCTGTATGCTGCCAAGTGAGCATAGTACGCAGGAGGCACTGGACACATAGCATACAAATTATTAATACCCAAATTCCAAGATTTTGTTTTTGTTAAACCAAATGTGTGTATTGTATGAGGAGTTTGAGTGACTCCTATGAAAGATTAAAACAGGTAAATGATGATGCAACTGATACAAGTACATATGTTACGCTAGAGACAAAAGACTTACCTACAGAAACAGACCGTGTACATCTTGCATATCTACAATCAAAATAGTAAGATTATTTCACGATAATAATGGAGCAACAAGTTTTAGATGATTGAGAGAGGTTATTTACGTGTAACACAAGTTGTTGGTCAGAGATTGAATCTCATCGGCAGTGAAATTGTTCTCGTCCCACAGAACATGATAATGAGCTGGTCTACTTGTACCCTGTAAATTGCATTTATGTGAATCTCTTTAACATCTCATTTTTCTTATAATCTACTCCAAGAGAGGAATATCTTATTCTTGTTTCTGTATTGGAACAAAATCAAAGTTCAACCTAACACTAACATATCCCTTTAGTGTAGCCACACGTGATACCTGAATTCCTGCATGACTGCATAAATAGAAATCGAATTCCGTAGGATGACAGATCTTAGAATCCACCACGGTACCTACATTAAAAATCAAAGTTGTTATGTAGTCGGAGAGATATGTTATTTTACATTAAACTTTTACAGCAAATTATAGGAAGACAAGAGAGGGAAAGTGTGTGATAAGATAGGCGATGTGATGGAAAGAGGTAGAGAAAAGAATTGTGTGGAGATTGTTGCATAAATAACATTTCTTTGTCAAGCTATCTTGGTGTATGTCCTGTTGGATTTCACGAACATCCTTAGATTGGTGACATGCTCTAACGATAGAAAATGGAAGTTAAAATTTTTTACCTGGTAAGATATTCCCACTCTTATCAGTGCTGTTTCTGTCGTCATGATTGTTTGAGAAAAGTCTGGTGTGATGCCGTTTTTGAACCACAACAAATGTTACCGGAGGTTGGTAACTCGGTTCCAAAGATGCACAAGCCTACACATTAGCAATGAAAGCATGAAACAAGGTCAGAGTGTGTTTCTAGCTGGCATTTATCGTCCAAGAAAATGTAAATAAATATAACTGCAATCAATATATCCAAGTACCTTACGAATGGCATCAAGCTCATACAACAAAACTTGGTAGAATTGTCCTTCACTTACTCCATCCCTGTAAATATATTTAATGACTATAAATAATATAGACCATCCTCCATTTTTCAACTTGTATGACTGTAATATGTCCAAGTCCCTAGCTTTCTCTGCAAGAACACCTTTTTTTTTTCTCAAATATTAGAACAGACCAACCTTACCTGTAAAATATTATTCTCAATGGTTTTTGTCCGGTTGCTTTCTTAAACGAGAGTAACAGCTCTCTGCAGTAGAACAGAATAGTATGATTCAAGATGGTAGCTGATGTCGAAGAACAATTACAGGTAATCAATGCAAAACCATCAAGTGAAAAAAGCTGGAGCAAGAACCAAGACCTTTCTCATCAGCCAATTTAAACAATGTAAACAAAGACATTTTCAGGCTTAACAAGACAATCAAGTCAATACCAAAACAAAATTTGGAGGCAAGCGTGACCTCCCATTTAATCCAAATATGAAAAATGGTCAGGCTGCTACTAAGTACCTGATCATGCCACCATAAACTACACCATGATGAGGATCCTTCCAACACTTAAAAAGATCTTGAATGAGTTCCTCACGATGAGGCTGAGCACATACTAATCCTGCATACTTTGTTACTTCCGGCCAGTCCTGGGAAGCTACAACCTGAATAACAGTAATCAGAAGACTAAATCTATGGCAAACTATAAGTTATAGCCTATAGGACTTTGGAAATACTTACAGCAGCAATGGATGGACAAGGGTCCTCTCCAGATTCTGGATGAGTCACATCAGCTCCAAAAATTATTGTTGGAATGTCACTAACCAATGGGATCCTCCAACTTAAGGCATCCAAAAGTACTGTGTTCCTTCCTCCCAACTAAAAGTTTATGTAAGAAAGATTAAGTGAAAAATGTAAAAGAGAAAGGTGGGCGAATATTATTGAGTAGCAAGTAACCTCTCTCTTAAGTTAAGAACAGACCTTGACATTGATCTTTAAGGCCACATTTGCCAGATACTGTCTATTGATCTTGAATACGTGTTTTGAAAGACAGCACTGAGAAATCAACCCCAGATCTGTTTCGCAGATTCTTTTGAGATCACCTGAAAGAAGAATTTGATTTTTAAGTGCAAGCATGACTTTATGGAGAAGGTAAAATGCTCAGGCGCTTTTTCTTGGAAAGACAAGGAATGTAGTAGCAAGATACTAGAATCTCTTAGAGTGCAAAAGTTCCAATTTCACATGCATGTAAGACAAAGAAAGCTGATCTAGTAGTGAGGTACTACTAGAACCTCTTAATATATCTATATACACCTCTACCATGGTAGCTATGCTCATGAGCTGATGCTAATGATTGGACATATTAGAGTGACTTGGAATCATACCATACAGAGAGCCGTTATTATCTGGAAGAATGGCAATTAGCAACTCTAGTTCTTTCCCACCAAGTTTATCTCGTACAGCAGAATGTACGTACTTCAAGGCTTTCTTTACCATATCAGGTCTTGCTGTGTATATAGGAATCACAGGGTCTAGACTAAATTCCTGTGAAAAGAAAAAAAAAATGTATACAAGTCTACATGATAAATTGATAATGATATATAGAATAACGAGAAAGAATGGTTATAATTGGAAAAGTGATGTGAATTGCTAGTGCTGCTCAAACAAGCAGTCTCAAATGTAAAACTTCTCAAAATGGTATAACCAAAATTTGAAACTTTACCATGCCTGAGATTTGGCACATTTGAACCAACTGTTGGCAAAACCCGCGAGCAATTTCTTGGATACTTCGTGAGAAATTGATACATGCCCAATATCTTACAGTGCTTCCGTTTATAACTTTCTACATTGAAATAACAAAATAAATTCAGCCTAGAAGTGGGAACGATAATTTTTACTTTAACGTGATCAAATTATAACCATGATTTTTTAATGTATGAGCGAACCTTGTTCATCATGTTCCATTGACCAACTTGTGGCAAGTGTTCTTTCTCTCTTCCAGTGTCGTGATATTTCAACTTAGAAGATAGAAGAGCCAAAATGTACTATCAGCAGAATGCCAAAAGCTAAAAATAATTGACCAATTTAACTATAGGAAATTACCCATGGAGCAGGAAGAACCCGAGCTTCAACTGATGCAAGTTTGCTGTCAATGCTGATACCAAACTCCTTTACATAGGGATTATACTCATAATTATTTTCTTGAATTGTCTGGTAGTACATAGAGAAAGTCATAAATTAATCAAACCAAACCACAATACACATAATTTTTCTGTTTGTAAAGAGAATAAATGACTGAAAAAGAGAACTTAAAACAATTGCAATTTATCACACATGTCACTGCTCTTCAGTTTCCAATTAATTCTGACAAAAATAAAAGTATAAAGAAGAAAATAAAGGTTGGAGAGTGATATCAAGAATCCATGACAATGACCTGTAGAATGTCTGTCTCTTGTTCACGTGGTCTCTGGCATGAGACCTTCAGCAGAGAAGTTATCTGCTTTTCGTTGAGCCCTTTTGTATATCTCTGACCCCCAACTATCTTACATGCCTGGGATAAGATTCACGACGAATTGTTCACTAAAAAATAAAGTACAAAGAAAAAAAAAATGGTTCAATAAATTGAAGGAAGAGCTTACCTCCATAGGCAAATAGTTCACCTTCTTTTGACTTCCTACTTGAAGGCAGGGTAGATGAGAATATATAATTGTATATCCATACATTTCTTGAAAGTAATCAACTACTGATTTCATGTTCATTTTCTCATCGACAGGGAAACTGTTGGGAATAAAAAAGACAACAATTCCTTGAGAGGTAAATCTAAAAAATTCCATTTTCCACTGCAAAAGTTACAAAACCATACTTGAGCTCCCTTGTAGGTTGTGATGTCAATCCTGTAATTCTGTACTTCCTTCGAAAACTTCCTCTATGTGTAACTTCCACTTTCACACCTCTTAAGGCTTTCTTAATCTGCATTAGTGACACCAATGATATTTTGGTCAGATCTGCTTAACTATTTCTCATGGTTTCCACTTATTTCGTTCAACTCGTGAGGATAATAGTGTCTGTAAATACAAAGATTGCTAGCTTCCATAGTAAACTCCATACCTTGACACGATCCGCATCTGACAGTGGCTTTGAGAGCACGTCTTTTCCCAAAATTTGAGCAACAAAGTCAATTACAGGTAGTGGTTCAATAAACGCCATTGATGACATGTCTGAGACAAAGAAGCATAAAAATCAAAAGGAAAAAGAAAAGAAGCGTTTTAGTATTTACTGTTGACAAATTATTATTATGAGTGACAGTATTAAAAAATCTCAGCTTGATAAAGTAAAATTAAAAAAAAAAAAAGAACTCTCACCAATATTAAGGGACAATCCCATCTGAGTAGGCCTAATACTTTGGTAGAAGCCACGCCATGATTCCAGGCCACCACCTAATTGCTGTGGTTTTCTTAAATCCGGAGAATATAGAAACCTCCCAATTGAGACGAAGCTAAACATGCAACAGAAGCAAAATAAGACCCAAGAAACATTGAAACAAGAAGATAGTAGCAATAGCTTCCTTCAGTTTAAGAGGAAGCAATGTATACAATGTTAAAAGAACAACCACAAATGCACCTCTGAGCTGCAAGCTCCCTCAATACAATGTCAATGACAGTAAGCGCCTCTTGCGGGGTGTCCACTTGTTTCCCACTCAGAAGCTCACGTAATTGATGCATGCTGACACGAGCTGCAAACTTTATCACCACTTCAAATTCTCTTTCCCTGGCAAGAGTGATTGAAACTCTTTTTTAATAACTCAAAAGGCAACTTTCAAGCTCCAAAAGTTTGGGGAGCTGTTAGGAACAAAACATCATGACATAGCTAATGGAACAATCATCACCTGGTACCACCAGTACCCTCATCATCCTGGCTCAATACTATGGAGAACTCTTTGGATGCAAAAGGAAGCAAGCCAGCAGTGTAGAGATTTCTTCCTCCATCATAAACAGGAAGCCTCATCCCCAAGTCAGTGTTCCTGTGAAGCCTCACCAACTCAGATACGATGGCTTTGCTTGTTTTACGAGAGGTAACTTCAGGTGTTATTGTAACCTTCACAAAACACACACGATAACCTCAGTAAAGACTCAAATCAAATTATTAGTCTGTCTAGATTGTATGTTTACCAGAGAGGTGGACTTACATTGTAATGGCTCAAGTCAGAAGCTGATATATCTGCCAGAAAATGATTAGCTTTGACCAGACACTTTGTCCCCAGTTGGCCATAGCCAGGTCTGGCAGGAAACACAAGACTTTTGCAAGCAGAGGAAACCAATTGTGAGTCAAGTCCTGTTTCTTGTAATTTATCTTGTTTGCATTGGCTTCTTCTTCTTCTATCTTTTCTTCTAAGGTCTTTTGATCTGTGCAGGGCCCTCCTAGATTTCACTTGATCCTCCGCTGGATCCTTCATTGCACTTGCCAAATAGTTCTGAAGAAAATAAGGAAGTCTGAAAAAAGTGGAGTTGGAGGAGCAAGAGGTGAGAGATTAGAACAAGGGATAAACTAAAAGGTTTATGGCAAAGCAGGTTCCACGTTTTTACTGAGAACCATAACTCGGCTTATATGCACTTGTCTTGAAGGAAGACAAGTGTTAAAGAAAGTACAAGAGTGGGAAAGGCATGAAGAGGCCTTGTAACGGCTGAAAGCTGAAAAGAAGGGAAAATAAAAAATAAAAAAAGAAGAAAGGTATGGCATGGCATCAAATCTCGACAGTGTTTCATCTTCCCCTAGGCGCTGTACATTCTCTGAAACTGAAAGTGAAAAGATGGGGAGAAAAATAAAGTGACGTGCATACATGCAAAAGAACCAACAATCTCCTATAAAATTCTAATAACCATAGTTGCTCCCATTGGAACAGTGTGATGGCCTAATTTTGACTTACCACTCTCTCATGTTTATGGGCACATACAATAATAAAAAAACTTTGCCCTCAAGTCCCCAACACCAACACCACCACCATCTCCACTTTCCTTAAAAAAATGTAATGTTCCATAAGCTGAGAAGCACATGAAAGAAAGAAAAAAAAAATGGTTGGGGTGGAGTGTAGTTAATTATTTGTGGGGGAGTCGAAAGGGGGTTTAATTTTTGTGGTCCCAAAAGGATGTTTGAATTTTACCCTACTCCAAGTTGTTGGCAGGAGAGTTTGTAAGATTGCATGTATAAATACCCTTTTCAGCGAGCACAAAGGAGCTTTAACTCCTTCCCAAGTTGAATTACAACGACAGAACGGGACCCTAAAGCAGATTGAGTAAGCACACCACAGCACAGCACAGAACAGAAGGAGGGTAGCAGTAGCAGAGACAAGAGGCATAAAAAACAGGAACAAGGAAGGAGTCAAAACAAAATTTGAAGCTTGGTTGTGCTTGGATATCCGGACAGTATGCATGAACATGCCATAATGGCTGCCTGCCAAATGCCAAATGCCAATGTCAGTTGTACGTGCACCCCAAGGGTAAATGCTGCAAAAAACAAATAAATTCGATTTTCGCCCTTTTTCTCTTTGTTTTTCGATGGGGTGATGGGGGAACTAGGGATACCCAAGAATGGTACAACTGATAGTAACTCTCTTCAACTATTTCGGATCATTACAAACACACCAAGAACAATCATGTGTCCTGTCCCTTTCACTGGCTTCACACGACAGATACAACATCTATATATAAAATCAATAACTCCTTCCCTAACAAAAAATGTTCATCATAAATCAACAACACCACCCATGTGAACACTTCCATGCCCCATATTAATTCCTGAACCAAACCTCACTGTATGGCAACCAGCAAAGGTTTCAGATTTTGTTCCTATGACAACATTATTGCTGCTGCTGCTGCTGAGGAGAGAAAAGAGAATTAATGTTGTTATTGGATGTATTGGTAAGACGCATTAATTTTCATACTCATGTTCTTCTGTCTGACTGCTTCTTTGGTCAATGTGATTTGATTTCTTTCGATTTTGTCACATCTAAGCTGTAAAATTTCCCTCTGCCCATGCCCACCATGCCCAGGGCCCCCTCCTCCAACCTTCTTCCTCTCTAATTCTCTCTTATTGTTGCCTCAACTTCACTTCTCATTTTATTCATCTAATCAAACCAACCAAACCAGAGAGGTAGAAGATCCTAGTAATTTTCAACCATCGTCAAACAAAATTCAAAGCTTATAAAAGTGTTTAGACAAAACTATTTCCTACCAGGTCATGTACTAAAAAATCCACAAAAACAGAAACCTTCGCCAGAGACCTACTGCACCCTACAAACAAACCCCAAACCACACCTCTCTTACCTACAATCGTTTTCACCATGTCACGTGACCAACTGACCATTAGACAAAAGACATGATTTACATGTAACTCATACTTACCACAACCATGTCTTCATGTAATTGCTGTTATTAAATGCATTATTATCTCTCTCTTTGGATGGATGCTTTTGTAATAACGTTCGGCTTTAGAAATATCTGACAACAAATTAAAATTATTTTTTGCGTTCATTAACGATAAGTAAAGGATTATTTTCTCAAAAGATTGAGATTTATTTAAACAGTTGACTATTTCGATAATTTTTTTTCACCTATATTTATTTAGATTCGAATTTCTAAATACATATTTGAAAAACAAAAATTATACGTCAGTTATATCATCTTATATTGATTTGTCATTGCTATGAAAATATTTGAATATGACAATTAAGGTTATTTTATCTACTTTTGTATACTTTACCAAGGTTATTCTTATTCTTTTTCTCATATAATCTAATCAACATTTGTCCTATCACACGTGAACAAAACTAACCTCGTCATCTTCTATCATTTTGCAATACATTCTCAACCTAACATATAATTACACGTCAATATTTTGTTTTAGTAAACAATCACTCTGGCCACTAAAGGTGGCAGATGTAATTATACCAGTTCCTAAAATAAAAATGTTAAATAAATTCCTAAACTAGATTACCATCATTTTAATTCCTAAACATAAGATAAAGTAATTAACTTCCCGTTATTTCTCAGAAAAAGAATATGCTCTTTCCTGAAAAAAATAATATGGTTTGAACACTGAAAGTAATGGTTGTAATGAAGTAGATTTTTCCACTTTGGTTACTGGATTTGTTTCTGTGTTTGGCTATGTAAATTTGTGATGTTTAAACTTGAAAAAGTAAAGAAAATTGAAAAGGGAACCGTACTTTGACAGTGGAAATGCTAAAAAAGAAGAAATATATATTAATTTAATAAGAAAAATGGAAAGTGAGTTGTGAAAGTGTCACTATCGTATGATATTTTGTATATATGATATTTTGCATTGTTTGCCTGATCGAGCACCAACTCCTTCACCTAAGGCGATCTTACTAAGATCATGATGAAAAAAAGATTCCTGGCCCAGATTCGTTTCGTTGAACCCCAAGGAAGGATCATATTCATATAGGTACGACAAAAAAACAAAAAAGGTGTTTTAAAATTATAACATTTATGCTGTGAAAAAAAATTAACTATGGGTTTGATAGGGATGAAAATAGAGAATCAAAAGAATGAAAATCACCAAAAAAAATGTTTTACAGGCTTCCATGGAGGAATTTTGTAAGTTAAGATTCATGATTGTTGTAACTTTGTATGACACTACGTTGGGAAAATGTTTGGCTTAATTTTAGCTGTAATTTTTGTTTTTAATTTGTTATGACTTTAATATCTTGAGTTTTTATTATCTGTAATGTTAGTGTTTCAATTTTTTTTTTTGTTTTTATACTTTTGATCCTTCATTTTTAATAATATGTAACCATTGTAAAAATATATTAAATCTCTCTCACTCAAGTTACATTTGGTAATAAGGTAAAAGAGAAAGTTATGAGAAACGTATGGTTTTTCTTCAATACGATGGTGTGATGTTTAAAGTAACAGAAAGTTACAAACAGGGAAGCTTAAATTTAGATAAACTTATTGATAAGTAAAAATTAAGAGATTAAAATTGTATTAAAAAAATCAATATTAGAATTAATAAATGATTAAAAGTTAAGGAACTAAAATTACAGAAAAAAATGAAAAAAAAAAGTTTATATAATATACGACAAAAATTCCTATTACTCAACATTGTCAAGATTTCTCAGGGAAAAGTTCTATCTATTAGAAAACTTATGATTGATATTAAACATTTTGTCGTCTATAACATCTTCGTATTAAGTGTAAAGGGAAATAATGTTAATATTTTATATTTTTAAATATTGTATAGACTTTCTCTCTATTCACATAAAAAATTATTGCATTGATTGAATCAAATAAATATAACTAAGTAATTTAGAATTTGTAGTCCTATTTTGTAAGAAATTAGTAATATTAAATGAGCCTAACTATCGTTTACAATAAATTTGATTTTTTTATAAAATTAAAATTAATAGAAAAATAGGCCGAAAAATATTTAACCAATATTAAAGCATATATATAATAAAAATTTAATATAGTCATAATACCTGAAATTCACGGTGATCACCATTACGGAATATAAAAAAGGCTTTTCTTTAGGGAGCACACATTCAATATTGACTTGAAAATTAATAGAAACACTAATTCATTCTATTAATTTTGTTTAATGTTTGGGTAAGAAAAATATTTTATTTTTATTTTATAGTCCGATAAAATATTATTTTTTATTACACCTGTAACTATTAATTGTGGAGTAGGAAATAAAAAGTAAATCTAAATGGGAGGAAATTTGATTAATAAACGATAACTATGAGTGTTTATTACAGTTTTATAAAAATGAAACTCGTTATTTAATATTTCAATAAATGTGTCAAAAATAATTAAAGAAAAATATTACAAAAGTTAATTTCAAACATATATGATTTTTAATATATTGATAATTCAACACATAAAACGGAGAAAAATTATATATTTTGGTAAAATAAGTCATCCTCTAATTTAGTATGTAGTTTTTATTTTGTTTGTATTCGTGTGTAAGCTTTAAAAGTATTAAATACACACTGTTAAGTACTTTGATTACTTGAAAAATAAAAAGTGGTTAATAATTTCGTTTCAAATATCATAATATTTTTCTTTTTCACTTCAAAAGCATACTTATTTCCTTAACCTATACACTCGATGTATCCAAGAAGAAAATATTACTAGTTTTTATGTGAATGAAGTAAAAGATACTTTAATTTTATTTTATAAAAAAATTTAAAGACCATATATTAGACAAATTTCGAAGAAATAAATCATTTATTTTATATATATATATATATATATATATATATATATATATATGTATTAAAAAATTTTTTATTTTTTATATAAAATCATCTGTCATTGCATATATGATTTTATCTAAAGTTTAGCTAATTTTAGTCATAACATGTTCTCAATTAAATAAATATATATATATATATATATATATATATATATATATATATATATATATATATATATATATATATATATCATATTATATTATGTGTTGTGAATTATTTTGAATTTAAATTTAGCATAAGATTGAGCAGGTGAAATACTAGTTGTAGGAGAATATTATTATTGAAAGAGATATTTTGGACACGTAATGCAATGATGACAAAATGACTAAGTGAGACCCTACTTCCATTACCCATCCATGAAAACAAACAAGAACAGAAGAAGGAAAAGAATAATTCAGGAGAGTCATATTAAACCAAACTGTCTTACTAGTTTCTGGGTTATGAACTTTGGTTGAAACACCATACATGGACATGAAACAGCTAGGTGCATATAGGGTATAAAAGAAATAGCAAAATATTGTTTTGAAGTTAAAAGATATAGTTATGAGTATGACTAGTCTGAATGAGAAAGAAAAAAAATGGAGAGAGAGCATAGTAAGTAGAAAGCAAACCTTGTGCTTTACGCCATGTATCTTATGCACCAATCCCTGCCAATTGTTGTAACTGCTGCCTTTGCTTTTAATGTCTGCAACTGCGTGCTCTAATGCTCTAACTACGCCAAACTTCAACTATGAACTCGACTTTTCAACCTCCAACTTCCCCTTTCAACCTACACATAATATTACATACTGTAAATGGTTTATACTATAACAAACCGGTTTTCATTTAAGGTGTTGAAAGACACGAGTGTGAAGCGCATGCAGCTAGCTACGTAGACTGCTAAAACTGGTTTATCACGTTAAAGACACGGGACAATACATTAGCGTATATGGGAATAATGAAGCTATATATGCTAACTCTATAGCCTCAATATCTGATACTCTGAATTGAAAACTTCATTCATGTACAAAGGCAACAACTAGAGTGTAGAGTATACTTTCTTTTCTTGTTTGGATTCAGTGAAACAACAACCTCAAAAAGCAACGTTTGGGAAAGCAGAAAAGTAAATTGAAACATGTATGAGAAACTGCGAAGGAGTAAACGAGATTTTAGAATTGGTTGAGGTTGAGAGAAGGAAGATAGATTTGGGGAGGTGAGAGGAGAGGAGACCAGGTGTTTATTAGGGATGGTTCACTTTCTGCTATTGATAAAGCATGTATCAAAGAACACTACTCTAAGAAAACAGTACTCTCCTCACTCAGTGCCTTTAAGAAAGGAGAATCAGAAGTGAAACCGGTTTTGAAAGCGTGCCACTGATTGTCAAAAGGGGGGAACACTACGAGACCTTTTACCTTTTGGGAACCATAAAAGAAACGTATAGCTATAGCATTGCATGATGTGTATGTATATAATATTAAAACGAATAATTGCAGAAAGGAGGATTTTGAATTTTGATGATTTATAGTAAGTATATGATTATGCATGTGGTGAGTGGTGCCTACTATGTGTGCTGCAAAGGTTAATTTGAGTGCAGTTGTATAGGTGGAAGAATTGCAGGTAAGTGTGGTTTTATTGGTTTGTGAAATGTGTAGCTTAGAGATGTTGTATGAGAAAGAGTTAAAGGAGGAAAAGAAAGGTTGTGTCAGCTTCTTTGACGGAAATATGACCGGTCGGAAATTCAGATTCCGGGGACTATGTGTCAGTAAAGTGAGAGAGAAAGAGAAAAGAGGAGAGGGTGAAGCACATGTGCATTGCTGGGTCGAACTTTTATAAAGGAAAGGGCACTGCATACGAGAACCCCACCCTCGTTTTTTTTTTCATCTCCATCCAAATCTCTCTTTTTTTTTTTTTTCCTTTGCTCTTTTAAAAAATATTAAAAAAATAAACTAAATATTTTCGTAGTATTTCACTGTATAAAATGTTATATATTTTTCCTTCTCATTATGTGGTGCTTTACCTTAAATGGATGTTACGTAAGATATGCATGAAGTAATGTGAAGGATTTGTATTTTCTTTGCGAGACCACGTGGCGAGTGAAGTTAAAAAATGTATTACTGAATGGTATATAATATACTATAGTTGCAGTTATTTACACAAAAAAGAAAGTTTCTTATAAAAGAGGGTTTGATTTGATCGGTTAGACTACATCATTACGTGCAATGGGAGTTTTCAATTTTTGTCAACTTCGATTCAATGGGAGATTACAACGATTGATCTCAAAAGAAATTAGAAGAATGGAGTCTTATACTTAAACCAGAAAGTATTGTGCAGAGAAAAAGCTTATATTTTGTCACAAACTAACTTCTGTGCACACACTTTATATTTTTCTTCAGTCGACAAACTTATTAAAATTTTCAATGGATCTATAATATATCTATTTCTTTTACATTTCAATTTACATGAATGGAAATTGTAAAATAATCAATAAATACATAGTTCATTTTAATTAAATAAATAAATTTGAAATTTCAGGTACGAACAGATAATGCAGAATAAAATTAAAATAATATTTTTTGAAATACTTTAAGAAACACAAAGTGATCTGTTACTAAACTCTATTTTTATTGGAATTGTGTGTAAGTCGAAGTCGAATAAAAATATATAAGAAGAATAATATATATATATATATATATATAAAGTGAAAAGATTTATTTATTCATTACTTAATATTGTTGGTTAATCTCAGCAATTAAATCCTTTACTTTCTTGTTAATAAAGAATTAATAAAAAATTAAGATGTTGTATTTAAAATCTTGTAAGTAAGATCTAAAGTAGAAATATTGTGTATGGTTGGAATCCAAATGGCAAAAGAGAAAAAAAAAAAAAAAAAAAAAAAAAAAGAGTATCATTTACCTTGAAATCTTCACCCATTTTTACATTTGTTACGGTGGTTGGGCCATGGGCTTTATGAATCTTCTTTCATGAAGAAGCATAAGTCTGTAGAATAATAAATATTCACGTTAAGGAGATATTTAAATAATAAGGAGACATTTAATTGTTACGCACTGACACGTCTTAACACTAATGATTTTTTACTAGATCAAATAATATACTTAAATCAATTATAATTTTAATATGTAATTTCAATCTATATTATAGTTCATTCTTGTAATATAAGTCCATTATATAAATGTTTTAATCTTAACGAAGCTAATTATGTTTCACCTATAATCAAATTGATTGAGTAAAGAATAAAAATAGGTGAAGTATAAATTTAAAAGTATTAAAAAATTTAAATTTGTTTAACTTTAGATAACATAACTTTTCATAAAATTATACAATTTTAATCCTTTTAAACAACATATTTTATCATAATTATTTTAAATTTTATATAATTTTTTTAAACTTTTTTATCTAATGAAAATATATCTTTGTATTCATAAAACGTTTTGAAAGTGTATGACGTGTAATATTTTATTGTAAAACATAATCCAAAAAAAAAACACCACAAGAGACGATAATCCATTGGTGAACTCGCCATCAACAAAGTTAAAAGTAAATTACACATACTATTTATTTTGAAAAAAAGAATTATATCTCTCACCTTTTATTTTGACTTTTATACATTCTAGCATTAAATGCCGACCACAATATTTTTTTGTGAGAAAACCTCGCAGTAAATTATCACATAATCCAACTTTAGTTGGACATATTTACACATAATTATTTTTTAGAAAGTTGATTGACTGATTTGACTGGTCTATTGAGTGTTAACTTCAAACAGGTAAAGTATTACAATTTTTAAAAGGTGGAAATCAATAAGAAAAACTAATCAAATCAGCGTGGAATAAGTAAAAACTAGAGTGAAAAATAGGTTTGAAATGATATTTTATATTACACTATTTTTAATCTTTTATTACTATTATCTAAAGTACTCTTAAGACAAAATTAAAATATATATATATATATATATTTATTTATTTATTTATTTAAGGATTTCACAACATAAACTAGTTTCTTATAATTAAAAATTATAATCTTATCATAATGTATATTCTTTTATTACTTAAAACATTTTGTTAAGGATATAATTTATTAGGATATGGTTTAATTTAGGATTAAATATATTTTTAGTTTTTAAACTTTTAGTAAAAATTGAAATTAGTTTTTCTTTATATATTTTGTCCAATCTAATCTCTCAACTTTAAAAAGGGTTAAATATGTTTCTGATCCTTCAAGTTTCAGTGAAATTTGAAATTAGTCCATCTTCAAAACTTTCGACCAATTTAGTCCTTTTAACCAAATTTGGTTAAGTTTATCTAACGTTTCAAGTGCATTTAACGGTAGTATTTGAATTGTTTAAAAAAATTTGGTAAGAATGACTAAATCCATGTATTTCTAAAGATGAAAAACTAAATTTGTATAAAATTTCGAAGAGGGACTAATTCCAAAATTCACTTAAACTTGACCAAAAACATATTTAACTCCTTTAAAAATACTTGAATTTAGTCATTTTAACCAAGATTTATTAAATTTATTTAAGGTTTTAAATGTGTTTTTCAACTAATATTAAAATATTGAATAAATTTAATAAAATTTGATTAAAAAAATTATATCAACATAAATCTTAAGTCGAGAGACTAAATTGAACTAAAATTTATAAAATAGACTAATTACAATTTTCACTATGTAAAATTTAAGCGACAAAAATATATTTAATCATGTACTTTATACCTAAATATAACCATAATGTAATTTGTGAGAGGAAAAGGGTAATCGATGCAAATAGAAAGATATATTTTATTTAATGTAGTACATTAAGATTTAGAGTTAAATTAACTTTACGTAATAATATTTGAGGAAAAAATTATTTTTGGAATAAAAAAGCTACATAATAATTTAACGAAAAAGAAAAAGGAATCTTAAATTAATCTATTTAAAACGAAATTTTGAATTATAATATAAAAAAATGATATAGAAATGAGAATGAGAGAAATTATTCAGGAATAAAGAAGGTAGTTTTGAAGTCAAAGGGAGAAATGATTGTGTTTGTTTTAAAAGGTTGCGGAATATTGGACGCAGCTTGACCCACCAAAACGTGAGAATGATTGACAAAACGTTGCAATCAAAAGGAACATGCATGTCCATAAAGGTGAGAATGATTATGAGGGGATCCGTCAATCTCACCATAACAGTCATTAGATGCTCTTTTCTTCAAACCACCACTTCACTCATTAGGCTTCATCATTTATCATCACCGCTTCACCTTCTCTCATGGCCAAAACATCATTTAACTTATTACTTCAAAATTTAATTGTACATTCATTACAAATAAAAAAATTTGAACACAATATAAATATAAAGACAAAGACTAATAAAAATATTATCTTTAAAATTGTAGGTAAAGAATAGTGCTAATTTTTAACACGTGAGTTAAACTCATATCTTATTAGTGTCGTATCTTTTCAACAATTTTTTTTCAAAAAATTTAAAAAATATCAGTTTGTATGATCGACTAAGAAAAACCCCTCTGTATGGAAGGTATTCGTGACTTAAATTTTTTCTCCTTGAAAAAGAAATACCAATGTGAAAGAAGAAAAATTGTGATTCAATTCCTTCCTTTAACAAAAGAACTAACTTAATATTTGTTGATAAAAAAAAAAAAAACTTTATCAAATAGTTTTCAGAAAAATCATGGCCCTAATTCTTTAACCTTTAAACATTTTCCTTTTACCGACATTCTTTTCACCTTATAATACATCCAACGCAGTGGGCAACCTATTATTATTATTATTATAATTTCTTTATCAACGGTGATTGATATCAGAATTAAGATGTGTTATGTTATGATTGCATTTTGTTAATCAGAAGCCTGAATTAAACTATTTAATCAAAGAAACCAGCTCCTACACAAATAAATTATGCCACCAACACTGACATATTCAACCAGCTGCAAGGAATATTTCGAAACACTTGAATTCGTGCAATCCATACTCCAAGAAACCCTATTTCAACCCACACCAATCTGTAAAATGCAGAAACTTATTTTTTAGGGAAAAGCGTCTTTGTTGTGGAAGAAGAAATCAATAAAATTGTAATTATATAAATATACAAAATGAAACACTGCGAACACAAAGGAACACAATTAAATTTATACTTTAAAATTATTGGCAATGATAAAACGATGTCACAAAGCACAAGGTGTCTGCAAAGGTTGTAATGTTGATAGAATATAATTAATGTAATAGTGAGCAGAAAGAGAGGTTTTATAAGCAGAAGCCTAGCAGCGTGATGTGATTAGAGGGCAAGGAAAGGTGTACTTAGGTGTATAAAGGACAAATGATAAAGGCATTGATCTTTTAAACTTTTTGTCGTCGTTAATTTATAGGTAATGATTTCGACCGAGCAAAGCAACAAGGGTGTTAGTATGAGGTAGGTTGTTATCCATATATCATATTAGCAATCATTCTGTTACATGTCGTGCGTTGAATTACACATTTGAATTGCATTGCATATTCATTATCTCAACTTGTTGCCCTTTCTTTATGCTCATCATTTCTCACTTTAAGAAAAGGGTACAATGCAACAAAAAAGCAATAGTACCCCTGGGACACCCCAAATTCTTCATATATATTTACATTCTACAAATTTTATCTCCTTCCTATGCTTACAAAGTAACTTTCACCAACTTGTTAAAATATGAGATCAAAAATAACCTCACAAACTTTAAATTTACCTTCACAGATGAATTCAATTGATGAAATCAAATAACTCACGTGTGTGTATGTATGTATAATTTAGGATAATGATATTTTGACCCATTTCTTTTATTCATTTTAACTCGTTATTCTAATCACCTTTAAATCATCACATCACACCATTACAAAAAATCAAAATAGATAATTGAAGGACGATTTGAGTGGTGAGTTAAAAGTAGGTAAACAATGTTGGTTCTCAAGTGAGTATTCACCAAAGTTCCACATTGAGTAATATGAAAAAAAGGCAGCAGAAAAGTATTATAAAAGCAAAGAGTTGGTTTTGGAGTTGTGATCACAACTCAATAGGTCTCTTGGGTGTATGAAGGGCTTGGGTAGTTGTGTGTCATTAGAAGGTTTGCAATTTTTGCCAGAAAAATTGCACTATGAAGGGTTTGTAATTTTGGTCCACAAAAATTGCACTATGAAGTGTTTGCAGTTTTGGTCCATAAAAAATTGTATGAATGTTTGCAATTTTTGCCAGAAAAATTGCACTTGGTTTATAATACTTCTTGTTGAGTGTTTGTGGATATAGGCCTTGAGGTGCCGAACCATGTTAAATTTCCTGTGTGTCTTTATTTATATTTTTCTGTTCTTATTTGTGGGTGTCACTACAAAAAAAATGCATTTTAGCGACCACCTATTTTGGTCGCTAAAAGGTATAAAATCGGTCGCTAAATCGTTAGCGACCGAAATAGCAACCAAAAATATATAGTTGCGAAAACCCTGGTGGCAAATCAATTAGCAACCGAATTACAAATCAGTCGCTAAATAGCAACCAAAATTTTAGTCGCTAATCTGTCACTAAAAGGATTGGTCACCTTCTTCAATGGGACCAATTTAGCCACTAAATATTTGGTGGCTAATTCAGTCGCAAAAATGAAAAAAATTTAGCAACTCTCCTTTTTGGTGGCTAACGTGAAAATATTATTAAATTGTTTTTAAAAGATCAATCACTAATTTGGTCACAGATGTGATAATACAACAACCATTATTTTTTGGTCGCTAATAGATTTTTTTATTTTAATTAAAATAATTTTTAAATTTAAAAACATTTAGTGACTATTATATTTCTATGACTAAATGAATAACAAAAATGAAATTGTGATCACTTTTATTACATAATTATACCTACTTATATACAATATTTTGATCAACTTGTAAACAAGTTTTTAACTATACTATAAATACTACAAATTTAATTATGTTAAATAACAATCAACTCTTGAGATTTAATGTTATCATAAATATGAATGTCAAAATTTATGATATTAAAACGATTTCAAACATCTAGTTATGTGTAAAAATAACATCCAACACTAATAATTCAATAAAATAACAAGGAAAAGAAACGGTGGTGAGCAAAAAAAAAGCCTAATTAAAACTAAACAATTGTAGGATTTGCTTTGGATCACTTCATGGCATCCTCTTGGATTCCAACACGAGACTTGTAACAACATTGTTCCCACACAATAGCCAATACGCTCATAACTACACAGTAAATCTCCATATTCAATAATGTCACGCTTCAATTCCAATCTCGCACTGCAAAAGCATTTAATGAGTATACAACAATCAGCAAATATTATCTCATGGCCAAAAACATTATAAAATCTAACTTATAAATTTTTTCATTTAAAATAAACTCGATTAAAGTCAAGCGGCAAAAAGAAAGAAAAGTTTTATCAAGATATCAACTAATACATTCTAAATCATTTTAGTACCTCTATCACTAGCACTATATCTCTGACAAAAAATTATCCTTTATACACAACTTTCGAAAGAGATAAACAAGGAAATTAGAACAACCTTCTACCTTGGACCTTTCGAATAGTCGACCACTTATAACGACACTACTTCCACCCAACATTGAAATGGTTTCTTCACAAATTTAGGAGCAAAATATTTATTTTAGGTAACATAACTTTTGAAACAAAGCATTGCTTGCATAGATAGTGCATAATTGTGGTTAAAATATGACAGCAAAAGTAATAAAGCAAAGGAAGAAATTCAGTGTTTTTTCTTATCCAAAGAACTTCTCAATAATGAGTAGTTACTTCACAATAAAAAGACAATAAAGAGTAGTTACTTCTTTACTTTTCATATCCAAACTGATAATAGTGGTGATAAATTAATGCACTACTTTAATTCTTTAAAAAAATATTTTTGCCTAACTCATAAAGCATAACTAAACTCTAAGTAACATCAAAGTTCCCTTAGTGATCCATTTGTGTAACCATTGTATAGAACAAATTTATCAAAGTTCCCATTTTATTTTTTATTTTCTAAAATGCTATTGCCAATTAAAAATGCATAAGATGAATCAATTTAGTTACAAGCCACACCAAACTCTCAAATACTTTGGATTTGGATCACATTTTGGATACATCATATAATTAAAGGGGATGGATAACATCCTCCTTCAGTTTCAAATCCAATAGACCATTTGATTAAGACTCAATGGATCAAAATCAATCCAATTAGAAACACATATAAGATTTCATATGACCTCAAACAGAGAAGAAATAACAAATTCTTTAATATGCCACTTATTTGAAACAAAACGGAAAGAAAACATGTTTCACAATCATAAAACCTATATCAACTTTTGCTTGGGAAACACCACACCACAACGCAACTTCCATTAATTACAATTATAAAAATAATAATAGAAAAGAAAATAGACAAAAAAAACTAAAAGATGTCAACGCTAAACAATGAAAATTAACAATGAATACTAAATAAA
>Ga0209589_1002447_pt1 | contig 32236 bp, 17 predicted proteins | sample CowpeawhiteBW_FD_187525 | JGI IMG/M metagenome (GOLD analysis project Ga0209589, IMG submission 187525) | Root nodule microbial communities of legume samples collected from California USA - Cow pea white BW (SPAdes) (version 2) | ecosystem: Host-associated > Plants > Roots > Nodule | place: USA...
AAAAAACAAAAAAAAAAAAGAAATTATGGACTAATGATTTTCAAAACTAAAAAAAAAAGAAAAAAAACGCACACAAAACCGTTTTACATTCGAAAACCAATACAGAAAAACTTGATGCAGAAAAGAATTACTGGGGAAGAATTTGAAAAGAGGTAAGTTTTGGCACCGGAACGGAAAAAGCAACCGACCCATGAATTGTTGGAACCTAAGTGCTGTTAATCACGTTACCTTGTCTTTGTTCTCATCATCTTCAGCCTCTGAGTCAGCAACGTCGTCATCTACTTCTTCTTCTCCTTCCCCTTCTGCATCTCTGACAACATCCACCGGCGACGGCGGCGAGGCGGTGTCAGCGGCGGCAATGGTTGGAGCGTCGGGTTCTCCGGAAAAGGCAATCTTCTGACCGAAGAGCCTAATTTCAGGGTCCTTATTTTCGAGCATTTTCTGGGAATGGAAACGGCAACGACACGAAGGAAAAACACGCGAGGTGGTCTATGTTAGGGTTACGTGTTTTATGATCGAAGCAGGGTAGTTGGTTACTACTACTACTGCAGGTGTTGTGTCTGTTATAGTGTGTTCGGTTTTTTTGAGGTTTGGGTTTTGGTGAAAGTTGGCGATGGAAGCAGGACGAGGTGGATTTTGATCCGTTTAAACGAGTGCAGGGTGCCACGTCACAGAGGGGTTTGGATTCATGGCCACAAGTTTTTGTGGCTTGGAATAGATTTTCTTTTCAAGTGTTTGATTCTCTGAGTTGCACACTCTTTCTGTGCACCCCACTCGCCGCCACGTCAGCGTCTTCATCGAGGGTACCGCAATTTTAGCCTTCGTGGAACACTTTTATTGGTTGCTTTGTTGATAATATTGTCCAACCAAATTACGCTACATGGACTTCTTCGACTTCTTCTATAAAAAATTTAATAAAGAAATTAAACAAATGGTATTATTACTTTTAATAAATTATTATTTCACTCCTATTTTATTCTTTTACTTTTAACCTTTTTAATTTTGAAATACATCTTTCCTTCAGAAAAAGAATTTGGATAATACTTTGTGTAGAGAAGCCAAAAATGGTTTTAGTTAACATTTGGAGAACAAAAACTACACACTTTAAAATTAAATAAAAAAAAGACGATTAAATCAAAATTTAAATGTTTTAGAATAGTAAAAGAATATATACTATCAGTTTTAATAAAAAAATTGAATTTTTACTTTAGAATGTATTAAAATAAGGTTTATTTAGAATTTAGTATTTTTTTTGTTCAACATTGGCAGCGTTGGAGCTAAAATCTAAAACTTCATGCTAATTAGTTTGACTTTATCCATAGTAGGAAGTTGTTGTAAAGGCTTTTTATCTTTTCCGTATAAATTGCTAATGATAATTAATACAATATATTTCAAATGTTTTTCAATTGATTGATAATGATAAAATTTTATATTGACGGTGTTAGTATGTAAAAAGTAAATTATTTATCTCAATAATGCATGTTAACCTTTGATATATGTTTTTACCGAAACTGTTGAGATGAAAAGAATTGCTTTTACTTAAAAAATGATACTAAAAAAGTCGTAACACTGTAGTTAAATTTTATTCATGAAAAATACAATACAGATGCAAATTTAAAAAGGTTAAAAGAAAGAAAAAAAAAGTGATTACATTCTATCTCTTTTTTAATTCTAATAATCTCTTTTGAGACTTTTTAGCTTGTTTCATAATATTTAATTAAACCCAACAAGAGAGAAAAAAAAAATAGTGGCATATTATGGTATTGTATATGCTGATTCTATAGCAGCAGTTAAATTAATAGGGTTGGCAGTTAGGAGGGAATCCAAAACCCCAAAAAAGTGTTAAAACCAATGAAAAAGTGAAATAAATTAATAGAGTTGGCTATTTGATGTTGTTGCTAAGCCAATAAGATGTCGCTATTAAGAACAAATAAGATTATTCCATGATATTGAAAGAAGCGTAATCATAATTTGTGTCCATTATTTTTCTTGAAAATAAAAAGATTCCTGCAATAACTCACTTAGCAAAAGAATGTATATATGTTGTTATATTATATGCACAACAAGTGTCAAATAAAAGTCTCAACTTATATCTCCTTGTCTAACCCCAAGCTCTATTTGCCATGCCTAAAACACTAATTAATTTATTGATATAAGTAGCGTATACAATCACTTACTTATCACTTTTTAATCCAAAATGTTATATAATACAAGTATTCAAGCTCTTTAAATTACTAATTTAAATTCTTAATATGTGTTGCCGGAAAGAATTATGGAGAATATCTATTTGATGTTTTTTTATTTAAATCTGTTTTTCAAGAAATCTTTTAATTTTAAAAATATTTTTTATATAGATATAAAAATATATTTATTTATTAATTTGATATAGAAAATTAAGATTAAGATATTATTAACATTTGATATTCTATTACATATTATATATAAAATAAAATAAGAAGATCTTTAGTATAAAATATTTTTTATATTTCTCATATTTTTTAAAATTCTAAAATATCAACAGTAGAGTCAAGTTCTTATGAGACTGTTCTAATATAAAGGAAAATTTTTCAGAAGTCATTATTCTATATTTAATGAGAAAAGTTATGATTTTTAAAAACACAAACTTATTTAAAAGGACTAGATTTATGGAAAGTTGTGGAGGAGGATGACATAGTTGATTCATTGTTTGAAAATTCCATGACCCAAATCAAAATACAAAAAGAAAAAAAAATGAAGAAAGCAAAGGTGAAATTACGTTTATTTACTGATGTTTCACAGGTGATCCTTATTAGGATCATGATCCTAAAGTCACATAAAGAAACTTAAAATTGTTTAAAAAGAGAATACGAAAGGAATGAGAAGTGCTAAATTTAAATTTGATATGGGAGTTTGAGTTGTAATGAATGAAAAAGTCTCAGACATTTAAGGAATATTTAAGCAAATCATTGTGTATTGCTAACAAGATAAAATTATTGGATAAAGAGTTTTCATATTCCAAACCCAACCTTAGTAAGCCTAGATAATCGGGAGCTTACTGCATTTGATGACCTTTTTTAGACTTGATATTGCTTATGCAGTAGGTAGATTGAGTAGGTACACTCAATGTCTTAATTAGGAACATTGGGATGCACTTGCAAGACTTATGAGATACAAAGGAGATTCAATGGATTATGCGATTGAACATAGTAGATTTCCTACTGTACTAGAAGGGTACAATGATGCTAACTGAATATATGATTTAGATGAGACAAAATCCACTAGTGATTATGTATTCACACTTGGAGGTGGTGCGATTACATTAAGATCAGTCAGGCAAGCAATTATTGTAAGATCAACAAAAGAATATGAGTTTGTTGCTCTCAAAATGGTTGGTAGTGAGGCTGAGTGGTTGAAAACTTATTAGCAAACATTCTACTGTGAATGAAATCAACTCCATCAGTGTCAATACATTGTGATTTCCAATTGGAATTAGCTATAGTTAAAACAAAAACTACAATGGAAAGAATAGACATATACAATTGAGATATAATTTGGTGAAACAACAATTAAAGAGTGAAACTACTTCCATTGATTATGTGAATTCATAATGGAATCTAGCAAATCCTCTCGCAAAACCCCTGTGAAGAAATATGATTTTAGAAACATCGAGGGAGAATGAGACTTAAGCCACTTGCAAACAAACAAGTCACAATAACCCAACCTTTGTGATTGGAGATCTCATTAATAAGGTAATGGATAAAAACAAGCCATTTGTTAGTTATGATAGCACTAAATTGATTTTAAATTAATTATGATTATTCCTATGATGTGAGTGAAAGTGCTAAAGATTGCATTATTGGGAGGTTAAACTTTGTAATTTAAATTCTGAGGAGTAAGAATTTTAATTTAAACAAAGTTTTTAATGATTTTCATATCCCTTAAGGGGGTGGTGTATGATTTGCATCATACACTTGATGAAATCACCTATATAAGTGTCGAGTGGGGTCACTTGTATGAGATCTTGACATGATTTCTAAAACCCTCATAAATATCGGACACACATATGGCCTAGTAAATGCAACAAAGCAATAACAACAATAATTGTGGGGTATATTGTGATTGATAAACATCTAACACACATTAAGTGTCTTTGGTTCATATAACTTGCTTTACCAACTACACAAAGTGTTAAGTTTCTCAAGATATATATTACTGGTTCATACAACTTGTTATACCAGCTCTGATGCATTACACCTTATATAAGACCCATGATTTTCTTTTTTCCTTTTTTCTATCTTTTACCTTTTTGCAATACGTGGGGGATTCCTAGAAATCTAAGTGTTGCAAAAGCATCTAAAATCTTAGAGAAAGTGTAGTGTGAGATACTTTGCTTCATATTCGGCAAAAACTTCATATGTTGACCTTTGTGTTTTTTGGTCCACAAGCCATAAGATTCATCTGTAAACCAGGGTGGACATCTTGAATCCATTGTGATTGGTTAGCTTGTTAGCATGCAGAACAAGCCACTCCATTTTTCTATAAATTGACCATTTTTCTTCCTACAAAACACAACACAACTTGGCCTTTCAATCTCTCTCGATTTTACTCTTTTTCTTACTCTTATCTCTTTCTTTTATTATCCTGGGTTTAGTTGTTCACTCTTAAAGATTTCCTTGCTAGTTTTAGGATCTTCGAAAAATATGGGAAGTTCTTGTTATATCCTTGGAGACTTCTACAACACATCGCGAATAAGTCCTTAAGGGTGGTGAATTTACAAGCTTCAAGAATCAAGTTTTGTTCGTGTTGTTATCAGCTTTTACAACACAAAAACCCTAGAAATATTCAAAGTTTGTATGAAAGACAAAATATTTATTTTAGATTTCATGAAAGAGGAGTTACATACAAATGAAAAAGATATAAAAGAAAGGTCAAAACGAGTACAAGATGAATTCTAACATTCATCAAAGGTCTAATGTTACTACATAAAATCAATCAACAAAAAAGATGATGCTAATAAAAGAAGAAATACAATAAAAATTGTCAAATTGGATAAAAATGTGAAAAAAGAAAGCAATAATTGCAAGAACAAAAAATCAAGTATAAAAAAACAGTCAAATTTAATTTGAAATTTAAACATATATATTAACCGAAGAGAAAATATTTACCTAATATTTTCTTTATTTGAATTATTTTTTCAGCAAAATTTTCAATTTTAAAAATATCATTTGTATAAAAATAAAAGTATAGTTATTTATTATTTAGATTTATAAAATTAAGATAAAAATATTATTAATATTTAATATTTTGTTACATTTATATGTATTACATAAATAAAATAAGATGATCAATGTTTTTATGTAACATATATTTTTTATCTTTTTTTTTACTTCAAATTTCAACAAGTTAGTATGCGAATTTTATATATATATATATATATATATATATATATATATATATATATATATATATATATATATATATATATAAAACAAAGTGTAACAGAAATATTTCCTAAAATATAATTTAAATAAAAAAATATATTAAGTAAATATTCTCAACAATGAGTTATATAATAAATCTTATATTTTCTAAAAAAACAACAGAAAAAGCAATTTTTCCTATGATAAAAGATGAGCAGTCAAGAAGATATGAAAGGTAAAGACTAAGGTCTATGCCTGAATGATCGTTAGTGCATGGAGATTATCGCTTTGTTGAAGCAATCCAAATTGCATTCCATTTTAAGTATTGTCATCGCATCAGTTAAATCAAGCTAAGGGTGTGTTCTTCATCCTTCGTTGCATTTTACAAAATGGTTAATCAACAATCACACGTGAACGAATCAAAAATAGTTGTCAAGTGACTTTACGTGTATTTTTTCTAAAAATATAGATGCATAATTATTGATTTGAGAATTTTCCCTTTCCAACATGTTTTTGTACTAACATGTTGGGAAAAACCTTCAAGATCACTTTATAAATAGAGAAATAAAATAAACACAAGGAAGCACATAGATAACTCTCCAATGTCCTTTGACCCCAAGTACACCCACACTTTTCAAAGCAATAATTTAACAAACACCTCACAACGCACTTATTATAATAGTATAAGAAACAAGAATAAGAAGAGTCACATATAAGCTTGAAGTGTCTTTGACTCAGGACAAGGAACACAATGGACATATAAACTCCCTTATTCCCTGATTAGAATCGTTATAGAACACCAAAAACATCAAAATCGTGTCAATATAACTCGCGTCGCCTAGCGGGTGTTCATCACTGCCAGGTAATTAATAGAAAAACCCAAAAACTGGGTGAATCAGACATGCGTCGCCTAGTGGTCCAGCACATGTTGCTAGACGGTCCCTCACATGAACCCATAAATCACACAGTAAAAGCATGAGTCGCCTAGCGACTTTGAAGGCCCGCTAGACGGTTTTGAAAATTTCCAAAAACATGAAATTAAAGCAATGGTAGAAAAATTTATACACAAACATGCTATATATCATGTAGTTAATCCAAAACATAAAATTCAACGTGGTCCAACTCCCCTAACCTAGATTTCTTGCTCAAAATGAATAGTTCTTGAGCTTCCTCCTTGATCAACAATGGTCTCCTGAGTGCTTCCTCAGTTCAACTCTCCTTCTCACTTAATTGGCACGTTGATACTCTGTAAAACCTCTCCTCCCAATACTCACTAACAACAACCTTTAAACCTCTCTCATTTTCCTTTTAATTAGCCAATTACTAAGCCTTAATGGTGGTTAATGGCAAGGAAACGAAAATCACCTTAATGGTGATTGTAACGGCCATTCAAGGATCATTATGAGTTATTTTCAAGCCCTCTTGACTGCCTCTCTGACATCTAGAGTTCCTTTGCCTCTTCACATTCACACCAAAAGAAATTTTGGCAAAAAGAAAGCTTAACACACGTGTTCCAAAGTTTTAAGCCATACCTATGCCAATGTAAAATCAATATACAACCATTCAAAAAATTCATGTTTCGTGATAATTCCTATAATTTTAGGATTATATTATCACTCATCATGATCAAACACTTTATTATAAAAAAAAAAATCAATTAAATAACACACAATTGTCATACATAAAACTTGAACCCAAGTCCTCTCACAATCAAGTATTTTCAACCATTTGAGATAGTACTATTCTACACCATAAAGGCTCCCAGTACTCGTATTTATTAATTGTTTATTTATTTAATTAATTAAATTTCGTGGGTCTTACACTCACCCCCTTGGTTATCCTATGCGATGTGAAACTTTTTATGATATGTTATTTTCATCAACCCAACATTCTTTACACCGATTAAAATAAACACATTTTTATTGCCTATATCAGTCATCATACTCCACCATGAAGTGTATCACTTGAAATCAAATCGTCCCAAGAATTTTTACTTGGAATTAAATTATCCCAAGAATTTCCACTTGGAATCAAACTATCCCAAGAATTTTCACTTGAAATCAAACTATCCCAAGAATTTTCACCTGGAATCAAACTATCCAAAGAATTTCCACTCGGAATCAAACCATCCCAAAAATTTCCACTTGGAATTAAACCATTCCAAGAATTTTCACTTGGAATCAAACCATCCTAAGAATTTCCACTTGGAATCAAACCATTCCAAGAATTTCCACTTGAAATTAAACCATCCCAAGAATTTCCACTTGGGATTAAACCATCCCAAAAATTTCCACTTGGAATCAAACCATCCCAAGAATTTTCACTTCGAATTAAGTCATCCCAAGAATTTCCATGCACCCGACATCAATGCTAACTAATAGTCATGTATAATCACCACACACACCTTGCATAAATATTAGCCAACGCTCGTGTTTAAACACCATACACCCTTTGTTGGAACCACACCACAACTCACAACGCAAAACCACTGAACATTGTGAAAAGCCACTGATCAAACGTTCGCATTTCGTAGCCATCGTGTCGTTTGACTCCTTCACCGGAGACGCATTACCTGTCGACGTAACATCGGTTGATGTAGCACCACCATGGCACCACGACATCCCGCCGCCAACAAAGCACCGCACGAAACTCCACCCCTAGACATCAAACTTCCACCACATGAAAAGTGAAACACCTCTACAAATCCAGGAGCATCTCACCACACGTGAACTCCACTGCAGATCTAACACGACTCACAATCCTTGCACCTCCACGAACCCAACAACAGATTCCACGCGTTAACACAACGCTGACAATGATCCTTCCATTAAATTTCTCATTGCAACTTCAACAAACCAAGATGATTCTCCAATAACAAGAAATTAATCTTTTCTGATGTGGAAGATCAGACTAAGTTACAACCACAAAGCATACTAAGAAAAAAATCCTATCAGACCATTACTCTTGATACCATTGTTGGGTCTTTCGAGAGAGGATCACTAGGGAGATACAATACCAATGAGAAATGAGTCTAACCCACACATAAGGGATTGACATTATTCTTAACCTAAAACCTTAAGGCGATGAGTTTATGGGTCTTCATCCTTATATGATTCTCAACTTTCTGGGTATCAAATACGGGAAGATGCAACTTGTTCACAAACAACAAGTCTTTCATTTTTCTTTTATACAAATGATAATTTGAACCATTTAATGCAACTATATTTGTATTTTGCCTCTATCATTTAAGCAAGTAAATATAATCCATTCTAAAAAATTTATATATATATATATAACCGTTTCCATAAAAATTTTGGGTCAAATTCCGATTCTTTTGGGATCGTGGTTTCCAACAAACATGCCGAGGCTTAAATTCTCGTTGGGTTCACCTTTCAAATTTACGGTCTTTTTTTTCAGTTTTAAATTTCCGACAAAACTTAGTAAACGATTTGTTAAAGATGAAGTAAAGTCACAACAATATTTGTGTGCTAAAGTCATTTAGTATAAAGATGAAGTAATAAACACATCAATTTATACGTTAAAATCTTCGTAAATTTATAATAATTTTGTTAATAATATTATTATTATTATTATTGTGATATTTTTGTATAATGTTTTCACTTAGTGAATGCGTTTTGAGATATTAAGATATTCAAGTTATTTGGTATATAGGTGAGATAATAAACATGTAATAAGTTTTTACTAGTTTGTCTGTTTGATGACATGTATTACGCCTACTTCTTAGTTATATTATTAGGTTTTATTATGCAAACTAGTATTATAAGTTACAATCAAGTATTATATGTAATGAAACAATTCTTGACTAATATTCAATTATTATTTAAATATTCAGCCAATCCTTTTCTAAAACCTAAGTATTTTGTGGTTAACCCATTGAAAATTGTTTGGAATGCATCCACTCTTGGCTAATACAAATTAATGTTTGGACAATAGTCACTCATGACTAAGACACTGAGTATTTTTTGGAAAGCAACTATTTTTAGGTAAACAAACTAGGTTTGCATAAAGATTTGATCAAGCAAATCAGAGGCTTTTGCTCACTAGAGTGTTAGCATCTTATCACATATATAAATATATGATCTCTCTTCTAGTTTACTATATGAACATAACAATGTTCTCTAAAAAGCTTTAAGAATGAAAAAATAGTTTAATTGCATTTTGGTACTTAACACTCATGTTCTTCTTTATCTTTTTCATCAAAGGATAACTTTATATAGCGTTCGAAAAAAATAGTTGTTGCAAATTCCTTTCTAGTCTTTATAGGGCTTTCGAACTTAGATAGCTTCATCTTCCAACATCGAATGAGTGTAGATGTAAATACGCATTAAATACTCTTCATTCAACATTAAATGTTAATCTCTTCTTCAAGTATCATCTTAATAGTTAGTCATACTTATCAGCACTATGAGTTTTTACTCAAAAAAGTAAAAACAAAGATTGTATAAAACAAATGGCATAAGTAGAAACATATAATCTTTTGTCAGGATGATCGTTGAAACAAAACAATTTTAATCCATATCTCAAATGATTTTGATGTAGACTTTGTTGATCCAGATAAATAGAAAGAAGACCAAGAAATTTCTTTCAAAATAGTGATAAGCTTAAAATATATTTTGGTTAGGTGCAACATAAGTTTAAGTATTATATATGTTTTCTTATTTGTTAAAATTTTTACTTAATAGATGAAGGAAGACTACAAGATATTGTATTATCTTTGAGACGAAGTAACAATGTCTTACAAGACTTTTTTTTTTCATAATTGATCATCTTTTAGAAAGAAAAAAAACATCTTCATATTTTATACTTTGTTGTGACAAATACTTAATCAAAAATTTAAAAACTTTATCCTAACATACTAATAACCTATTTTACTAAAAGCTACTATATAAATTCTTATTTAAATGTAATCATCACATATATCAGTCTTACAAAATTATATATTTTAATTTTTATTATTTTAATGGTCTTAATATGCTTTTACAATAATATATATTTTTTAAATAAGATTATTTTAATGCTATAATATACATATGTGGAATTATGTATTTTCACGAGTAAAATTATAAAACCAATCAATTACTAATAGGGAAGATATTGTATTTTTTATTCTCCTTCCTTGAAGATATATTGCTCTATAATTATTACGCACACATGTATACTACGTAATAAAATTTATTTTTAGTACATTGTTAGGGTAAACAATTTTATATTGTGAATTAATTAAACTGCTTTAGATATAACTTTTAAAATATTATTATGAACGTTAATTTTGTTATGTATATGGTATATACATGGAGATTTTTTTACTTAAAAAATTGGTGTCTTCTTTCACGCAAACCTGTTTGTTCTGTGAAGTGCCGATTCCCATTAACTCAGACGTGGGTTTGACAAAGCAAAATGATTTGTATCGTTAAGAGAAAAAAGAAAGTTTGAAAAGTTACACGTTAGAAGATTAGTGGAAAAGCAAACAAATAAAAAATAATTACTTGATTAGAGGCTAATAAACTATTCATATTTCATTTAACTGAATAGAAAGAACAAAAAAAAGGAAAATGATTGATGTGCCTTTCTCTTCTTGCCACATCAGCTCCATCATTTTTCAACTCTTCTCATGAAAGCCGCCTGGGTTCGCGCCACGTGTCCAAAAGAAGACACGTGGTGGTCATTTGTGGAAGTTTCTGCTGACCGTAGGGTGGCTTTAACAAAGTACATTCCATAAACGAGACACGTGTCCTTCTTAGTGGGAAAATATAATATAAATGAAAAGTAATAATGGTACACGTAAGGAAAAGCAAAGGTAGTGTGCGAACATGGAATTAGGAATCTTTGGGTGCAATAGGTCAACCAGTTTCGCATTTGTTTTTCTCCTAATCGATTATTACTTTTTTTTAATCTCTTTTCTAAATTACTTTTTTTTTTTTATTATTGTTTCGAACTTCCGTTTGAAAAGGAGGACATTCAACTACTCAAAATTGATTTTATAAGAAAAATCATCTATTGGTTAGAGCGGAATAAATGATTTGTTAATATTAAATTATATTAAGGTGAGGGAGAATTAAAATTAATTAAACAAAGATTAACACATCTAATTGAGTAGTAAGTTTGTGTGATTAAAAGTGGGTTTTGATAATGGTTGGGGCGGCCTCGTGGGCGGTTGGGCCTCACTTAACATCCTATTTAATATTATGAATATGCCAAAACTTTGATGTGATGCTCACCAACAACTTTTAATATTCCAATCTATCACTAATTTAGTTATTTTTAGATTAGTAAATTAACGACAAAACACAACGTTCAAACTATGCAACTTTGTGTGTGAGAATCAAACTACGACCTAGTATGATTCCTACTCTGGAGTTGCCTCATTCTTCCCTTTTTCGTTTTTTTCTTACGTAGAAAACACCAAAATCTATAGTTTAATATTAGTGATTTAGTATTATATCTATTTACCTTTGTCATCAAAGACACAAAAGAAACGTATCTAGAAAATAAAAATACTCAAAAAAAGATAGGCAGCAATGAGAGTTTGACAATTGCCTAGAAAATGTCGAATCTAATTCACTTTTTGTATAAAAAATCTGTGATTGCAAGAGTAAGTAGTCAATTTACTTCGGAACTTTACAAAATTTTTATTTTAGTTTGGGTTTCATAGATTAGTGTATTAAAAGCATTATTTAAGAAAATTAAAAGAATTTTTTATTGGTTAATATTTATTTAGCACATTTAGAAATTAATGTTTTAAAAACACAACAGAACAAATCGTACTCAAGATGCAAAATTATGGGTCATTGATACCCACAACTTTGGGCCCAGAAGGAAGTTGATCCCAAGAATACTGGATGTTGGGCCTACATAGCAAGCATTAATATATCGGCCTTCACCCTCCTACTTTTCATGTGCACCCCCATTGTGGTGGTTAAAAAAATCAAATAGTCCTCCATTGTTGTCACCCTCACCACCGTCTTGTTATTGTTGTTGCCGTCACCACTTCCTTATCATCGTTGTCCTTTCTAGTTGGTACGTTTGTCTATGTCTTGGATCATAGATGAATTTTCAGAAGAAAGTGTTCCAAATTTTACAATTCAAAAATCATCTTTTTTTTTGTGTAAAAAAAAAATCTCAAATTGTATAATTTGAAAGTCAAAAATATTTTTGGACTACAAAATGCATAGGTAAAAATGACTTCTAAATTGTGTAATCTAGAAGTTTTTATCTTACAAGAAATGACTTTTGGATGGTTCAATCTAGAAGTAAAAAATGACTTTCAAGCACAATCCAAAAGTAAAAAACCTTCCCAAATGCAGAATCTAGAAGTTTCTTTATATTAGAAAATGACTTTTAGATTGTATAATGCAAACATTATTTTTTTCAAGGACAAAGTGGAAATTTCATATCTATAGAAAGAAAATGTAGGGGTGCGGAAAGAAATTCCCTAATATGCTATCTAAGCTTTAGGCTCACAAATGTCACTAAGGGAGTTTCTCCAACCATTTCCTTGTGCACCATCATAGACCCTCGTACGTTTTTAAAATTCCTTTTTTGTAATGTTGTGGCTTCTTTTGAGCATTTTGCATAGTTCATGTTTGTAGTGGTACTTGAAGTGTAAAGTGAATATTGACTTCTTGGATATGTGGTGAAGTGAAGAAAGTGAAGAAAGTGAAGATAGTAACAAAAGGACGTTGGTGGTTTCATTTTGAGTTTTTCTTTATTTTACCATAATTATCATTTTGAGGTCAAATACAATAAATTAACAACAAAGAAGAAAAACATGTGTTGTCAAAATGTAAAAGGGGTGGTAACCAAGATAAAAAAAAATTACAAGTTATATTTAATTGGTAAAATAACATGTGATTGTCCATTTAAATTGTGTGGTAAACAAGTTATTAATGAAAAAGGGAGGTTGATAGTCCATGTTCATTGAGATAACTAAAAGTTTAGGAAGCCAACAAACATTTTACTTATTTTGGAGGAGAACAATGAGGATAATGTGACCAAAGTCAAGAAAATGTGCAAGGTCATGTATGTTTTTAGGAGATTACAAAGATAACACAAAACTAAAATGTAGTAGTTGATGATGTTGTTAGAGTGTGACATGTATATTCCATATAATATGTTTAATTTCTTCTTTGAACATACCTTGATTCATTGAAATTGTTGAATGCATTTAGCATTGTATTGTTGATGGATAACACACATAAAACAAATAAGAAGTTTCTAAGTATATTTATTTTGAATAATAATATAATATCTCCCTTACACGTGTCTTTAACTTGAAAATTATATTTACTTCCCTCATGTTTTTCATTTCAAACTTCAATTCCAAAATAATTTTGTTCTAAACAAAATATAATTGCATATACAAAAAATTAACATATCATCAACATACTACACTTTCACAAAATAAAATATTATCAACTTTTTCATGTCATTGTTTTGATGTCTATTTTAACTCATAAAGATTTTAAAAGTTCACAGTCTTTGTTCTTTTAATCAGGAACACAATAACAACAAGAGAGAGATGGCGAATAATTTTAAAATTTTTATAAATATAAAAAAATAAGGAAAAATTGTCTTGCAAAATTTCAAATAATAATGTTAACTTCCCTACAAATATAAATTTATCCGAAATTTTCCAAAAAAAAAAAAAATATAAGCATGGTGTGAATTTAAATTTTGTATGGAAAAAATTATAAAATAAATAAATCTTCAACAATTTTTATATGAAGTTCCTACCAAATTGTGTTTTCGTTAATAGTTTCTTGCCAAATTTTAAAATATACTTAACATGTTCATACTAATTGAAATTTGTAAAAAAAATCACAACAAATTATAAATATTTTATGTGAAATTTTCTAAGGGTCAAAATTAGTAAGGAAAAAAAAAATACTATAATAAGTAAATCTTTAATAAATTTTGCATGAAATTTTCATGAAATTTTTTTGCAACAAATTTCGTAACTAAATCATAAATTTATAGTAATGGCAATAGAAGTTAACTGTTCTAAAGGAATATATAATTTATCACTTGTTTTCAAATATCGGTATTTAAGTTACATTATTTACTTTCTAAAGTGAATTTAAAGAGGAAAATAGTTTATGTTTTCTTTAAAATAAATAATTTGTAAATCTAACAATCATAATCATACATGGACTTGATTTTCCAAAAGTCTGAAATACCAAAATATTGCTATATTACACAAAAAGTGCCACCAATAAGTATCTTGGATAGACCAATCAATTAACTCATTTTTGACATTAGGAATGATAAGAATGTGTGACGAGTTATGTCCCTGAAGGCAAGCATGTGTCAAAGGAAGAGAGAGAAGTAACAAATAAACATTTTAGTGACAATATTTTGATCATGACTTGAATTCTCTTCAAGAAAGAAGAAACTATAGAGGAAAAAGTATAGAGAATGAAAAAAAAAACTATTTGCGAAAAAGCTCACAAAATCATGACAATAATGACAGTTGGCTTCAAATTAATGCCCAACTCACTCGAATCACATCCTAAAAAACAACTGCGAAGGATTGAAGGATTGATTGAGGTTGTAGAGACTCCTTTTTAGAGGTTTTTTAGAATGAGATTTAAAGGTTCCGGAATGGGTGTTCGAGAGATTGTGTCGCTGGATTTTCTACTAGTGCAAGTTTTAGTAGAGTTGGGTGTAGGTTTTAGTAGAGCAACTTTGTGGAATAAATTTTATGTGTTATAAGACAATGGGGATATTTGGAAAAGATGAACGAATTTTTATGATTGTAGTTTAATGTTTTTTTTTTTTTAGTTTGTCCATGGATTAAATAATACTATCCTTGGACTTTATTTTCTTATGCAACATTCATCCAAAGTGCTTTAGTCAGACCACTTTTGTCTAATTTTTTATCAATGGGTAAATTTCGTAGATAACAAATATTTACATATGATTTTTTTTTTTTGTGTGGGTAATTGTACATTGATAATTTCAGTTTTTATGTAATGATTTTCTTTAGGAGAATTTTCATTATTGACTCTAGGTTTGTATTGAAGTGCATGATGATCTTGCTTTATATTGAAAAAAAAAGTTTTCTTCTTCTTGAAGGTCAAATTAGATACATTGAAATAAAAGAATTTAAATTTACTTTTCTTCTAGTGATCATGTTTTTTCTCTTGCCTTTTCTTTCGGAATTGATTAGTCTTCTACCATATTTTCCTTAGGAAATAATGGCTTAACCTTTATGACAACATACTACAAAAATTTTATATATTAGCTACGGAAAATTTCGTAGCTGATCTATAGCTAATCCGTAGCTAAAACGTTTTGCGACAAATTACCTTTCAAATTGTTAGGGAATTTTTCATTGCTAAATACAGGTAGCTAATTAGAGAGGGATATAATCCGTCGCTAATTCATATCTAATCCATCTCTATTCCTCTCTAATTGAAGTGAAAAAGTTTTATAATTTCTAGCTAATTCGTAGCTAATCTGTCACAATTCTATTGTCGTTAATTCATAGTTAATCTGTCGCAATTTCGTTGTCGCTAATCTGTAACTAATTTGTCCCAATTTCGTTGTCGCTAATTCGTAACTAATTTGTCACAATTTCATTGTCGCTAATCCATAGCTAATTTGTCACAATTTTGTTATCGCTAATCCGTAGCTAATCTGTCGCAATTTTGTTCACGTTAATTCGTAGGTAATTTGTCACAATTCTTTTCTCGCTAATTCGTAGCTAATATGTCGCAATTCCTTTCTCGCTAATCTGTAGCTAATTTGTCGCAATTCCTTTCTAGCTAATCTGTAGCTAATTTATCGCAATTCTCTTCTTGCTAATTCGTAGCTAATCTGTTGCAATTTTCTTCTCGCTAATCCGTAGCTAATCTATTACAATTTTTTTCTTGCTAATCCGTAGTTAATCTGTAGCTAATTTGTCGCAATTTTATTCTCGCTATTATGTAGTTAATTTGTTGCAATTCTTTTATCACTAATCTGTATCACAATTGATTAGCTAATCTATTACAATTCTATTAATCTCCTACAAATATTATTTGTTAATTGTAATTACTTCATTGTTATTCACTCTCTATTATGAGTCATGTTCATGTCCATAATAAAAGAAGAAGACAAAGAAAATAAATGATTCACAAAAAGTGTCTAAATACCTCCAATATTTGCAATACCTATTTAAAAAGGATAGATAATCAATCCTATAATGATCAAAGTATATCCATCAAACAGTACAAAACAACATAAAAGTTTCCACCAATGTATAACAGTTTTAGGACACAAAAGCATTAGAGGGTATCAATAAAAAGTAATGCATCAACACAATTAAAATACAAACAAAGTTTTAGATTCTTTGAGGCATGTCTTCATTCTTGTTTCTTGAAAGCAGACAATAATTCTCTCTTAAAAGATTGCATTTGCTCTTGCATCTGTTGTTGCATAATTGCTTGCATTTCTGCTTGTGCCTTCATTTGTGCTTGCATTAATGCTTGCATATCATTCTTTGCTTGTAACTGTGTTTTCACTTGCTTCTGCAAATTAGATATTTATGTAGTCAATGTAGTGATTTCTTTAGTTTTTGGATTTAGATTTTGGGAAGAGGGACCTTCAATTGTTGAGGATGATACATGTGGACAAATGCCAAGATCCAAACTGTGACCAATTCCATAGATTCTACCTTTCTTATTTTCACCACCTATTTTTATCCAAACACCAGAGTCAACTATAGGATGCTTAGATATGTCTTCCTCATATTTTCCAGTCATAGCATTTTCATACGATTCCTATATCAAATCAATATGCTAGCAATATTATAAATAAGTAGTTTAACATTTATAAAATAAACACATTCTTACAATGAAGCTTTTTGCTTTATTGGACACATATTGACAATCTTTTCTTTTGTGAACTTTGTTGTATAATTCACCATAAGAAATTGAGCGTTTGTATTCTTCTTTCTATAAAAAAATGCAATTTATGTATAAAAACTCATAACTCCAACTCTCAGTATCATTCTTATCTCCTTTCAAAAAGTTATCAGCTAACCATTCCAATTCCAAAATATTTTTTCAGAAATAAAGTTGTAGTAGAGTGGCTTAAGCTTTAAATTTCTCTAAGGTGGGACATTTTAATCAGAAAAAAAAAGCTACACAAAGGAGAGCACAACTCACTAAGTTGAATTGAGTTATATGCTTGAAACTGCAACATTTTCAACTCATTAGCAACAAAGCACGTGGAGCAACATAGTAATTAATCAACCAAAGCTTAAGTTCTGGCCCAATTATAGATTCTATAATATTTGCAATATTATTATTAAATGTGAAAAGTAAGAATACTATTTTTTTTCAAGTGTTGTCTAAAGCTTTGTGATCCTTTTGTGGCATTAGGCTTGGCCGCCTTATTGCTCTTACCTGCAATAAACTTTTTTTCCATTCTTCTGTTGCCCATATGTCTACTAATCCATCCCACATCTCAGTCCTAATGCCTCTTTCTTGTTTTTGGATTGGATTCATACCTTCTTTTTCGTCTCTCCAATTTACTCTACAACCCATCATTTTCAACCCTTGTTCTTTAAACTTAAAAGTTATATATCATGCTATTTAATTAACTAAAACTACCGCTTACTTGATTTTTTTAAATGCTTTCAACAACCACTTATTAAATCACCATGGCCATATACTCACTGATTCACTAGAAATTGGTATTGGAGGTGATTTTTGTTGGACTTACATTTGCCATATAGAACCTCACAATAAGACAAAAAAAAGCAGAGCCTCACAATAACACTACAAAAAAATTGATAATTAGTGGAGGTTTTTTTTTTTCAATCTGTGGAGGTTTTCACCCTCTACAAATTAATTTGCGGAGGTTTTTAACCTCTGTAGTTAGAGTCGCCACAAACTATCTGCGGAGGTTTTTGATAACCCTTGGTATCTAAATTATATTGCGGAGATCATTTTATGGAGGGTTTTAACCTCTTCTATCTGTGACTATTATTTTGTGGAGGTTTGAAACCTCCTTTATTTTTAACTATTTATAATGAAAACAAAATTGGACAGAAAACAACAAATCAAATATTGAAATGATTAGAACAATTCATAAACAGAGAAAGAAAGACAAATTAGAAAGAAACATCCAACTTGTATTAGAGAAATATGAAAACATAATTACAAAGTTTTGAGAATCTGGAGACTAGCCCATACAAGACTTGAAACGTGCATAAAACCATGGAATCAAGAAACTCCTACCCAACGTTTGAGTTTCGTGGCATCCTTTTGACACTTTCTTCTTCAGAGCATTTTTATGCCACTGTTTCAGCGCCCTCGATGTTTGGTCATCAAATTTTGACTTCCTCGTCGACCCCATCTGGAACAAATTCAATCACCACACACAGTTACTTCTCCTTCCTCACATTTTCATCTTTGTTACTTTGCTACAAAAGTTATAAACCATGACAAAAACCAAAACAACAACTTTAATTTTTGTTTTCTTGATTCCTTCAATTTCATTTTCCTTCATTTCTTTTATATTTTCATCTTCTCTCGCTCTACAGCTTTATTCTATCTATTAACTTATATATTGAATTTCTAATTAAAAAATGAGCCGATATTGCAATAAGTCCAGATTGTAAAAATTGTGAAATTGCAAAAATTTAATCAAGCCAAAATGACAATATCATATTAAGTATTTTTAAATTTGAGGTGCAGATGACTTGAGCTCCTAGCCTGTAAATTTTAGGTTCGTCCACACCTTACCAAGTGCCCTACGTATTTTTAAAATCCATACTTTAAAATTATGCAATAGCAACCAAAAACATTTAAACCTAATGACTATACCTTTGCATAACATGAAATTATAATTATATTTATATCATATATTTTGAAATATATATTGAATATATCTTAATGATTTTTACACTATAATAATTTATTTAGTTAAACATAATGTTAATATTAATATATTATATGAATAATTGAGTTGACACGGCCTTGTCTCATGATATTGAGTCATGCAGGTTTAATTTAATTCCAAATAAATAAATCCATCAAAATCTTAAATGGATAAGGACTACAACAAACTTGTCCAATGAACATCCATGAAGTACCATCATTTAAGATTTTAGTCCACAATTAATATTTGCCAATTAATATTTTAGTCCACAATTAATTAAGATTTTAATACCATCATGAAGTACCATCAAATTCATCAAAATCATAGAAATTCTTACTAAACTACTAAAAAATAGGAAGCAATAATGACAGAAATTTGTAAAAAACTGAAGTGTGAGTACCTCAAAGAGGACGTAATGGATGAGATAAAGAACTAACTAAGGCCATACAAACCAAAAATACTTGTTGAATTTCCTAAACCAAATCTTAAGAGTAGCATACAATACACTCAACTTAATAATTATCATAGAAATTAATAAATACATCATACACATTAGTATTAATGTAAAAAATCTTTGTACCGCTCTTTTATGGCATCTTTATAGAGTTAAAAAAATGATTTAAATGTGGGAAAAATTCAAGAAAATTTGGAGTTATATTTCAATTCCGTACACAATGAAATGGTAAGGGTGTTGGAGGAATGTACCTACAAGACGAAAAGGCCCGTGTGAAACACACAAGGATTCATAAATACCGCATAGAACTGTCCATATTTAAATAAATCATCTTATTGTGAAGGGAGAGGTTGTCTACGTCTAACATTTAAACCCTATCACACTCATATACGGTCATGCATTAACATATTTCAAGAACTTAAGCCTATGTATTAGAAAGAATAAAACTCAAGAATTACAGGTCTTCGCTCCCACAGTGCATGTTGAAATCAAACACATCAACCTCAGAATTACAGGTCTTCGCAACAATAATAGTAAGGTTATGCAGCATACAACGCGCTTGATTCACCTTCATGTCAACAACAACCTTCTAGGAAATTTCTACCTACAAAAGCAACAATCAATAACACTAAGGATTTTCATTGAACAGTTGGTGCGCATAACACAATAACACACAAGAATAAACCAAACATCATTATAACGAGCATTGGAGACGAGCCATGATGATGGAGATGAACTAACCAGTTTGATGAATTCACCAGAACGCCTAGGTTTGATGTGGGCGACAAGTGATGATGGAGATGATGAAGATGAACTAACTACAACCCTAGGTTTGATGGTGAGATCAATCGAGACGAAGTAGAAAAACAAAAAATGAAAACATAAAGGTTTGATGAAGTTGTTTAGGTTTGAGAAATTTGGGAAACGTATAGTGAATATAAAATTGTGGGAGGGAAAACCTAAAAAAGAATGAGGGAAGAGTAAAAAATGCATTGTAATTTCTAGATGTTGTAAACCTTTTTAAACAATTCATTGTAATCATTTAATTAATTTTAATTTGTAGAGGGTTTATATTACCTCTGCAAAATAACCTCTAGTAAATATTAATTTTTTTGTAGTGTAAGAAAAGATCAAACAAGCATTTGTAATGAAAATTGGTAAATTGACAGCAGGTATAACATATTTAAAAATTATGCAGAAAACTTCAAAATAAATGAACTAAATGAAAAGCAAGTTTTAATGCAAACACATAAGTCAAAAACTAAAGAATGAATCCCACATTTTAATGAACATGACAATACCATTAGTGAACATAAAACTGTTCCTGAAATAATGAATCCCACATTTTAATTTTATCTAGTGAATCCATTTAAATCATAACATCGATTCACTAAACTTTGGTTTTCATACTGAAGTACTTTTTCCCTTAATAATTAGGTTATAGTCCACCAGATATAATTATTTCAACAGCGATTCAAGTATTTGATAATTTTTTTTTCTACATTTTATTGATGTTAAGTTTCGTGAATAAAATCAACTACTACATAGCTTTTATCTTGTTTAATCATCTAATTTATGTTGTTTTTCCATTGTTTCATATTTTAGTTGTTTTATACTTTTTTACTTCTAATTTCTATTATGGGTGTGTGAAATAAAATAATAGGAAGCAATTCTGGTGGAGGAAAACAAGCTGAAACTCAAGGAAGCATGATTGGACATGAAAGATTGACTTTTACACAAATACCCATATCAATGGGCACTGAGATCAAGTCCAGCACTGCAAACATGATATACTACCTTGGACCACCCTTAGAAGGCCAAAAAATGACCATTGGGCATCCGGGTCACTTGTTGGGTGAGTTGGTGGCTCGCTGGGCCCAACAAGGATTTGACCTTGGTCCTACGTATTCTCATTAAAAATGAGAAATCAGGGTTACGTAGTTCTTTAAAAAGATATTTGAAAAACAATTGAGAAAAAAGATTTGATTTTTTTAGAGGTGAACCTGACAAGGACTGACCTTGCTCCTCCGTATCTCACAAGGGAGAATCAAGGATCACGTAGTTCTTAAAAAGATATTTTGTTTAAAAATGTTGATGTTTTTATATTTTGAAATTTTATATATTTTTTGGTGTTTTTGAATCATTTGAAAACAGGTGTCATACGATGCGAGCGATCGGACAGACACTAAAATATAAAGAAAACTATTTTAGCATTTTTTAAAATTATTTGGAAGAAAGTGTCATACGACGCGAGCGGTCGGACAGACACAATAAAGCAAAAAGAACATTTTTCATTTTTTTATATTTTCTTCTATTTTTTTTTTGCAATTTTTGATAATTTTCAAATATTTTTTTATAAATAAAAAGAAAATAAAATAAATAAAATAAATAAAGAAATAAATAAATAAAATAAATAAATAAATAAATAAGAAATTAATAATAAAAAAAGACAATTTAATTAAAAAAAGAAAGTAGAAAATAAAATATGAGAGTATATGAGTAATTAGTGGGAGGTACATGAAGTAAATGAGGTGTGTTTATTAAGGGCGGGATGCAGCAAATAAAGTATAAAACAAACCCAAAATAGGAGTAAAAAGTGGGTGTGGGAGTTAGTAAACTTAGGGGTGCATAGAGTATATGGGACAGGCCCAACTGAAATACAAAGAAGGGGTGTAGGGATAAGAAATGGGGGGTGCACGAATAAAAGAAATGAGGAGACATAACATAGCATATGGGGGTGGATGAGAAAAAAAAACATGGGTGCATGTGGTAATGGAGGGGGTACGAAGAATAAAGATGGAGGTGCAACGAGCAGAAGCGCGTCAGCCCCATTTCCATTCAAAGTAAACCTAATTTAAAAAAATGAAGCTTCTTCTTCTTCCAGCAGCCTCTTCTCCTTTCCCCTTCGAACCACCACGACTCCAATCTGCCACCGCGCGTCCCCGCTCCGCTTCACCACGCCACGACGCAGCTGACTCACCGGCGACACCCATCGATGACGGAGCCCTCCACGGCGGCTTGACCGCTTCGTCCTCACGCGCACGTCGAACCCGTCGGCTTCCGCATTTCTCGCACCTCTGACGGCCAACCGACGTCGCTGCCATCACCTCCATCCCATACCGGGCCGTCGTCGTGAACTGGGGACACCGCTGGAGTTACAAGTTTGGCTCCCTCTTTCCTCACATCAACGTGGCCAAACCTTAGCGCTAGCCCGTACACGACTCGCAGCGACGCGGTGAAGACCCGACTCGCCAGCAGTTCCTTTTACCCTTGATTTCTCTGTTTCGATGTTGGGCTGTGATGATGAATCGTAAGGATGGGTTGTAACAGAAAGAAGGTGGGTTCTATTGATGATGAAGAATGGGTGTGGTTGTGGTGCAGAATAAGAGTCCAAAATTAAATTTGTTGTTTGGTGATGAAGGTTCGTTGCGGGTTTATGACGAGGGTGATGATGGGAGAGTTTGTGTTGCGCAGAAATAATGGGGGTGGAGTGAAAATGAAAGGATGAGTGGATTACAAAGGATGATGGGATGCAGTGTGGATGACCGTGTGAGTACTGCTTTCGGGTTTATGTTTTATTTTTTATTTTTATGCAGATGTGACGAGAAAGTTAGTGATAATGTGTTCTGTAGAATATAACTGTTGGTGAAATGTGTTTGGGTTCTGGTTTGGCAATTTCTTGCAGGTAGAAGGTGATGAGGGAAAGATGATGGTGGCGAGAGAGATTGAGGGTGAGGTTATTTTTCAAAACTCATTCGGGCAGCAGTAACATCCAAACAAGAACATATAAAAAATAAAAAACATTGTGCTCTTCTTTATTGTACCCAACATTGTGCTCTGTTCTTTACTGTACCCAGGTGCGATGGGAATAAACAAAATGAATAACAGATGTAACTATGCTCATCTCAAACCATTTTTCATCATACATTCATGATGTTAACAGAAGCTCTAATTCATACACCCATGAACAGCAACATCAAGTCACGGTAACATAAGCTAAGGAGGAGTTAAGAACACTTACCGTGAAAATAAAACTTGATGTACTAACAACTTTGCTTCCGTTTTCAAATTTGACTCCTTCTCTCCCTCACTGATTTCTAGTGCCATCTCCTCTCTATGTAGTAATCCAAAAAAAGACCCCTCCTCTCATGAATCTTCCCCTTTTTATTATGTAACCCTTTGCACATTCCAATTTCGAAATTTGGGACAAGGCTGAGAGCAGATGTTGCTTCCTGCTCCTTCAGCCATCATGACCATGCTACATGCCCTTCCCAATACAAAACCATGATAGCATAGCATGCATGGGTCTGACAACAGAGAGACCTTATGTTACCTCTTTCTTTCCCCTTTTTCCTTTTTCTTTTTTTTACTCTTTTTTTTTGTTTTGGTTTTCTTGTTTTGTTATTTTTTTTCCTTTTTATTAAACTAGAATGAAAGAGATAAAACAAGAATGGAGTTGTAATAATAGAAAGGAAAATAATGTAATAATCAAAATAATAAGCCCAAATAAACAAATAAATAAATAAAATAAAACTAAAATAAAAAATAATAATAATAAAATAAATAGATAATTATTTTTTCCTCAAACTAAAACATTTTTTTTCTTTTCTTAATTATTTATTTATTTATTCTTCTCAATTGAACTTTAATTAATTAATTAATTTTTTTTTATTTTATCATTGTTACTCGGACGAAATTGGGTGTTGACAGATGGCTTGGACTGAAATTCACCTATGTGCATCCTAGGATGACCTACTTTCTAGAACATGCTAGGTTCTTTTGTAATCCTTTAACTTAGTTGTTTTGTTAAGGGACCCCTAGACTTGTCTATTTAAGGGGACCTCTAACACTTGTAAAGGGGTTGAACATTTTGGAGAAATTAAACACCTTTGTGTATCAACCATTGTGAGAGTCTTCCTCCTTAGGTAGTGGAGTTCTTTTAAGCCTTATCTTGAATCTTAATTCAAGTGGCGGCACACATCCACTCATCTTCAAGGTTGCCATGGCTTCTTCTAGCCTAGCCTTGTAGTGGCGTGCTTCTCACATTTTTATCATTCCTTTCCTTTTCATTTTATGCTTTCGTATTTCTTTGTGTGTGTGACTTGGGTTTTACTCTTTTTATGTGTTGTCCACTCTTATTTGTTTTGAATCAATTCATTCTTCTCTTCTCTAGAACCTTGGAAAGGAACCTTAACATCTTAATGTCCAATGGGGATTTCCTTAGTTTTCTTAATCAACCATCACCATATTCAATAATATTCTAAAAGGAACAAGATAATCCTACATCACTATTATGGGTGTTGGAAAACTCTCCCTTCTCCTTCTTAGGTTTCCTTCTTCATCCATGGAGGTTTTACCCCTTTTGGGTTGGAGAGGATGATGGCTTACGAAATTGAAGGTGGAAATGTGAATGGGAGGCGCAATTAGAGCATGGAGCAGTATTCAAGAACCTTGGGAGAGGGATTTTTTCTACTTTATGGTTCCAATTTCTTCCATATTCTTTAATTTTGTAAAACCCTGGGTTCTCCACCATGGAGAGCAATTTCTATTTGTTGAGATTAGATGTAAAACATTGAATTCTCGTGTAAATTTGTGTTCTTAAGTTATATTCTTTTTTCCAATTCATGTTAGTATTTGAATTTCATGCTTAATGCTTGATGTGGATTGTTCCCATGCTTGATTTGTGATTCTTGAGGTGTTGGGAAACATCTTTAGAATATAGATTTGAAATTAAATACCTAATGGATGCTTGTATCTAGAAATAGAACTTGGTTCATTAGTAATCTTAGATTCTTGAAACTAATGCATGATTTCACTTATTGAAGGTTCAAGGAATTGAAACTTGATGAGTGATCAAAGGCTCAAAGGCTCTAGAAATAGGATTTGAGTATTCTTGTGAATTGATTCTAACATGAATATGAAATTGAGATAATTTAGAATGCATGAGAATGAAGTGGTTGAAGTTTAATCTTGACAAATTATAAATACACTATGTTAATTAATTTCTTGTTGCACACCAACTGTGTCATAAAATACAAAAAGAGTTTCTTAGTGTTTTTGTGAACTTTGTGTTTAATTGAGTCGTGAATTGCGAGATTTGTCATGCGTTGCACAAGTCCCTTGGGAGAGAACGATAAAATACTTATTACTTGCTATGTGCGACCGGTGCACTTGCCGTGTTGGTTTTTCACTAACAGTATTTTGGGTGAGAAAAAAAATTGAACAATACAATCCCTAAGCCAACACATTTAAAGACAATAATCAATTTAGATGAAAGTCATCCTCATGAAATGGAGAAGAAACCTAACCTTTTTTATTGAAACAAACCAAACCTAACGATGAAGTTCCAAGCACCACGATGGAGTGCAGTTGCGGTGGAGCGGAGCGGTGCAATTCCAATGATGCAGTGCAATCCAACGATGCGATGCAGGTCCAGTGCGATGCAATGTATGGAGATGGAATTGAGGTGCACTGGTAGTTTCTGTGATACCTAAATTAACGATTAGAAATAAGAGAGGAAGGGAAAGAAGAAAGGAGAGAAAGAAAAGCTTCGAGAAAAACTTCAGGTGCTTCAAAAATTCAAACATTAAAATGATATAAATTTTTCACATATTACTAATTTTTAATTTCTCTAGTGAAAAATAAAATAATATATATAAAACTGCTACAAATATTTTGAAAAAGAAGGAATACAAATAAAAATAAGTCAACATAACATAAAATTTAAAGTATAAGTATTTACATTCTCTAGTTAAAAATAAAATAATATATAAAACTACAAAAACATAAACATATGCAAAATCTTTATGTTTAGTGGGACTAGGAAATAAGGTTTTGAACAATTTTAAATATAACAAATATAATTTATTAATAAAAAGATTAAATTATATATAATAATCACTAGTGCAAAATAAGCTTTTTATACCTACATTATTATACCTGTTCAAATCCACCAGGTATAAAACAAGAGGCGGATGACAATTTTGTAAATAATGTGAGATCTTTTATGCCAATTATACTTTCAACTGGTATAAAAATTAATGCGGTGGCATTTTTGCAATATTAAAAAAGACTTTTTATATCGGTTATATTTCGAATTGGTATAAATTTCGTATATATATATATATATATATATGTTATTTTTTAATTTTTAAAAGAGATATTATACTTGTTGACCTCGTAACCAGCACAGTATGTTTTCCATTTCCCATTTCTTTCGTTTATTCCCTTTCCTTAACACGGTGTTTCGTTTTCAGCATAGTTCATTGCTTTGTTGCTCCTGCTTCCCAACAGTCACTGTCACCGTGCGAAGTCGCCGTTGCCGTCACCGTACGAAGTCGCCATCACTGTGCGAAGTCGCCTCGTCACGGTCGCGTGTTGTTTTTGTGCTCTTCGTCTGCTAGTATCTCTATCGCATTGTGTTATCTTCATTGTCGAAATACTTGGTATCCTAGTCTGTGTCACCCTTACCATCCATCTCTTATATGTTTTCTCCATTTGAAGGTAAACATTTGAACCCTAACCACACATTACTCTTGTTTTGTTAAATGAGTGAAATTGATAGATTTGTTCCTTTGCAGGAGTTAAGTGTGATTGATGTTGCACGTGAATGAGTGAACTTATTTTGTTTCTCCACAGCTACCATTCTGGTCTCATATAACGTAGTGAAAGGATTTCCCCTGTTTTATTTGTTTTGTTTCACAAATTACTTATGTTTTTGTTGCTGCAATTGCAATTTAGACGGTCATGATGTGTAACATTATTTCAAATTATGCATTATTGGAAGGCTCTGAGCCAAAGTGATGGAAGATGGCGCTATAGTTCTGATAATCCAGAGTCTAGTACCTTTGCTGCTGGTAATGATTTATTGGAAATATAATGATATTTTATGTTTTCTGCAGTTTGCACTGAAACTAGCCTTATGGAATTCTAGGAAATATTGTTGTTTATCCATAATGACAACTTAAGCTATTGTTACATTTCACAGGGTTAGCACTTGAAGCACTGGCTGGAGTGATCTCATTAGCATCTTCTGAAATTGATCTTTCTAGGGTAAAATCTTGTCTTAAATTCGTTGCTTTACATGCTTCATCTTTCTTCAGATTTTAACCTTCTTGCTTGGTTGAAAAGATTCTATTGTGTTTAAATTCTAAAATAAGTGTGGATGAAAGTATATACATTGTGCCAAATAAAATTTGTGTCGAGAAAGTTTCATCAGAACATTTGTGAACTAAATTACAAGTTAAACACCAGCAAGGCACTGATAAATGAGAACGAATTTAAATGGTGAGCAAAGTGATAAAAATCTATTCAAAGACTTGAAACTTAGCCTTTTCTTGACATATATTGTGAATTTGAGGTCAAACTTATAATTGTTGCATTTTTCAAACATTTTATCTGTTTTAGATTATGTTTTACTTACCATTGTTGTTTATGGTTCATCTTGTGTCCATACTTTATCATGGGCATCCTGGCACTTCTATTGATATCTAATGTCATTCTATTTTGTCAGGTGAATACAGTGAAAAATGATATACTGAAGCTTTTTGACAGCATTGAGAAATATGGTATGTGTACCTCTGATCTTAACCTTGTTCAAATTTCAACATAAGGCTTAATATTCATCTATGAAGTTTGATTCCCCTAGAATGGATGTACGTAGCAGCAGCATCTTCACCTTTAAAAAGTTTGTTCTTTGATAGAAGGTAGATACTATGTATCTCCCAATGTCATTGCATGTTATGCTGCAGTGCGACTTTCTTTTGGTTCTTTCACTTCTTTGTTGCATTTTGGTCCTTTAGGTTCTAATGTTGGTTGTTAGCAAATTTTCAGTCACCTCTGCGGAATTTATCCTCATGGATTTCTTTTTTCTCTTTTCTAAACTAAAAACTATAAATTTTTAATAGCACTGAGTTCTATTTATTTATTTCTATACATATTTCTTCTGGTTGACTTGTTGCGTTGACTGCCATTGTTAGTAATTAATAATTATACCATTGATAAATTTTTGTTCCATTTTATAAACTAAATGACCTAAAGATAGAAGATACACCTCTTCAGAATGCCTAAGTCTTGAAGTCCTATTTTTAGCAGCAATATATCCCTTAGGGCTGAGGATATGGATAGCAATTCAATGTTTACTTTAGTGTGTAGACACCATACATGGTGCTACTTAACGATAATTTATAAAATCTTCTGAAAGACAAACTTATGCCTTGTCTTCCCTAATTGGACACCCTCCCTGCAAATTACCTTAAGTGCTTATTTGGCATTTGGAACTGAGTACTGAATTTGAATTTGGTATATCAATTATTTTATGTTTGGATACTCATTTGGAATTAGAGTCATAATTCCATGGAATTACAGAATAACCATTGAAAGATCTTTTAATTTCTTAGCCGGTACCTTAAAATCTTCAATTCCACGTCTAGAGTTTTAAATGTGCTTAACCCAAAATTAAAAGATGTTTCTCACTCACACTTCTTTTTCACTTTGTTATACGATATTGGTATGCTAATGACATTAGGGTCATTTTGAAAGATAAAAATCAGATCTAGATTTTACAAAAGTATATATGAATTTAAGATCTATTTATTAGGTTCATCGTTATATTATGATAATTATTAGCGTAGGAAGCCTTTTTTTAATTTTAAACATTTATTTTATAATGTTATTAAAATTTAAATATTTGATTATTATGTATGCTTCTTAATGTCAGATTTCTATTATTTCATTTTTTAATTCTAGATTTTACATTCAATTAATATATTTGGAATTTAAATTATATACCTTAATTCTTTGTGCAACACAAATAGTAAATTTATGATTCTGAAACGATTTCAATTCTTAAATAATATTAATTCAAATTCAAATTCCTAGTTCTTTTAATTCATCTAAATAGATCCTAATTGTTCGTTATTGCATTAAATGGTTATGTTGTTCCTTATACCACATTCCTCATCCTTCTGATCTAAGATGAAAATATTATCTCTTTTTCAAATGATGGAACCTTCTATTTTGATGAAAAATTTGTTGGTGGACGTGAGCATCAAGGTTCTCTTTACACAACTTCATCTGTTGTTTGAGGGCTCACAACATTTGCTTCTGTAATTTCTGGAAAAATAAATGTATGCAGAGTGTATGGACTACATTTTAAATTTTTATCCTCTTAGAATTTTCTGTTAATGTTATGGTTTGCATTTCCAGCTTCCAGGGGATAAAATTTTGGGTTTAGCAAAATTTTTCCTGGGTATTGGAATCCTAGGTGATGCCAAGGACTTTTTCAATCAAGTTGAATCATTATCTCTTCTAGAGAACAACAGGCAAGCGCTCTTATAGAAACAATCTATTATTTGAAATACACCTTTATAGGGTATGATATAAACAATTATACATTTCATACAAAAGACAAAGATGAAAAAAGCACCACACAGAATAGTGGAGTAATGGTTGTAGTTGAATCAATGCATTTCTCAAGTTCAAAGGATAAATATCCGATTATGGCATCAATGTGCTACTTTGGTGTAATTGAAGATATTTGAGTAATAGATTACACAAGTTTCAGAGTACCTATTTTTAAATGTAAGTGGGTTGATGATAATATTGGCGTGAAGACTGATGATCTAGGTTTTACCTTGGTTGACCTAGAAAAGGAAGGTTATACTAAAGAGCCATTCATCATGGCATCTCAAGCAAAGCAAGTGTTTTATGTCACTGATCTCGCTAACAAAAGATGGTCAGTGGTTCTCCAAGGCAGAACCATACATTATACTGATTACAATGATGAATTGATACTTTATATTAGCGAAGCTCCATCCTTCTCATCAAATATGTCGACCTTGAATGTCGACAATGAAGTAGATGATGTTCATGTCGTACGTGATCACCACAACGAAGGGTTTTGGGAGAACATTCTAACTTGACCCATTTATTTATGTGCTCATAAACTTGTGTGTGGCTTTTTCTTCACCCTCTTCATCTTTCTCAGCTCAAGTTCATTGGTACATTTTATCCCTTCTTGTTCATTGTTTTAAAAACTATGATTCATGTGGTTCACTTCATCTTTATTTCTTTTATATTCTTCATAGGTGGGTAGGTTCGAAGTTTTGATCTGAAGCCATTACAAACAAGATAACCTAATATCCATTGCTTTCAGGTAACTTTTATATTCTAGCTACTCTGTTGCATTTTGTTTCCAAAATAATAAATCTAATGCACCATTTGTTGTTTGTGTACAAAGATAGAACAAGACATCAAATAATGATAATATGTAGTCAGAGACACAGACAACATGGGTTGATTTCTTTACAGTAAAGTTTGGTCAATTTCTGTTTCTTCCTCCCTTTAGCTAGAGGAATTAAATGAACTGTAAAGAAAAAAGTTTTGAATGCTAGTTTTGAGAGAGTCCCACATGAAATCGTTTTGTATGTTTTGAAGTCTCCGAAGAATGATTTATTATCATATGTTGAGATATAAAAGCCTTCGAATTCACTAGATAGAAATTATTTATTAATTCTCACTAACAATTATTTATTTGAATAGGAAAATGTTTGGCGACACACCATTTGGTGACCTTCCACCTTCACAAGGTGGGGACAAGATTCATACATGTACCAAAAAAAATGGTAGGCGTGGAACTAGGTTGAGAGAGTTAACAGTCAGTCGTAGTGCAAATCAAAGATTGCCTATCCAATTTGATATGCAAACTGGTAAAGTTTTGGGAGATAATAGCACAAAATTCACCAGCTCTGTGGCCTTGCTTGGTAGGAGCAAGTCATCCATTCTTATAGATGATTAGGACCATGTTCTAGAGACAGTAAAGAATCATATTTGGTTAAGTGTCCAAGTATGAAATCTTAACTTATATAATTTATTACGTACATATATAACTGATATTTAACATATGTAATCCATTCTTATTATACAGGTCACATATGATGTCCCAAACAGTAATCTGTTGAGGACGAAATGGATTTCATTTGTTGGGGAATGATGGAAGGGTTTTAAGACGGACCTTACAAGTCGTTATATCTATGGTCCCTTAAGTGATAGAAACCCTTGTGAGAAGTATTCATTCCTTGATGAAGACACATGGCGGGCTTTTAAGGAAAGGCGATTAAATCCTATCTTTTAGGTAAATTCATATTATATGTAGGTTTAACTATTTAATTGAACATATTGCTAACATAAATCATTTTTTATACTTTGGTGCTCATAGGCTAAGAGGAAAGTTGCACAAGAGATAGCAAAAAGGAATGTTCACCCCCATAGATTGTCTCGTGGGGGTTATGATAAATTGGAGCAGAAGATCATGAAAGAGGCATCTGCCTCTAATTCCAGTGGGACTACTGTTACTCATCCTCCTCGCCATGATAAATGGAAAAAAGCTCGTCAAAAACCAATAGGGGATTACATATCTGCAGAATCAAAAAGCGTAGCTAGGCGTATTGTAAGTAACTTAAACTAATTTATTTTTAGATGTGTATTAATATAT
>Ga0209589_1002449_pt1 | contig 32217 bp, 8 predicted proteins | sample CowpeawhiteBW_FD_187525 | JGI IMG/M metagenome (GOLD analysis project Ga0209589, IMG submission 187525) | Root nodule microbial communities of legume samples collected from California USA - Cow pea white BW (SPAdes) (version 2) | ecosystem: Host-associated > Plants > Roots > Nodule | place: USA...
GTTGTTTTCTGTTTTTTTTTTTCTATATTTGTAAAAAAAATGTAAAATTCTATGATGTATGTAATATGTTATATTGAGACATTATTTTTGTTTAGATTTTTTTTATATATAATACAATTGTGTTCCTTTCATTCTTATTTTTCTTGTTATTGTGGAATAAACTCACCAATCGAGAAGAGCAGGAAATTAAAAAAAAAAAAAAAGAACAATTTTGAAGCTCATACATTATTTATTTTTTTGTGAAAATAATGTTTGATTACGGAGGATTAAGATGAAAATTATCTCAATATAATAAAGATATCTTGATGCAATAAAAAATAAGACGAACATGTCAAACTTCAATTTATGAGACTTTCAAAGTACGCATTAATCCAACATGAGTTTGAACTTATGGTGGACAATCTTATATTCTTATTTTTCATAAACTATTTAGTGAGCAAGATGTGAATTTATATCTTGAATAATAAGATTAAGACTTTTTAAATATCTAAAGAATAACATACTATGATCGATAATCAACAAATAGCCAAATTGAAGTGTTTAGAATTGACAATGAATTACATTATCAAGAGTAGTTTAATGAGTTTTACATGAAAGAATATATAATAATATCTATCTAAATCAGTTTAATAAATTCTAGACTAAATCAGTTTAAGAAGATTACACACAGGTAATTAATTTTGTTTATAAGAGAAACATCATGATGGTTGAAGAGTCTTGTACGCAACGCTCATCTGAACCTCGAAAGCGATTGATCTAAGGGCAACTCATAAAAGCTCTCAGGGTTACAATATCTCTTTTCTCACAAAAAATTATGTTATTCTATTTTTACCAAAATAAAAATTCAATATTTACAACCATTTTAGTCATATACGGTTGAATAATTTATAACAACAATTATATCATAAAGTTTTTGAATAATTACGTAGATACCAAAAGGGATAATCGCTATTAGTTGTATTATGTTTTATAGATAAGAATGGCCTTTAGTGGATGGACGGTTATAATTTATTTTAGATATGATTGACAAGGAATTTAACCATTATATATTTATTTATATATTGTCCACAGTTAGGAGCTAGCATAACATAAAACTGATCGAAAGAGACAGAAAAATTTTGAAAAGAAAAAAAAAAAATTAAATTTGGTTTTAAATTTTTTAAACTAAATGTGAATGATGAATGAACAAGTTTAGAAAACATGGCGATTTCATTCTGAGATTTGAAAGGCAAGAGTGTGCGATTGAACACTCCATAAATGTACAATACAACTCCATAAAAGCTTAACTTTAACTAAAATGATGAAGCTTTTGAGTAGAAGGCAAAGCAACTAAAGAAAACAAAAATGTTGCTTCATATAGTATTTACATGAACTCGGCCCAATCAAAAACTCAACTACTAGATTTCCAACATACAACTACATTGCAAGTTCCCAGTGTACTCCTCCGGGCTCACCACTTTGGCCCAAGCCCCATTCTTCAGATCCAAAACAAAGCCCATATGCGGTTCCCCAAACCCACTCGACCCAATAACATACATGCTCTCTTCCCACACTCCCACGCAAGCAACATTCCGAATCTCACTCGGTACCTTCGCAACCCTCCGCCACGTGTCTCCCTGCAACACCACCACGTCACCGCCGCGGCACATGTACATTTCCCCCTCAGCACCATCCCCTCCGTCTACGCATGTTCGAGGACACGCGGCCGCATCCAAGAACTCCTCCTCCACCTGGCCCCACTTCCTAGTGGCCACGTCGAAAACCTCCGCGCTCCGCTCGAACCGCCCCTGCATCTCCGTGCAGTAGCCACCCACGACGCAGAGCGCGCCGCGGCGGAACACGGCCTTGCACTCGTCGCGCTCGCGGGACATGTCCGGGAGCGGGACCCACACGTCGTTCGCTACGTCATACGCAAGCGCTGATCTCAGCGCGTTCTTCTCCTCGTCGTGCCCGCCCGCTACGTACACCGTCTGATTTTGATCCGACGCGCACGCGAAAAACGTTCGGGGCCCACCCGGCATGTCGGCCCCACGCCGCCACTTGGCTGACAGAAAGTTGTAGATAAAAACCGAATTCGACGCTTTCCACGAATCTGGGTCCCACCCGCCCAAAACGACAAGCTCGTACCCGACACCCGCAATCTGACAGAACATGGGTAACCCGGAAGCGAGTTCGGGTCCCAAGGGCAACTCGCTCCATAGACCCGCCTCCGGTTCGAACACGCTCAGCCGGTAAACCGGATTCGCAGAGGCCTTCGCAAGCAAGCCGGTTCGGGTTTTTTCGGAGTCTATCTTGGATTGAACCGTGACAAGGATTTTTTGTGCGTGTTTTGTGGTTCTCCTCCTACGGTGAAACTCCGGCGAGTAAATCTCCGAGTTCCAACCCTTGCAGACGGATGCCACCGCCGCGAATTTCTCGTATGGAACCCTAATTAAACAGTCTCGGGCAACGTCCTCTGGTAGACCTGAAATCAACTCCATGGTAAAACAGCAGAACAGCAGAGAAGGAAACAAAAGACGAATCCGGTGTTCTTGAATCAGAGAAATCCCATGAACAGCAACACGATTAAGAGATCGAAGAGAGAAAGGGTAACAACAAGGGTTTATGGAAAAAGGTTGCTATTTGAAAAGGAGAATCTTCAAGTTTGAAAGAGAGTGAGTGTTGAGAAGAGTACGAGAGAGAGAGGATTTTATAGGGATCACAATGAGGCGCACATGGTCTTCCAGATAAGTTTTCAGCGATATTGAGATTTGTTAACAAAATAAAAAAATATAAATATAAAAAAACGGTGGGTCTTCTAGAAGGTTTTCAGAAACCGGCAACTTGCAATATTGAACCAGGGGTGAACATGGTAAAAGTGCATGGTAATGCTTTCTGCTTCCAACTATAACCAACGGCGGTTGATTTTTCTGGTTGACATATTTAATTTTTACTATTTTTTTATATTATTGTTCTTCTCTATTTTTAATTTGTCTTCTGCAACTCCAGGTCATCTGAATAGTGTCAGAAAACTATTTTTAAATTTAAAATTATATTTTAAGGAATAAAATAGCAAAAATATCATCTGTGTTCTAGAAGGTTTTAACCGGCAACTGGCAAACAGAAAAAGTAGCGGTGAGATGAGCATTGAAAGCAACAATCATGTTAAATAAATACCCATTCACTTGATAAGTTTCACAGTTCCAACCAATCTATTTAAAACAACTTTCAATAATTTAAATTTGTTTTTTACTTTAAATACAAGGTAAACTATTTTAAATATATTTATTGCTTCTATTAGTTTTTAAATTTCAATTAATTTAACTATATCATGAACTATTCTAACTTTTGCATTAATACATTTTGTAATTTAGAATGTCATTTTACTTTTTTTTTCATTTTGTATTAAATTTAAGAATTTAAGAATACGCGCGCCGGAGATATGAAGAAAAATGATATATTAAATGAAATAGTTGACTAATGAATGAAATTAGTTATTACTTCCCACTAATATAATACTCTTTTAAAATAGAAAACAACCAATAATAAAAATTTGAAAAGTTACATAATTTTATTTCTATCCTTAGTGAAATATTCAGATCAAAATGATATGATTGAAATCCTATAAAAAGTACTCTGTATGAATAAATAATAGTTTCCTGTAGCATGACCCAGTCTCTATTTAGTTTAATTATATTTTTAAAGTGCTCTTACCACAGAATTTTCACTTTAAACCTGAACCTTTGTGCGAACATCTTCATTAGACTAAAAGACTTCAGTTGACTAAGTTTATTATGTGGATTGAACTAATATTATATTTTAATAATACAGGAAAAAAACAACCATTATAGTCAAAATAGTTCATTTCAAATTATAAAAATTTAAAATTAAATAAAAACTTACTTAATAAATCAGTTCAGATATAATTTTACGTTAAATACATATTAATTTAATTTATACACATCTTATAAAACAAACATAGTCTTGTCACCGAGATCAGTTGTTACTTATCTTTCTTTAATCCTCAACAAATGTGTAAAAAGCAAATAAAATATTGTTTTATTTTCTTTATGCTTTCCGAGCAATATACGATTTCGAATAATTTTCAGCTTAATTATTTGAAGAAAAAAAAACATATACAGTACTATGTACTATATGATAAATGATGTTATTCAATGATATTTATACTAATGATACGATCTCGAATAATTTTCAGCTTAATTACTTGAAAAAAAAAATATACAGTACTATGTACTATATGATAAGTGATGTTATTCAATGATATTTATACTATATGATAAGTGATGTTATTCAATGATAATTATTAGTGTTTATAGGAACAGGGTGTAAACTGATTAACATTTATCATACCTAGCTATACAGAACTAGGTAATTAAGAAAAGAGGAGGATAACTATTCAAGATTAACATTCTAATTGTTTAATTATGTAAACCATCTTTAATAATGTTTAATTTTTGTATAAATATATTTTACTAAATACATTCTATATAAATTTTTAAATGTTTAAATGGGTCGAAATAAGACTTTATAAGAGAATGAAGAACGAAGTTTGCTTCTTCTTTTTTTTAATATTTTCCATATTAAAAATGAATATTTTGACTTTAAATACATTAAAATGATATTGTTATAATCGATTATATATCTGAAGTATTGTTTATTTTGAAATTTAAAAGTAGATTACACTTTCTTTTTAAATATGTATAAAAAAGTAAGTCAAGATCTTTATTTAAATTATTATTTGTCTTAATTCTTAAATAATGTATGATTATTTGACCTAACGAAATAAGTTTTTGGTTGATGACTACGGTTAAAAAGATTTGATTTTAAAACTATTTTTCACTTTTTTTTATGAGGTTAATGTTTCATTTCAATTTTTCATTCACTTGTATATTCACATATTTTATAGGTTCTCCATCTCTTAGAACGTGTTTGATTTAGTATTAGATAATTGATTTCAGCTCAATCAATTCTCCAATATAGAATTAATAATTAGTTGTTTTTTATTTAATGTAAATTTTTTACTTTTTAATTGATTTTGAAAACCAAATATGTACTGATTATGTGTTAAAAAATAAATTATAATAAATTATACATCAATTTGACGTAAAACCAAACACGTACTTAATAATTTAAGTATCGAAAAAGTTTTTATAGATGAATATTTTCTCAATTTTCATAAACCAAATGGATAATCAATTTTCAAATATACGATTTAACTTTACAAGAGTACTATATTTTGTACCATGGAAATATTAGGTGGTAGATAAAAACATGACTGAATAAAATAGACTATATGTAATAATATAAAAAAGAATCTCTTTATCCAAAAGAAAAAAAAAATCACTCTTATATTAAAAAAAAACAATTTTAAGAAAAACTTTAAAAATAAACTAATTTTCATTCTTAATTGTTTTCTTTTAAGTACTAAAATAATTCAAGATAAGTTCTCTTACGTGAACCATCTTTTCTCACGGAAAAACCATGCTATTTTCTGATGAGAATATTATTATAATATAATTATAAAATTGCATTTATCTAATATAAATATATTCTATTTTCTTTTATTTAAAATGAAACAAAAATATTATAAAAATGAAATGACATTTTTTACGACAAATATTACTAGCTTATTTTCCATTAATTAGACCGGTCCTTTTTTTCTGTCAGTACCTATCAATAAACATGGGAATAATACATTTATGCAGCAACACTTTGAAGTCATACCAATTTTTTAGTATTATTGTAAATGAATTCAAATATAGTAAGAAAAGAATAAATTTAACGGAATCATAATAATATACAGTTATAAAAATACTACTACAATAAAATGTCTTATTAATAATCAATTTTAGTGATTAAAAATTGTTAGTTACTATAGTGATCAATTTAGATACTAATTTACAAAATTAAAATTTATTGATTATTAAAATAGTCACTAATATAAAAAAAATTATAATTGGTCACTAAATTTGTTATTAATTAATTAAAGACCAATTTAGTAACTAAGTTATTTTTGTAGCCAAAACTTAGATAGCTAATTTTTAGTGACCAATTTTTTGTAGTAGTCAAAACTATGATAACTAATTTTAAAAACCAATTTAATGACCAATTATAATTTTTTATTCATAATAGTAACAATTTTAGTAACCAATAATTTTTGTACTTTGTAAACTTGTATCTAAATTAGTCACTATAATAACTAACAATTTTTGGTCACTAAAATGGGTTACTAATGAAGCATTTTCTTGTAGTATAATTCTTTAAAACTTAATTTGTTAAAATATTTAAATCTTTTTTAACATTAAGTTAATAATTTCAATTTAATCTATAGATATAATATTTTTTAATAAAAATATTTATTTTTATATTTTACTCAGTATGAAATTGCTACATAATTAGTATCCAAAAAACTCCATAATATGTATCTATATAAAAGTATATGTTTATATAAAAGTTGAAATAACCACAGAAGACCAATCTTCTTACTTTTCTATGTTCTTAGAAAATATTTATCTTATTTGTAATTGAGGTATTCTTTTCTAGCACGTGTTTGAAGAAAAGGGTGTGTTTCTAAAAAACACTTCAATCCTTAAACTCGTTGAAATTTTTGTATATTTGTATATTGATAATTAGTAATCAATGAGAGATACTCACCTTAAATTTTATGTATTTATAGTTTTTAAATAAATTTAAATTAAATATCTTTCTCTAAATATAATGTCATTCATTAATTGTAATCATGTCACGTTTAGGGAATAATTTGTGATATTGTATGGAATTATAATTGTATAATTGCCTTTTAGTGTATTTGATGCAGGAATTAAAATGTAATTTATTTATATATAAGAATTAAAAAAAAAAGTGCAGAACGTAACAAAAAAGTTTGGAAAGATAGATTAATACGTTGAAAAGGAAAGTGGGGCCCACTTGTGAGATAAGAGCGAAGGATGAGTGAAATTTTGAGCCCAAACAAAAAAATCCAAATTGAAAGAAAAAATGCATAATGTCATATCAGTATCACTTTTCTCACTCTCATAATTGCATTTTTATCTCTTCTATCTACAAACTTTGCATACTTTTCTTTCCCTTATCTTTCTTCCATTTTTTTTTTCATAAATCACTGCTTAATTATCGTTATTCTTTTTTTGAAGATAAAACATGAAATTTTTTAATAATGATTTATATTTTTTTCTATAATAAAATTAATATAAACGTATAAGTGAGATTTATTATTCTTATTTATATAATAGAATGTTTGATTTTATTTTTAATTAATATAAATTCACTAACATAATTTCTTGTATTAATGATAGGATAATTTAACAAATTTTATCGTGATAAACTTTAGTTTCAGATTAAGAAATAGGTTTAAGTTTATTTCAACTATGGGTTATTGAAATTTGACTTATTACAATATTTTGAATCTTTCTTTTAAAAAATATTATCAAAATTTAATATGTTTGATAAACGAATTCAAATCAAATCTTAACTTACTTACATTTATTGTGTTTGTCTGATTAAATAATTATAAATGCATTTCTTTAAATAAATGTTTTTACTTGTTTGAAACAAAAAATGTTATAAACCATTTTATCCCGTACTTTTACTAAAAGAAATATATTCTATTTTAATAAAAGAACCCCTTTAATAAATTAATTAAAAAAAAATTCATAAAATTTAAGGTAAAAATTAGAAGATAACTTTCTTTGCTTTTATACAAAAAATTGATTATGTATTACAAAATACCCAATCATGTATACATTCATATACACGATAATTATTATGTACACATGAGAATATAGACATGATTATGCGTATGCGTTACAACGATTACGTATACATATATAACACGTATACATCATCAATTACTAGCGTAACACAAACGCTATAATGTGTATGTATTTTTTAAATATGTGTGATATTATATTAGTAGATGATAATATTATAATGTTATTAAGTTAATATATATATATATATATATATATATATATATATATTAAAATTATATTTATTAAAAATATAGTAAAATATATTAGAACAAATAAAAGAATAACTATTGATAAATAAAAAAGAAGAGAAAAAGCAAAGACAAATTTTATAAAAAATTTGTAAAAGTAACGGTCAATTTTTAAAAATTTAATAAATTGTTATATTTAAAAAGTAAAATCGGTATTTTGAAAAGTAAATACAAAAAGGAGAATCCCCTTTATATATATTGTTATCAATTTTTTTAACATAATTATGTTTTCAACCTTTTACTAATATTTACATTTCTATTTATTATAATAAAATAGAAATTTAATTTAATACTTTTTAAAAACATGAATATTCTTTTTCAATTATATCAATAACATTTATTATAATCTTTTTTCACTAAAATCTATTTTCTTCGTCTTCTTTCAAACGATCTAAGTTTTGTATTCTCGCTTCTCCTTCTTGTTTTTTCTCATCCTTTCCACCTCATCAAATAGAAAACAAACCCTAAATCCATCCAATCGAAAACAAACCCTAAATCCAATTGATAACTGCAATTCACAGATTTCAACGAAAATGATAGGCCATGATTCCTTGCTTGTTCCATGGTTCAAGATGATGGCTGAACTTATCTCTTATTTTTGGAGGGAAAGGAAAGATCTTTATTCATGCATTGGACACTACCCATGACCCACTTCTCAAGCTTTTAACTTTTCCCATTTCATGATCAAAATTCTTTCACCGACAAATCGAGTGAAATTTGACCTTTAATTAGCTTCCATAAACACTTCTTGCTTAAGTTGCTTCATTCCACTCATAAGTCCCAACCAGTAAGGTTCACGTCGCATTTCAAACCAAAGATCACATCAAACACATTAATTTTGCAAATGGCAAATGGCAAATTCCAAACTAAACCAGAAAACAGACAAGTTCTTCACACTCGGTTTTTTAATTATGAAACCTGTTTCAGACAACGTGTAGCGTAGCAGTTTTGTCGTCGCGTTAATATTATATTATAGTAACATAACGTTATGTTAATTTTTGAGATATTTAAAAAGTTACAGTTTTATAGATATTTTTATGTGCCGTTAAGGAAAAGGTAAGAACTAACAGGACATGCCTAATCAACGGCGTATATCGTGCGTGTCTGGTATTTATCGGATATCGATATTTGTATATTTGTATGATAAGTATTAGTTAAATATTCAATTTAAAAGATTTTTTTGTCTTTAATATGATTTTGACATGCCTTTAATATAATATTAATAATTATAAATTTAATAATTTTTTAAAAAACTTATAAATTTGTAAATTTATTGTATAAATTTTTATTGAGATAAAAATAAGAAAAAAATATTATATGATTAATAATTATCATTTTTTTAGATATTAAATTAATAAATTAGATTTATTTTTATGTTAGTTAATAATTTATTAATTGAAAGTTTAAAATTAATATTAATATATATATATATATATATATATATATATGTCGTGTTACATATTTTATATTTTTTAATTTAGTTATATTTTCGTATCCGTACATGTGTTTGTATCCAAAGTTTATAGGATAAGAAAGAAATTTGAAGGGTGGTATTTGTGAGACATGCGATGATGGAGATGGTAATTAATTGCAAAGAAAAAAGTCCTTAATTATTTGAAGCAACTATTAAGGAAAGTGGAAGTTTTGTGGGAAGAACAGTTCAAAGTGAAAAGTTCAAAGCACGAGGGCGAATAAGATGGAAAATTTGATGCAGTTCATTATTATGATTGGAAATTAAAAATGAGATATTGCAGAAAAAATAATAATTATAGTTTTTATTTGGAGGCCAGGGAAAAGGAACAGTAGATGATATGAATTATTGAGAGCGTTGTTCTAGAAGCATTGCTGTCATGTGACCACCGTCCTGGTTCCAAATCAGCCATGACATTAACGTTATCATGAGTCACCTTTCCTTCTAGAAGCTTTTCTGTCATGTGATTCATCATGGCCCCATGCTGCTACTTTTTTAACTGATAAAACCCAACACTTGTGTCATCCACTCAAAATAACACCACATTTCGGATTCTTCACATTTTTAAATTAATGATTACAAACAGTGTCAGTATTTATGTTATGTTCAGAACAGACCCATTTCTATGTTTTTTATTTACACGAGGAGTCATGTTTGTGTGAATGGTATTGACTAAACCTAATCTAGTGGTAATTTTAGTTGCTTCACCGTTACAACCGGAAAATAGAAGCTTTAAGAAAAAAATTTATTATTGATGGACAAAACTTATGGTCATAATTAACTTTTGTCAATAAAACAAAATTTTTGAGAAAAATAAAAATAAAATTGTATTGACAAATAAAAAAAAATTGCTATCACTAAAATTTGTTAATATATTCTGACTTTTTTTTTCATAACTAATTTATTTAAGGTTAATTATGTTTTTATCACTTAATTTTCAGTGTTTATTTCGAAATTTTATATTAATTTAGTCATTCATTTTTTGAAATACGTAAATTTAGTCATTTTAATCAAATTTCGTTAAGTTTATTTGACATTTCAAGCGTGTTTCGTAATAGTATTTGACTTAACATTAAATAAAAAAATGTGTCAAAGAGTATAAACAACTCAAATACAATTTTGAAATGTGTACGAAACATCAAATAAACCTAATAGAATTTAATAAAAAAGATTAAATCCACGTATTTTGAAAAATGAAAAACTAAATTAATTTAAAATTTTAAAATAGACTAATTCCAAAATTGAAAGAAAAAAACATATTTAACTCATTTATTTAATATAAAAAATAGATCCATTTTACATTAGTTATCGAATTTTATCATAAAATATTCAAACTCCAAACAAAAACTTTAATACCCATTACTTTTATGGAATATTAAATCATTCAATCTATAATAAAATTTACTGATAAATATATTATCAATGATATTTTTATTAGTAATAAAAATATTAAATTATCAACTAATTTATTACTAATAAAATTATTAATTCGTATTTTACTGAGAACTGACATGTGAATCTTTGAAAAATGACAATATTAGAGCAAATTAAAAAATTCTTATGTGTATTTCAAAACTGAAATGCAAAATAGTCGGATCCTAACAAGAACATTTGGTAATAAATAACAAATGTCAGAAAAAAATTTCATCAGTAATAAAAACTATAAATGTTAATAATTTTGGCATTACCAACCAATTTTTTTCCATCTATTAATTTTATTGTGGTGAAATAGTAAGAGAATTGATATATTACTTCACATTAGTGAAGACTCTGTAGTCATAAACACAATCGTTTATTGTTATATATTTTGACAAAAGATTAATTTAAAAAGACAATAATTCTATACCTTTAATCACTTAAAGTGTGAGGAGACTTTTCACCAAATAATTTTTCTAGAAGAGACAGTGTGATCGACAACATATGATTATTAAATATTAAATTAGAGGTAGAACTAACACCACATGCAGAAGGCACTGAAGGTGATAGCGTGATAATTGAAGCATGTATATTATTTATTTAGAGTATTATAATTCAACTCTCTTAAAAGTTAGGCAAATGCAGCCAATGTAAACACATGTGTGATGTGTACGTTACCCATTAATTACTGATTTGAATACAACAAAATCGATGAATAAATAAACAAAGTGTTTTTGCATAATTTTTAATATTCTCACACATGATGAAAATGTTAAAATAAATTATATCAATATAGTCGATAATTACCATCATCGTTATTTTTTTATTTTTTATTATTATCTTTCATTATTTTTTAAATATTTTAAATTTTATTTAATAAAATTAAAAAATATAAGTATTTGATTTATATATTTAATATTTTTATATAAGTAAAAATATCAAATAAATTAAGAAAAATATCAACAAAATTTGAGTATCAAACTTACCAGCAAAAGAAAATATTTCTAAGATTATTTATTCTAGTACAAAACCGTAAAATTCAGTGTAATTCAAAAAATCTATAAATAAGAACTTAACAAATATCAAAATCAATCATCTTTTTAGAAGAAAAAAAAATACCATTTTGAGAAGTTCTTTAGGAAGAGAAAGAAAAAATAATTATTTTAAAAAAGGAATTTGACCTAAAAGAAAAACAGAAAGTAAAAAAGCATTTTGAAAGTCGAAAACATTCATTTTCATCGTTATTCTATAACGATGAACGGTAAGAAGTAGCTAAATTTTTTATTCAAGAAGTTGGGTTTGCTTTTTATGAATTTCACTATTCCATCTAATTATTTTTTTCACCACTCTTGTATTATTATTTTAATTACATATTTTAAACTAATTGCATTATTGTTTATAATATTAAAATAAATTAATATAGGTGATGTTAGAAAAGTTATACAACAAAGCTTCACTTGTATTTTGTTTGTATTGATAATTAAAAAAGTTATAATGTATTCATCAAAGTTCTAGACCTCAACAAGTGTTTTTGCAAAATAAATAAATAAATAAATATATATATATATATATATATATATATATATATATATATATAAAAAAAAAAAAAAAAAAAATATATATATATATATATATATATATATATATATATATATAGATAGAAACCAAAGAATTTTCAGAGTCTATAGAATTCACATGGTGAACAGAAAAGTTGATTCTGATGAGAAGTGGAGAGGTTGAAAATATGCACTAAAATGGTATCCATTTTCATGTGATTGAACAATTTCTCTGACTTAGGTATTTTCTTGTAGCCACAAATTATAATTTCAGAAGAATGTAGAATGAGTTAGAAGCTATTAATGTTCGAAAATAGACCACTTTTCAACGTCATTTTACTTTCCAATTTGATCGATAAGTTCCTGGACTCATTCTATCGCAATATAAAATTGATAAATGTACTCAAATTGGTTACGTTTAGTTATTCTTCGAGTTTAGTATTATGGATAGAATTCAAGTCTATTTATGTGTATTTTAATGTTTTCTTTTTGTCAAAATTGAATTTTCATGTCAATAATGTGTGTAATGAAAGTTGTAAAATTAAAAGTTTATGCTAAGAATACTTAAATAAACTATACTTTAATTTTCTCTGATTGGTAAAGCTAATTATAATTACAGTATTTAATCCAATCATCCAAAATGTTTCTCTTTTGTTTACAAGAAAAATAATAAACGAGAATATTTTCGATACAAAAATAAAGAGAGAAAGTACTTATTTATATGCGTTTAAAATTTCTAATAAAATGATTTATTATATTCGATGACGAATGATGCATATTTTAATACCATCGTATAAGAAAATAAAAAGCTTTTATCACAAGCTAAGAACATTAAACAATTATTATTAAATCAAATTATAAAAAAAAAATTAAGATCAAAAGATTAATGATTTTTAAAAAAGTTATTGTTCTTATCGTAAACATAATAACATTTTTTATTTATATTTTTTTAGATGAATATTTTACTTCTGTTTCATAAAAAAAAAAAGTCATATTTAGGACAAATTACATTTCTACAGTATTTATATTTTATCAACGATTATTCTTTTATATAATTCAACTATCTCTTAAAAGTTAGGCAAATGCGGCCCATTGTAACATGATGTGTACGTTATCCAGTAATTACTAATTTGAATTCAACCAAATCGATGAATAAATAAATAAAGTGTTTTTACATAAATTTTGATATGTTTACATCAAATAAAAATGTTGAAATGAATTATATCAATATAGTTAATAATTTACGTTATTATGTTTATTTTTTCTTTATTTTTAAATTTTATTGTTATTTTATTATTTTAGATTTTATTTAATAAAATCAGAAATTTGGTTTACATATTTATATTTATGAATTTAAATTTTCTATTGATTTTTATGTATAACTTTTCTGTTATAACTTAATGATCATTGATTTTTGAAGTTTTAATATATATTGATTTATTTAGTTTTATATTCTTTTAATAAAATATTCAATAATTATTATTTTCAATATTTTTGATAAACCTATAAGAATATATAAAGAAAATTTCGTCCACATTTCAAACTACCAATTTTACCATTTAAATATAATAATTTATTAAATTTTTAAAAGTTGATTATTATTTTTACAAGTTTTTTATAAAATCGGATGTCTTTACTTATTCTCTTCTTTTTTATTTATTAATGATTATTCTTTTATCTGTTCTGATATATTTCATTTTATTTTTAATTTATCAATGATTATTCTTTTATCTGTTCTAATATATTTTACTTTATTTTTAATAAATATATTTTAATTTATATATTAACTTAATAATATTACATTTAATATAATATAATATTATGCATATTTAAAAAATACATTATGTGTTATCAACGCGCGTGTTTACTCTATTATTATTTTCAATATTTTTGATAAATTTATATAATAAAAGTAAAAAAAATTTCTAATTTTGAGAAACAGAAGAAACAGAAGAAGAAAGTTACCTAGGGTTTGGCGCCTTTTCCCAATTTCAAAAGCGTCTTCTTCCTCTTCCACCCCTCTCAAACCTACCTTTTCAAAATCCAATTACATGTTATCTGAGTTGGTGAAAGACAGAAGCTTCTTGAGAGGTCGGTGAAAGTGGCTGAAGAGGACAACGAGAGGTTCTTGTTGAAGCTCAAGGAGCGTATTAACAGGTTCATTACAGTGTGGCCATATTAATTTGTTGGTAGAGGTAGTGTGTATTGTTTATACATTCATAGATGTGTGGCCATATTATTTTTAAGAGAAAATCTTACTAACATAAGATATACTTTGTTTCTTACATTTTTCTTCTCTAAAGTGGATGAAATTCATTGAAATCACCAATTTAATTAGTGATGATTTTAGTAAACTTATCCAATAGCAGAGAGAGTCTCACGAACCATTATTTCTTGTAAATACATTAAAAAGTGTTAGATTTTCAACAGTTATAAAATTTTGAATTTAAGAAGTCAAGACTTACTTCTCTCCATTTTATATGTTTTTGGTTAATCTTTTGGTTTCTGAATTCTGATTATTTAGCTTTGGTTGCTTAAATAAATGACAGTCCTTCAGCATATCTTAAATAAGGCTTTCTGGCATATTGCCTTGTATCAATAATACATCAGAGTAATACATAAACTTATTTCTCTTCGTTTTCTGTTTGCTTCTTTGTTCTGGCATCTTTTTCTTGGCTTCTCTCTGTTGACCACCGCCACCAGGTGTTTTATTGATATCAAGAGCCTTCAGTGTGCGTGATATGGTATGAAGAGCCTGCAGAACTGCAGAATTTGACAGTTTTCTGATACTTTCCTCTGCTTTCTTGTCCTCTTCATCCCTTTTCTTGTATTCTTTCATCTTGTATTAGATAAGAGAAACTGATACATGAAAGGCTACTGAACACGCTTTTATTTAATCAATAGAAATCAGCTATATAAAGCTGTTTTACAACCAAAAGAACAACTAACTCCATCCCTAATTTATTCGAATGGCCCCTATAAAAGAGTCACCTTCAACTATGACGTGGACTTTGTTCTTCTTGGCTCAGGTTCCGTCACACTTTTTTGTAGGTTTTCCATTTTTTTTTTCCTACTCAGTGAGTTTTTACTGTGCAGCATTATGACAGACTGGGCCAATATGAATTTGCTCATTCTAAAATTGATGAGGCTATTCATCACACGCCTATTCAGTCAAGGTTTGCTTATATTCACGCACCAAATTGTTTCTAATTCCCTATTATATAAATTTGTTTGTGCATGGTGATGTATATAACAGATGTGTCTGGAGAACAAATTAACAGCATTTGTATATAACAGCAATTAAATCCTTTCTTCATTCAACTCTTTATGGATAGATAAGGTCTAGTTTGTATCTTATTTTGTCTTGATATTACTGACATGTGGAAACAGGAGAAGATTTCAGAATGTGATTGTGTTTTTTTTCAAGATTCTGTAAACTATTTTAGAAGACAATTTTCAAAAGCTAATTTAGAGTTAAAAAATAGGGAGAGATGATATAAAAGGGTAGCATTGTTGTGAACTGGGAGACACACCAAGTGTTTGACAGACTGCCATGATATGATGGTAGCTTGGCAGATTACAAAATGCTAGCTGCCTGGGCATGAAATTTAAAAAAATGTAAATATTGAGCCTTGTTGTCTAGCCCAATTCCCAGACCATGGAGGTAGAATTTTTCTGTACCTGTTTTTCGGTGCCTTTCTGGTCAGGGATATTTACTTTCTTCTTAATACTAAATTTGCTTTATTCCTAATTATAAAAAGTATGAATTTATTTATAGATGTATAGGGGGGCGAAAACAAGCTTATAAATGTCAGAAATGTTTTCGTTTTATGATTTATAAAGTTATACTGCTCACAATCACAAATCAAAAGTTGATAATTTGAAATCATAAAATTAAAGTTGGATATACTCTGCGCATGAATATATTGAATAGTTTATTAACTGGTGAAGTATTTTTTACTTTTTAAACTGTTATTAGAGTGATGCACACATTTGTGTGAACATATAGTAATTAACTATACATGTTTGGTGGTTTCTAAACAGTTAGTAATTAACTTAGTAACTTTGGTAGGATGTTCATAACACGTGTACTTATAAGTCTAAACTCTTGGACAAATAATACAATCTAAAATCTTAAGACAGGATGATTTATTTTCATAAAAGAATGTTTGATTTATTTTATGTATATATATATATATATATATATATATATATATATATATAAAAGTATGAACCATTAAATCATTTACATTTAGTTTGAGAAAATAATATAAAGTCTACATTTCAATGAGCTCCTTTGCAAGGGGAAAAATTAAATTGGTTTATAATTAAATTAAGAACAATTAAAAAAAAGTTCTTGCATTTCTACAAAAATAAATTATGTATAGATTAATTTTAATTTTTGAATAAAATATTTTTTATTTTCTTAGTAAATGATGTGGTATACAAAGATATAGTTATTATTACTATTATTATTCCAAACCTCTTCTAATTTGATCATTATAACGGTACCTAACTACAATAATCATTTCTTGTAAAATTATTTTTTCCAAAAAGATAAATAATAAAGAACCATTACCAATTTTTGTATTTTTTTTTCAATCTTTCCTTTTCTTATAATAGAGGTGCATTCTGAAATCTAGAAAAAAGAAAAAGGTAAAAGGGCATTCCGAAGTCTGGAGAGAAGTAGAGACAATGATGTGACTAAATAACATGAGGTACATAACAGAATTAACTACTATCACTTTAGTAGTCTTGCCGCTTAACTGATTATAGCTACAGACAATGATGCGATTAGAATCAATGTACTAAACAAATTCGAGGAACTTGTTTTATGTTCAATACGAAGATGCCAACTCGAAAAGCTCTTTGTGCTGATCTGATACATAAGACTTCACTTTCATAGTCGGTTTTCCATCACTTCCTGGAGAGATGCACTTCACCCCAATGACAGTAGCCAAACCTGCAAAATTACAGGTAAAATTCTTTCAATCCTGTGCCGAGAATAAAAAACATCACAATCAAAGTTAAACTTGATGAGACAGAAGAAACTGGCAGAAGTTAAGCTAGAATCACCCTTCAATCAAAAGTTACGAATACGGAATAATAGTTGTTATATAACACACTACTCCACAATGACTGATAGAGCAATATGGTTTTACTTACTTTGGTGTATGCGACCATACACCGGTCTTTCCCCTTTCCAGTATTCCAATGGCCTTGTCCTGATCCTGGAGCTTCTCCTTACTCCAGAATTCCATGATGTACCGGAAGCTGGAACAAAGATAAATTACTTAACAACAAAAGGAGTTCTTGAAAATAAATGGAGGGGATAAATGACAAGTACAAACCAGCAAGGCTTTGCCGTTTGGAAACATTTGTTGGCGCACGTGATTTAACTCTCTTCTGTTTTTTAACAGGCTGCATAGAAGCATCTGTCTTTTCCTGTGACAGAAGTCACAGTCAATTCCTTAAAAAGCAATTAGCGGGTAAAATTTTGATATAGTGATTAATCAGACTTGTGTGGAATCATGCCAGGGCGGCTTATCCTAAATTAGTTTCATAAAATATTAATACAGAAACCAATTTTAAACATGAATATTTGTAAATTTCTAAATACAATTCAATTCCAAACCATACGTTAACTATCCGAATGGTATGGTAAATTTAATTTTACCCTTTTCTAGTAGAATATAGTTAGGAAACTGAAAGCACATGGATAATCAAGTGTAATTGCCTTTCACTAAGTGATCGAACAAATTACGCTTTATCACATTCAAAGTATGGCAAATTATTCCTATAATAAATTTTGACCACACGTATTAACATTCACTGATGCTCTCTATATCTCTCTCTATCACATTATGCATCTCTTCGCTTTTTATGTCATTCATAAATTTATAAATAATAAACAATATTGAACAAATATTAGTTGTATAACTATAATTTTTCTGCTGTAAAGCACCTTGATTGCCCCCATATCTATTTTTACCATTTAAATTGCTGATACATGATAAAATGATTGAATTATAACACAAATGGTTTAAACACTGACAAACGTAAAAAAAGAAATGGACAACTCTAGTAACCTGTACAATATCGGCTTGATATCCAGTGGGATTGGATTGATCATCTTCTGATCTTCTGGCTCGTTTATCCACAGCGTTGGCTTGATATCCAGCAAGATCGGATTGATCAGCTAAGGCAAACCACAACAAAGTTAGTATAATCGAAGGTACATTAATGCTGGTTTTAAAATATATTCGGCTGATTTCACAGATCAAAGGGCAACGTAAGAGGAGAAATCAGGACACTGTTATATGAATCACTGCGAGGGGTAAACTACTAGGATTAAGTGATGTCATTGAGATATTCCATAAATATATGTTTTGGCACAGTTTTTTCGGGCTTTGCATTCACTAAAAGTATAAGCTCCTCCAAATAGCCTCTAAAGAACCACTATTTTCAGGCATGTTTATTAAAAACTACATTTGATAATGATTTTCTATGACTGTGCTTAGCCTGCCCTCTGCTTTAAACTTCTTTGAAGAAGACAAAACAGAAAAGAGGGTTAAACACTATCTTTAAGTAGTTCTATATTGCATGTTCTCGAAACACCATTTACGTAAATGGTAAGAAAGATATCAAATTCACTACCAAATGATCAAATATAAGTGCACTCTGAGCAGTGAGCAGGAACATGACATCATATCAGCAACAAAAGATCATAATATAGTTTGAGTTTTCAAAAGAAGCATTAATGCATGTGCAGAATTACTCAAGAGATGCAGGTTCAAAGAACTCTGCATATCCTAAGCCAACGGATTTTCAATGGAATAAACTAGTATTGCATATGACAGTGTGTACAAATCAATTGCCATTGTTCTTTTTTCTTTTATTTTCCTAATAATGCAAAATGAAGCATTTTGCAGGAAAATACATTCTGAACGTGTTCAGGCATTCTGCTTTCAGTTAGTTATTCAGAATATAACTCAGAAGCATGTGAATAAATACATACCTAGTGGATTATCCATGTTGAGATTTGCATCATCAGTTCGAATGGAAGTTGTAAATGGCTGCATATTTCCTGCCTGTGTCAATCAGAACACAAAAAGATTGATTAAGGTTTTCATTGTTAAAACTCTGCATGAGTCAACAACTTAAATTTATGATACTACTTTTTTCCAAATGAAACATACATTGTCCTCGGATTGACAGGATTCATTTGCCTCAATATTGAGCCTGTCCTCAATGTCATGCATAACCCTTTCACCCATATCACTGCCTCCAACATCTACATCCATGTGAACAAGAGGTTCATATGAATCAACATTATTAACAGACTTGGGTTCCCTTGAATTATCCTCAATGGACTTTTGAGGAGTACTTGTACAATTTCTGGCAGTGTCCTCAGCCAAACTTATCCCACCAACTGCAGTTATATCTTCAATTGAGGACGCAATCAGTTCATTTGATGACTTCTCAGAACTCTCTTCCTTGGAAATATCAGAAGCATGGGTGCAATTTATGTCTGTATCCAAAACTGTACTTGTATTGTCAACAGCAACAACATCTGCGATCATGTTTGGTTCAATGTTCGACTTGTCCTCTGTGCCAACCATTTTGCCCATTCCACTGCCTCCAACATCTATGTCAAAATGAAGTTCACTTGAGTCAATATCAACATCGAACATAGGTTCCCTTGAATTACTCTCCATAGACTTACGAGATGTACTGGTACCATTAGTGACCGTTTCCTTAGCCCCGCTTGTCCCACCAACTCCAATTATATCTTCAGCTGAGGACGCATTCAGTTCATTCAATGATTTCCTAGAATTGTCTTCCTTTGAATTTCCAGATGGATTGGTGTAATTTCTGTCTGTGTCCGAAACTGTACTGGTCTTTGCAACTACAACATCTTTAATCAAGTGAGCATTCAATTCATTCGGCCTCCCAGGAACAAGATTGTGTTCTGAATTTTCCATACCAATTTCATTAAGTGAAAAATGATCCATTGGTTGCCTTGACATTGAAATGTGCTTCTGCAGTGACAAGATTGAAGCAAATGGACTTCTTGGAGGGGTGGGTGAAGATAATTGCTGCACAGTGATCTGTGTAGACTTTTTAATTGGTGTCTTCTTATTCGTATTCATTCCTCTCAACAAGTTATCTATGTCGGATAAAGCCTTCCTTGGCTTTGACTTTTTCCCTTGCAATGATTTCAGATCAGTCACCTGGCTATCTGGGAAGATCGGAACAGAAAATTTATCTACAGCTACGGGTTTGATCTGTAACCTCTCCTGCAAAAGACTAATTGCCCCATCCCCTTCTAGATCCTCAGAATTGCATGAAAGCAATCCATCCAACAATTCATCGAGCTTGTTCCCTTTAGTAGCAGATGAATCTGCGGAAAAAAGACATAATGATTGAAGTATTGAAAAAATGGGGAAGTAAAAATGCACTGAAAAGTCCAATTTTAGGAGGGAAAAAAAAAAGGCCCGGCAGCGCACTCATATAGTAGAATGGGGGTAGCATCCACTCACCCATTACTTTTTTTTTCGAAGATAGCACATAGGCTTCATCTATGTCAGTTCTCTCGGCCACGAGATCAAGAGTCTGAGATCCAAGCGTATCCTGGGAGGACAGAACACTTTCAGAGGTTTCTCTGGGATACCGATGCTTGTATTTGATTGGCCTGGCCCATAAGACATTAAGCTCGAGTTAAACACAGATAAAAAAAATACAAAAATCACAATGCAGACTGGTTATCGTAGTATTATGAGAGAGTACAATTGATCATTCCCCAAAAGCCCAGGTCGACGTTCTCGTGGTCTAGTAGACAAGCTATTCTGATCATACTCAAACGAGGCACCACCCAGCTGCTTCTGTATTTCTCTTTTTGCATCTACCCACCAAATGCAAACCCAATAAGACCAAGAACAAGCCACGGGGAAGTGAATCTCGTTCACAAGAAGAGAAAGAAGAAACAAACACAAACTTACTTTCCAACCGTTCATGGGCCGAGAAGAATTCCGCCGGATCTTTCAAGCTATCAAGGTCCAAAGTCGGAAGCAAACTCTCAACAGAGGGCCTGTTACAAAGAACCCAGTCAACAAAAAACAACTGTAAAATACATTCACGGATAGAATATACAAGCCTTACGTTTTAGTTGGCTTCATAGAGAAGCGTGGACGTTTGAGCCCCAAACCAGGTCTCTGTTGTCGACGAAATTCTCCATCCTCTGCTGCGCCGTTTGTTGTTTGAAAAATTGAGTCTTGCGTGATCTCAGAGCCGAACAGATTAGGGTTATCATCCAAAACAGACTTGGCCCCCTGCACCAGTTTCGCGGGACTCCGCAAGGCCTGTGCAAACACAGTAACATGAAATGGAAGGCAATGCTACAATTAAAGCTAAACGAAACTTAATTAGGTTGAAACGATAGAAGAGAAAAAAAGGGTTATGATAAGTACTCACCATGGATTTGAGGTGAGTGTGGATGGTTTGAAGATCTAAGTCTGAGTTGTAGGGTTGGGAAGGTGGAAGAAGAGACGGCGAAGTAAAGAGGGAAAGTCCCCAATAATTGGCGAGAGGATCCACTAGTGCATCACCTTCTTTCTCCATTGATGCATATTGGTTTCGGAGAATCGAACAACTAAACCCTAGAATCGTGTTTTGGTTTATTTCTTTTGATTCAAAAATTGAAAACGAAAGAGTGAGCGGGAGCAGCTCTTCCTACTTATAAAATAACTAAATAATAAAAGAGTAATATTATGTTTACTTCAACACTCCTTATAAAATAGCTAAAATAATAAAGTCAAAAAAATCTTATTATTTATTAAGAGAAAAATCGTGAACGGCAGGATTCGAACCTGCGCGGGCAGAGCCCACATGATTTCTAGTCATGCCCGATAACCACTCCGGCACGTTCACTTTCGTTATATAAAATTTGGAAAAATAATATTATAATTTTATATGCTAACTATCTAAAGCCACCTTCTTTGCACATTCAGCGTAGGCGCAGCACATAAGCAACCCCAACAACAAAAACGCAGAGCAGCAAAAGAAAGAGGAGAGGAAGCGAAGAGTATTAATTTTTTTTTTTTGTTGATTCAGATTTCTCCCAATATTTATATTTATATTTATTTCTTTATTGCTATTCATCTCAGTAGGCACGCACATTCAAATTCTCTTGCATGTTTCTGTTCACTGATGAAGTTTTTGATCAATTTACGAATTTTATTCTGACCCCAAATGCAGATTTCTTCACTAAAACTTCAGTGTTTGTCGAATTTGGTGCTTTTGGCACCCTCCACGTAAGTAGTTTTTCTACTATGTCTGGTGCAAAAAGAAGTGCCAACAACAGCGGTTCCAAGCGGAGCCTGCCATCATGGACGTGTTCAAAGGAGAACGAGGGCGAAAACAGTGAAAAGAAACAAACTTTCGACGGCAAAGGTGAGAAATTCAATGAGGGTGAGGCACCCGAGATGGGCAAAGTCCAAAATGAGAATGGTGGAAAATCTTCTGCCTCAAGTTTGGAGTTTAGAAGCTTCAACAAACTTCTGGTGGGCTTTGGCTTTGCTTGCATTGCTATTTTCGAATGTTTATTGGCTGACTCATTAGTTTAACCGGTTTTTGGACAGGAAGGGGTGGTTTTTGTGCTCTCAGGGTTTGTGAATCCGGAGAGGGGCATGTTGAGGTCACGAGCAATGGAAATGGGGGCACAATATCAGCCTGATTGGAACTCTGATTGCACTCTCTTGGTTTGTGCATTTCCAAACACCCCTAAGTTTAGACAAGTTGAAGCTGATTGTGGAACCATTGTATCCAAGGTTTTCCTTTTTTCCCTTTTCCTTTTGTTTAAACGTGAATGTCAATATTATCTCTCTCTCTCTCTCTCTCTCTCCCTCTCTCTCTATTTATTCAAAATAATGTTTATGTTTAGTTCTATGCTTTTCTAGGTGTCATTTTTATGCCTCCATTTATAAAGGAGTTAAGATATCTGGTATTGATTCATGCTTATTGATAAGCTCATAATTTAAAATAAACTGTTATCTTAATGATCAAGAGAACGCAAGAGCATCTTATGTTCATAGTCATTTTTCTTTGTTCGTGAAATAACTTTATTTGATCGTTTAGGTCCACATTTATTTCAGTGTCAATTTCTGTAATTCCTTTAATTTGTGGTGTTGTTAGACTCCATTACAGTGTTTGAAGATTACACGCAACTTTGCCTTGATTTGTATGAAGCAATTTTCTATGTAATGTGCTAATTGAAACATTTTGTTTGCTAGAGGTTTTCTATTGCTAAATCAAATCAATGCTTTTTCTTTTTCATTAATTTTGTCAGCATTACTTTACTTAAGTGTTGAATATTATTAAGAGCTATCAAACTTTAACACGTTTTCATTTTGGTTGGGAAGTTCTTGTCATGCCACTCAAACTCTTGGTTGTATAATCTTTATATGTATTTTGGACAATATTCTTACTTGATATTACATGATGTACCCTTCTTTTCTTCATTTTCGGGATTAGGATTGGATAATAGATTGTTACACCCAGAGGAAGCTGATTGAAATTGACAATTACCTTCTTCATGCTGGGAAACCATGGCGTAATGGAAATGTTTCAGGAGAAGTCAATGAAGGTGATATAATTGGCTATGTGCTTGTATATAGTATAGAAAGTTAAGTTAGAGGGCATCTTTTTTTTACTATTTACTGAGCACTGTGCTTGTTCCAACAAGCATCTTGTTTATATCTTTACTCTTTTTCTAGGAAAGTGAATAGAAAAATAAAATTATATATTTTGGAACAAAATTGCAATTATCTATTGCTGATTTAAATGATATTATCTCTGTCTAATTATTTCTTAAATTACTCAAAAGTTAAAACACTTCTTTTTTGTTTTTCTAAAGCCGTTTTTACATCCATCTTGATCTTATATATACATATATATATATATATACATATATATATATATATATATAGATAGATATATAGATATATATTTATATGTATATACACACACTACTTAAATGGATGCTCAATGTAATAATGAAGCTTTGAAAATAATGGCCTGTACTACAACATGTCTTTATGAGATAGTTCTTGTCAAGCTCCTTCCCCTGCCCCAATACTGCTATCTCCATCTAATTTCACATCTATTTTATCTTTATGTGAACCCCACTATTGCTGAGTACAGATAAAAAACCATCTGTACCCAAAAAGTCACCAAAGCGTGTCGATAGAGAACAGCCTTCAAAGTCAACCGCCTCCATTAAATCAAAGGTAAATCTAACAAGATGTTTTATAAGTCACATACTTGAGACTCTGAATAACCTTTATTTCATCTGCAAACAATTAAATCTGCTATAGAGTATAGACTTTTATGTTTGGTGCGTATTCCAGGGAAAAGGCATTGATATTTCTAGGAAATGCTTTGAGCCTTCGGAAGTGAAGGAGTGGGCCATTGATGACTTGAATAAAACAATTCAGTGGCTGGAAAGTCAAGAAGAAAAGGTTATGATCTTCCATTTTCTGTGTGTTTTCAGTTTTTGTTTCCTTCTAGAGGTTACAAAATTCTTATTTGGATTCTGAACTTCCATAGAGTCAGACTAAAGTGCAAAAAAAAAAAGAAGTTTGCATCGAAACTAAGCTCATTTGTTAGAAAATCATAGTTTTTGACTACCCTAGCTTAACTTTGCTAAAGCTTGGCAGTATATACTATATGAATCTAAATTATGTTAATCATTTCAGCCAGATCCAAGTGAGGTGACAAAAATAGCCGCAGAGGGAATTCTTACTTGTTTGCAAGATGCAATTCGTTCTCTAGAGGAAAAACAGGTAATGTACTCAGAAAAATTTGTATCACTCTTGTCAGATAGAAAGCATAGGTAAAATTTCTCCCTTCATAGAGATATGTCAGAATAAACATAAAGAAAAGAATTACCTTATTTAAAATTCAATCGATTTCCTTTAAGGATCACTGATATAGTGTCTAAAACACAATTGATTGTTATTTGAGTGTTAATTGTGTTTTGTCTATCCTAGGAGGTACGAAGTCAGTTAACTAGGAAACATAACAAGCCATAAGAATGTCAAATTTTTTCTTGCATGAACACCCTAGTACCTAGTATTTTCTATTTCCTAATCGTTTCTGATCCAACATTTTCTCGGGTGCTTCTAAGTTTTCTCTGCAACTTTTGTACTTGTTTTTGTGGCAGTGACAATACCTAACGTTGCTGACTAATTTCACTTAGATAGGAATTGGCTGATCAATTGATTGAGTCAGCTCACTGAATGACACATTTCCATATCAAAGCCATTAACGGTTTGATCTTAGAATGTTGTATTTTTGTTTCTAATTTAATACTTTAATTTTATACCTTGCCATTATATTTGACTTCACTGAATCCTGTTCCATAATCACTACTCTTACTTTTAGTTTCAATGCCAGTGCTTTTACAGTAGGGATGAAATAAAAATAAAATATTTCGCAGCTGATGGTCATTGCCTTATTATCTTTAACCAGGATATCCGTAAAGGAACTGAGGACTGGATGTTCTTGCCTCGTGTAGTTGAGGAGCTTGCAAAGTTAGATGTAGTTGGAAACAAGAAAACTTTGTTGTCAAAGGAAGATATTCACAGGCAGGCTTTGGATTGCAAGCGAATTTACGAGGAGGAACTAAGTAGTTTAGATCATCAAAGGAAGAAAAATTCAAAGGTAAATAAAGAACAGACAAGCAAACCTGGAAGAACAAATGCCATGTCTTCTGGTGCAGTTGAGTATGATAGTGATGATACAATTGAGATGACGGAACAAGAAATAGACCTTGCATATAAAACTTTGTCCTCTAACATCGGCCACTTGTGAATTCTGATTGAACTTGTTTCTTTTGGGAAGAAAAGGAGTTGATTTGGTTTAGCTAGACTTTTCTTTGAATATTCTACTGTGTATATCACAAAGTCTTTGTTATTGTTAGCCTTAGATGTTCTCCTGTTTTTGCTGCTTCCATGCATCACTTTTCTGAGTTTCTATTTTGTTCAAATATCTGTGTTGGGTAAATCAAAACACAACTTTACTTGCAATGTGTTTGGTTAAATGTTAAGTCATGTTGGTCACCATAAATTGGACTAAACATTGGTGATTCAGGAGATGTTCAAATTTTTCTATACTCGTAAATTGGTTAGTTAAATTCTTTGGCACGCAAAGAATTTATAGTAATATTGTGGTGTTTAATTACGATTGTTAAAATTAAAGTAAAATACTATGATTTAATATTTTATAAATCATTTTAAATTTAAATTCTGAAATCCTAATTGTAAAATGTTTTTATTAAATGTTTTTAGAAAGTCTTACATTTTTAAATGATCTTTTAAAAGTTGTCGTGTTTTTTTTATGTAAAAAAGTCATTTGCACATTGTTTGTTTTGGTATGTTTACTATTTATGGGGACGCAAGAGCAAGTAGGTTGTGCTTTTGTTTTAAAAAGTTTGTGGATAATTTGAGTGATGGAATGGAGAAGGATTTTTCGGTATAATGAGGGATGAAATTAACGAATTTTTAATTGTTTGTATTACATAAAAATATCTTTTTAATCTAATTTTATTGATTATATTACCCATGAAGTATTATATAAATTGTTTTTACCTAGAACTCAATCATGTAAAAAGTATTGAAGAGTACATAATAATTCACTTATGATGTTACTATCTAAGATGAGATTAGATAACATTGTTATTGGAAATGATACTCTAGGATAGTATTTACTCGTAATCTAATTTATAAAAATATTTCATTTGTAAATCGTCTTATTTGTAAACTGTCCGGGAATGATAGTCGATGGGATAAGGATATTATCTATTTGTGATTTGATATGTATACATTTAAAAAATACTCGTGGATATTTTAAAACTCGTAAGTATATGTGAATATTTAAATAAAATTGTTTATAAATTTTTAAAATAAATTTTAAAAATAAAATAAAATATAAATATAAATTAAATTTTAATTTTATTATATTTAATCTAATAAAATATAAATTTAATGAAATTTAATTAATAAAACACAAATTAAATTTTAATTTTAATTTTTTTAGGTAACAGATACTTGCGGATATAGATGATATGATACTGAACCTGATCTGTTTATAAACAAATATTAAAATACTCACAGTAATAAATACATACATGTATAACTATTCATCACAAATTTTATCCATAAGTACTCACAAAGGCGAATATTTTTTCATTAGATTAATTATTAACATTATTAGGATCAATATATGAGATATTATCTCTTTTAAAACATAAAACTTACTTATGATAATTTTTTAATTTAAAAATACAACAATATTACTAGTAGTTTATGTATTACTGTGCAAAGAAAGTTTATGTAAAAAACGATAATTTTACATATTATGATTTATGTTTTTAATCGATTAAAATAAAGCATAAAACTTTGTATTTTACTCGTTTTGTATGCAGTATGGATCCAATGTTAAAAAAAAAAAAAACTTAATGGGCCATTGTAGACCGACCCGAACCGACAATTATGGTAATTGTGAAGTACTAGGTAGAAATTTGAGTATGGAAGTTAACTGAATGCGGGTGCAGGCGGCAGAGAAGAGACACGCAGGCACAAGTTCTTTGTTGCTTTGTGCCGTGAAAATTAGGATTAAACAAAAATAGAAAAAAGGAAAAGGAGAAACAGTAGAACGTAGCAGCAGTGCTCCCTCTCTTCTTTTTGACAGTAGGGTTGCGTTGCACTGCATTGCACGCGCCCACACACACACACACGCCATCCACCACCTCCTTTCTCTCCCGTCGCTGCCATTAACCACCACCAATGGGTGCTTCTCTTCCTCCCAAAGAGGCTAACCTCTTCAAGCTTATTGTCGTAAGCTTCCGTTCTCGTTTTAATTTTATGCTTCCGTCCCCTTCTTCGATCCAACTCGGTCATTTTCTTCTGCTTCCACGATTACTACTACTTCGTCTGAAAAACCCTAGATTCTCTTGTTATCCTTAGCACTCTTTTACGCTTTTTTGTTTGGTGATAGTACGCTACAGACTTTATTCAAATTTAAATGATGATAATCAGAGCATTCAGGTTTGGTTGTAGTTCTGCGATGCTTTGATGTGTTGTTTTTTCAGCTCTTATGAGATTTACTTCGAGCGGGATTGAAACTTCCCTAACTCTGCAGTTTTGAGTTTATTGCATTCTCTGTATTTTTATCTCCTTTTCCCCTCCCGGCTATAGGGAGCTGGAAGGAATCCTGATTTGCTCTCACCCGGTTTATGCATGGGGCTGTCTTTATCAATGCATGTACCGATAGCATGGCGTAATCAACAATGGAATAAATGGTGATAAGATTTTTGAAGTAGTGAATTCGTTGACTTGGATATTTTGGGAGTTGTTCTTGTTCGTAGCAGTGGAAGGAACTTTCTGTAGATAAATGTATATGTTATATGACCAAACTCTCAGATTATACCGTGGAATTACTTCTGTTAGGAGTGTTTTTTGGTGTTTGGTTTTCTCAATGTGAAAAACAAATGTGTGCTTACTACTTTGTGTAATTCGATTTTAATCATCTTGATTATTGGGAATTTTTCAAGCAAGTGCTGTTGGTACTGTGGTGGGGCCTGACTTTATTTTCCATGTTTGCATTCTTGCAGAAATCCTATGAAACCAAACAATACAAAAAGGGCCTTAAAGCAGCGGATGCCATTTTGAAAAAATTCCCAGACCATGGAGGTAGAATTTTTCTGTACCTGTTTTTCGGTGCCTTTCCTTTCTGGTCAGGGATATTTACTTTCTTCTTATTCCTTTAAATGAGTACCCACGAAAATTGATGTTATTTCCTAACCTATGTTGTTCTCTCTCCATCTCTTAATTATCCTTTTCTTTTATTATTATTTATGTGTCTGTTCCCTCCTTCTGGTTGATAGAAACTTTATCAATGAAGGGGTTGACGTTGAATTGCATGGATCGCAAGTCTGAGGCATATGAATTGGTTCGCCAAGGATTGAAGGTTGGTTGCCTTTGATTTTGTACCATTTATCTATCTTCCCCGTCAAAGTTTGTAATGTGATTCAAGGTTAGTGTTTTTTTCTGGTGCAGAATGACCTTAAAAGTCATGTTTGCTGGCATGTTTTTGGTCTCCTTTATCGGTCAGACAGAGAATATAGGGAGGCAATAAAGTGCTATCGCAATGCATTGAAAATAGATCCTGACAATATTGAAATATTGCGGGACTTGTCACTTTTACAGGTAGCATTTTCTCATCACATATGCAAAGCTTCATGTTGGTATTATCAAGATGTAGTAAAGTTTATCATGAACTTAACTTACCATGATTGCCAGCAATTGCACTTTTATGATACTCTAATTTCCAATCTAGGTTCATTTATGACTCTTGATGAAGCTCACAAGTAGATATGTATGTTAGTCACATCACTGAAGAGTCTGAGGATGCAGTTGGAGATAAAAATAAGAGAAAAATGATTTTCATTGAATTTCTTGATTGGACAATTCACACTCAGTTAAATGGTTTATATGAACAGATTAATTTTAATTAATATTAATACTTAATACAATTCAGAAGAAGAGTAATTAAACTCTCTCAATTTCCTGATGACCCTAAGCTGCACAATGAACTAAAGCTAATTGGAAAATGGATGGTAAACAATTCTTTATGATTCAAACAGACCCAAATGCTTTTCAATGATATTTTACTATGTATCACTTTTCATGTCATGCACTCGCAGTCAGTGAACTCTTCTATAATTCATTAAGTGTTTTGACTAAGTGTGAATGTGCTTTTACTTCTACTGTTAGGCTCAAATGCGAGATTTAACTGGCTTTGTTGAGACACGACAACAACTTCTGACACTCAAGTCAAATCATCGCATGAACTGGATTGGCTTTGCTGTTGCACATCATTTGAACTCTAGGTATGATTTGTGTGGCTATACATGCATATACAAATACATACATACTAAATTCTTAGGATCCTATGACAATTATTTGTAAAGGTCATGAATTTGGCAATCTCCATGTTCTTGATGCACATAATATTTCTAAATGTCCCAAAAATAATTATAAAATGCCTTAAAAAATTATAATTAAAACTCAAAATTCCTGAATGTCATAAAAATAATTATAAAAATACTGAAAAATGTAACTAAAATGAAGTGCTTCATAAAACAAAGTAATTTCTTTTTCCCATATTTTGGGGACAGGTGGAAGGTTGGGTGGGGTATTCTTGTGGGTCTAGGATGTGATTAGACTTGGTAATGTTGTGGGTGAAGATTTCGGCACAAACGTTGTTTATATTGCACCAAAATCACAATTCTCCTATGAAGCTTTGGATCATGCTAACACCAAGGCTTCAGTATTGATGGCTATTTTTCATATGATATAATTTTATTTTGGTATTTTCTTGTACTGAGCTTTTTCATATGAAACAGTGCATCAAAGGCTATTGAAATTCTTGAAGCGTATGAAGGGACTTTGGAAGATGATTATCCTCCAGAAAATGAACGGTGTGAACATGGAGAAATGCTTTTGTATAAGGTCTTTCCTCCGGCTGTTGCATCATCTATTTTATTATGTTTAATGTTTATTGCTTAATGCTGCTTCACATATTTTTTGTTTGGTGTAACTTTTACTTTAAGTGTCTAGTGTCATAACATGATAGGATTTTCAACAGGCTTCTACTGTAAGAGTTTTTGTTTGATGTTACTTTTACTTTTACGCAGTATTGTTGTTATAAGTCACATAGATAACTTTCTCAGAATCTAATATACATTTTTCGGATATCTTGATCTAGGTAAATTGTGTTGTGTTAAATGTGAATATTTCTGTTTTCAACACTTGTGTATGCTTATGAATGTGGAGTCTTACATACTGTTCATATGCCAATATTATCATTTCCTTGACATGGTGATTTTCTGTATCAAATATATTCATCCAGATCTCCTTGTTGGAAGAATGTGGATTTTTCCAGAAAGCTCTTGAGGAGTTGCAAAAGAAAGAGTTAAAAATTGTATGTTTTTTATTTATTGATTGAGGTAATTTTATAATTCAACTTGGTATGAATGTGAAACATGATATCTTACCTGTTTTTTATTATATGTCTATAGGTTGATAAGCTTGCATATAAAGAGCAAGAGGTCTCACTTCTAATCAAGCTTGGTCGCTTAGAAGAAGGGGAGAAATTGTTCCGTGCATTACTTAGCATGAATCCTGACAATTATAGGTGATCTTTCTGGCGACGTGCATTTTAAGTTTGAATGCCTGAATTGCAATCTGTTTGGGTGTTCATTTTACGTTTTTTCTACCATTTTTCCCTTTTTCCTTTTCTGCTTATTCAATTTTTTTATTCTACTTTCTTGTTTTTTCAAATCTGTTATTTTGAACTTGCTGAAAATGAGATTGCTAGTAGTTTGCCATTAATGAAAATGAGGTTCTTAGTAGTTTATGTCTTGAACAAGGAATTTAGTCTATGGTTCTTAACATATTTTGTTTGTTTTATTATTATTATTTTATTTATATTGTTTTTCTATAGTGTTAGTGTGTTGTTAGCTATCTTCTGCCATGCCATCCTCCATATGTATGTAGTGATATTTTGCTCACAGTTATTATCATCTACGGTTGATTATTGAAGTGTAAGGTAGAACATGTGTAATAGCAAATTGAAAGTAGAAAACTAAAACAACTCATATTTCTGTTTTTTTTTTTTTTTTAAATCCTAAACTA
>Ga0209589_1002452_pt1 | contig 32198 bp, 18 predicted proteins | sample CowpeawhiteBW_FD_187525 | JGI IMG/M metagenome (GOLD analysis project Ga0209589, IMG submission 187525) | Root nodule microbial communities of legume samples collected from California USA - Cow pea white BW (SPAdes) (version 2) | ecosystem: Host-associated > Plants > Roots > Nodule | place: USA...
CTTCTCACTTCTCACTCACATTTTCGTCTTTCCAAACGTAAATTCATTTATTAATGCTTTTCTTTTTTTAATTCAAACGTAAATTCATTTATTACTTTTTTTGAAAATACCACGTCAGAAATAAAAGCCATACCACGTGTCAAATATTTGTGTCAACAGACCCTGTTCACTCGTCAACGTTAATGACTCTAACGGCGTCAATGAAAATGTACTTGATTGATGCACTTAAAATAACTTGGGTACTAAATTGAAACCTTTTTTTCGCCGGGTACCAAATTGACACCCTTGACCCAAACTGGGTACCTTACGAGTAATTAAACCTAGTTATTTTCTATTGCAGTATGTTTACGGCGACGATTATTAAATTATTTTGTAACATTATAAATAAATATGTTTTGATTAATGCTTCTTATTTAACTAATTAGGATGAAGTTTTTGAAATAACTTTTCATATATACTTAAATAATTAGAAATTATTATAAAGTAAAATTTCTTTTTATAAATTCAACTAGTTAAAATTGTTCTGTTTGTAATTTTTATTTGTAACATTTTATTTTATATATATATATATATATATATATATATATATATATGTAAAATTGAATCATAATGTAAAGAAAATTACACAATATAAGTAATTTTATTTATATTAAACTTATTTTTTGAAGTATGAGACTCTTAGTAGGCGAAAATAGTGATCCTAATTGAATTGGATAAATTTATTTAAAGAGCAAATGTCAAACATAAATATAATATTTTTAACTTTTTCGTGGGAAGATGAAATGAAAACAACTAAAATATAAACAAGTTTAAATGATTGCTAGATAATAGAATTTTTAAGCATGTTAACTAAGGTTTAAATTTTTATTTTATGTGTTGATTATTTTTATATATTAAAAGTGAAAGCAGATGTAGTTATTTCCAAGATAAAATAATCATAGAACGTACACCTAAATACTCTTTACAATATAATGTATACCCATATCATCAAATACTCATATTACAATATTATTTTTTTTATGGTCAAATTCTAATGAGACCGTCACACTTGTCTAAGAAAAACATGGGATTGTAATTTATAGAAGGTTAACCAAATTCCTTCTACGATAACACAACTAAAAAAAGTTTATATTCATTATTTTTTTTTAAATATTTACAAATTTTGTAATGAAAAATAAAAAATTTGAAGAAAATTACTGTCAAATTTTTTGTAAAATATTTTGTATAAAACACTTTTCGAAACAAATTTTATAAACAATATTAACAAATTTTATAATTTTGTAAGAAATAATTATCTATAAAAAAATTATTTGTCAATTAATATTTTTAAGAAAAGTATAAGAAAAAAAAATCCTTTTTTACAAATTCTTTTAATAAATTTACAAAAAAAATTCTCACATAATATAAAAATTTTTAGTAGTAAAAATATGAAATGTTATGCCAGATGTATATAAATAAAGTATTTCATGCCACAAGAGGTGGTTGATAGACTTTATTGGCATCAATTTTTTCGTGCACCTCCATAATTTTATTTGTTGTATTTATTTATAAAAAATTCTATTATAACCTTTTGGATGTGAGATTTGAAAGTTAAAAATAACTTTAAGAAGCTATTTTTTCTACCTGGAAAAGACTTTGAGATTGTGTAATTTGAAAATTAAAAATATATGTGGATTATGTAATTCAAAAGTTAAATGACTTTTAGATTATGCGATCTCAAAGTAATTGTTTTCTTCATCTTGTTTAAATCTTGGAAGTCAAACTCAATTTTTATTTCTGAATTGTATAATAAAAAAAAAAGAGGATAAAATGAGAAGTGTATTTGAACGGGAGTGCATAAAGAAACATATGGAGGTGCACAAAGAAATTGCCCCGACCTACATGCTTAAGCCACAAATGAATTTGAATTTACTACCAATCATTCATACCCCTATTGAATAATATTGAGAAGAGGCTACTCCTATTCACCAAGGAAATTTAACCTCAATCTCACACTACAACAACATGGATCATCAAAAAAGAATAAAAGACTATTAAATCAACAAAAAAGGAAGAAAGTGATAAAAGACTATTCATACATTCAATCTTCTATAATGATGACAAAGTAAGTCAGATTCAACGAACCAACTCGCAAACCCAACAACATTTATGTAAATCAAGTTAGATTTGTGAACTTGCCAATTTACAGTGGCTCAACCCGCTTAGTCTGCAAACCTATTGAGCCACAAGTAAGGCGGGGTGGGAGAGGCCAACCTTTAACTCATCAACACATTAAATTAAATTTTTGTTTGTCACCCTAGGTGTACAAATCCCATCTTCTTCTTAGATTGATTTCATTTGGGGAAAATGTTGGATTCAATTCACAAATGGAACTGTAATGTCCCATTTAATAAATAAACTTACTTAAACGACACGTTACACAATATAATATGAAGGACAAAAGTCCGGAATATAACATCACTCCTACAATTATCCAAGGTACTTAGAAGACAATAATCGAGGCACACCACGATGCCGATACAAAACGGGGTAAAAGAGTAAAAGTATTCAAAGTAACATTCTAAGATAAGCAGTACATGGGCCACAACCCTAACAGAAAACATAACGAGTAGAGTCCAAATCCAGATGACTAAGCATCAAAATCACCATTTTCTCGTTGACCCCAAGGATTTCTCACATCTACTCACATCAATAAATCGATGATCATCGCAAAAAGAGAAGTCCACACATATAACAATCAAACAAGCAAAGGGTAAGCTAAAGCAGAAAAATGGTTTACCATACAGTTACATACAATTTCATAGTTCAAGAGGCATAAGTCAATCAATCATGTTATGACTTGCACACAATACACTAAGACTTAGACACGACTCATCCAAATATATATAATTAGTCGGATTCAACGGATGCTGCACCTGTGGTGGCTTTTACTGCTCTACCGAGCTGCTCTACCGACCTAATTGTTCCAGTGTCTCATCCCCCACACAAGGTTAGCCCTTAATGGGTTTCAAGTCTCCTACTACTCTCACCACTCTAGTCAGTACGCTCTGTGAGACTAACTGACTCTTTAAAGTGTCAGGATGCAATCCTTACCTTGAATCCTTACTAAATTATATAAATGGGGCACCACCATGAACTCCCACTAACAAGGATCATGGAATTACGTCCCGACCAACTGAGGCATCACCATGAGATCTCACCTAAAGACTCATGGAATTACGCCCCAGCCAATGAGACACCATCCCGAGGTTTCACCTAAATACTCATATATTATAAAGTACAAATAATTTATTTGATTTAAAATTTACAAAAAAAAATATTTTGTACCCACACGCCCACTCCAATTTCTACCCACACACCCCAACCCAATTTTTTCGATATATTTTGTAAAAGTCATCCATTTAACTTTGTAGATGGTTAACAATTCATCAATTATTTGATAAATCCAATACATCCTATATAAATACTTAATGTATCTAAGTTCTATATATAATTAATTATTTTTTGCTAAATTATTTACCACAAGTTTAATATACATTTTTGAAAGGCTTACTTTCTCTGCCTCGAAAGTCTTTCATTCATTATTACTAATTATAATACGAACTTTATATTCAAAACTTTCTTTTTATATAAATTGTAATTCTAGGTAATTATTTTGTGAAATATAAGTTGATGTTAATAATTAGTTTATGTTAATACTTTTAGAAACTAGATGACATTAATAGTTATTTTTTTCTCTTTGAAAAAAGTACGGGTCTTTACTACAAAAAATCGTATTAAATACGATGGTTATTTGTTGTATAAAATGATGCTTATGACTGTCATATTTTGTGCGTGTGGCAGGCTCGTGTACCATCATATATTTTGCCACCATAAAGTATAATATGATGATTTTATGAAAAACGCCGCAACACTCGTCATTTAATGCACTACACAAATAATGACAGTTAAAATTGCCATAATTTTTTTATTTTAAAAAAATTAATGCTAAAAGCGCACCTAAAACCATCATTATTTGCACTGTACTAAAATACAATACAATGTTTTGAACTGTCATAACTTGAATGCAAACTTATTTCAACCATTTTATAGTTTCTTAATTTATTTAACTTGCTTTTCATAAAATCATAAAAAGTAAAATAGAAAAATGTATATCACAAATAAATTTTGATCACAAATATTTTCATTCATAATTAGTATTAAACAAGTTAATAGTATCCAATATCATTCAAAAGTTTACGGGTTGAAAACAAAAAACAAAAAAATCTCACATTATTATAATACATTTTTCTAAATTTCTATAATTATCTTTCAAACTAGCTTCTTTTCTCCGCTTGATCTTCAATAATACATTTTTCTAAATTTCTATAATTGTCTTTCTAATTAGTCTTCTTTTCCCCACTTGATCTTCAATCGATAATGAAACATAACTTTCAACATCCGATGCCTCGAATAAAAAAATTACTTAAAAATTATTCAATTTCAATTTTTATTAGAATAAAATTATGTAATTTCTTAAATAAACAACTAAATTTTACATGAAGAAACATTAAATGGAACAAAGTTAACTAAAAAAACTATTAGTTCAACTACTTGTACTTATGTTATCGCTACAACACTACTAACAATAATTCTACCAGAACAATAGCTCATTCACCAAGTTAGGAATAAGTATTTTGTACTATGTGTAATATTACTATTAGTTAGATTTGTCTTTAGTAGAACCATTTGTATTTCACCATTTCAAAATCAATCAAAATAAGACAAGATAAGATGTAAGTTACACATATAAGATTGAAGTCAATCATCATACTTAGTTAATTAAGTTAAGAAGATAAAGTTTATAAATACAAAGGAGAATAGTGAAAATGTTTAACCAATAGAGTAGAGTAGGGAGTGAGAATGTGTTGCATTTGAATTACCTGGATATTTATCTTTATCCAATAAATGCTTTAATGTTTTTCCAATTCATATAACCCAAAACACCAATGATGATTTTTCTTCTTATAAATAATTAATTTCCTCAAGAGTTAAATAAACATTGTAGAAAATAAAATGGAAAAAGACAAAATCAAACCACTAAAATAGGTTCCAGGAGATGGCCCTGGTTGGTAGAAAGGAGAAGCAATTTTATCCACCTATTTTATGGCAGTTTATTTGAACTGTACCGCCACATCTAACATTATTTTTTATAGTGTTTTATGTTTAAAATAAATTTGAAAGTTTATTATAAAATACACATAATTAATTTTATATAATAACTAAAAAAATATTTATTTAAATATTTTATATAATAAAAATGAATATATTTTTATATTTAGTTAGTGACTTAATAGAATGTAGGATTGGTTGCCTTCAAACTAAACTCTTCTTTAGTATTTTAGGTTCCAACTTTGCAAGCAAACACATTGCTTTAGGTTGTGCAGTTTGAAATAGATTTAACTTTTGTCTCAAGTTTTTTTTGTCTCATGTTTTTTCTATTAATATCTTTGATACTGCTTCTTATACTGATCATGTAAGAGAAGCAAATAATATGCACTTGCTTGTGTAACTTTCAACATATGAAATTTAAGGAAATACATAGTTGGAAGTTGCCTCCATTTGCCCTTCCGTTCATGTTACGTGTACTTTTGTTCTTACCCAACTTCTAAATATATGACATAATTTTTTAATTAATGTATAACATTGCAATTTGAAGAAAAAAAATATTAGTTATAAGTTACTTATAATTAATTAATCATACTATATAATAAAATAATGCAAGAAGAGGATTAACTTTATTATTATTATGACAAATAATTTTACAAGTATGTCATATATATATATATATATATATATATATATATATATATATATATATATATAAAAGCTAGAATAACTTAAACTTATTAAAGAAAAAGTCATTAAGCTAATTACAATAAAACACGTTAAATGATCTAACTAATCTTAAATAATCTAGATAGTCTTAAAACTACAAGATTGTCATTAATAAATCTTTTATTCCTTTCCATCATATGATGACATGGTTTAATTGAGCTCCAATAGATTGTCCCTTGAACATGATTTAGAGTCAATCACCACAATTCCCAAACTTGACTTCAAATTATAAAAGAACTCCAGACATTATCTCCATTTGTCCTTAAACAAAAAAAAATGTCTGCTTTAGGCACCATTTAAGCCTCAATCTTGGTAGGAATTTTGTGAACATATTAATGGGATTTTCCTATGAAGTTATTTTCTTGATTTTGACCTCCTTAAAATCAACATCGTCTCTCATAAAGTGTAGTCTAACGTTTATGTGTTTTGTCCTCTTATGGTAAATATGATTATCAACTAGATGTATGGTACTTTGATTATCACAATGAATAGTCACATAATCCTTACCCAACTCTCTTATCACCCCCTTCAACCATAGTGTGTACTTCAATCCCTCAATGCGCATAATATATTGGGTAGTAGATAAAGCCACCATTGATTGCAAATTGGTTTGTTAGCAAACTACAATTCCAAACAATGTAAAAATATATCCAGAAAATGGCTTCCTGGTATAAACATTCCTCGCATGATCAACGTATACAAACCTCTCTATAAAAACTTTGCTATGGGTAGATAATCTATACACTAAACCAAATAATATTGTTTTATTCAAATATCTCAACACCTAATTCAAATGGAGCATATCCTATATTTGCCATAAACATGCTAGCCACACTAACATGTGTCTGATCCGGTATACAACAAACCATAACATACATGATGCTTCTTACACTATTAGCATATGCAACAAGTTTCATCTATTCTACCTTCCTCAAAACTTGGAACTTGGATAATGAAGAGCTTTGTGTAGTGTTCCCACATGTTTAGATTCATGCATTCTAAATCTTTCAACCACCTTTGCAAATATTCTTTCTAAGATAAACATAATGCCTCAACTAGTGATCCCTCTATATGCCCATCCTCAATATTTGTCTTGTAGGATCAAATCATTCATTTCAAACTCAGGGCTTAATTTTTCTTTAAGATCCTTTAAGTTATTTATGATGGTTGGTTATAAGGATATTTCCTACATATAAGAGCAAGAACAACACAATATTTTCTTTTCTTTTGAGGGCTTTAGACACAACTGTCATAATTGTTCCTCTATAACCCTGTCTCAAGAAATCATCAAATCTTTTGTACAATTGCTTTGAACTTTGTTTCAATCTATACCATGATTTCTTTAAGAGACACACCTTGCATTCCTCATTAAAAAACACCTTAAGCTACTACATGTAAACAATCCTTTATAGGTTTCCATGCAAAAAAAAAAGGTTTTCACATCAAATTATCCTAACACCAAACCGTATTGGTTAACAATTGAAATTAAAATCCTTATTCAATAGTATTTTACCACATGTTAGAAGATCTCAATATAGTTTACCCACTCCATTAATGTAGAACCTTTTGCCACCAATCTTGCATCCTACAACCTTTTGTTTTCTTGGTAGATCGGCAAACATCCAATGTGATTCTTCTTCGAAGATTCAAGCTCTTCCTTTATGGCAACTTGTCATTATTGACCTTTTATGCCTTGTATAGCCTCCTGAAAGCTTCTAAGCTCTAAACCTTCCATCTTTTCAATCTTAGTCAAAGCATAACTAATAAGGTTAATCCTTCTATCCCTATCACGTATGAGTTAATAGTTGGATTCAACTTTTGTATGTTTTGGCCTTCTTGAGTAAGAGGTAAAAGTTGATTTATATCACTTGATGCTTGATCATTTGACACCTTTAGACGATGTGGTCCATCACTAGAAGACTCTACATCAACATGGACTTTCTCCTTACTTTTCTTTTCATCTCTACACATCATAGCCATTCAAGTTTCATTGAATGTGATGTCTATACTACGTATGCTCATTGACACCTACATATCCAATAAACATACATCTCTTGTAACATCCTAGGCGGATATTACTATTTAAATAAAAGAAAACAATAATAATATTAACTCCGAATTTAAATCGTCTTTCCTAAAGCGGGAAAATTTAAACTTTATTAAACGTGCCTTAATTCAAAATCCATAAATCAAGACTTAACTATTACAAAATCCAAAGTTCCATTCATATATAAATTGATTACAAAAAGATAAAACGTTCTTTAAAACATTTCACATGCTAGCCCATCTCTGACTCTATGCGTCGACATCATCAGTACCTGAAATAACATATGCTCTTGTGTGATACGCCACACGATCATCGCCAAACATAAGCAGATAGGGTTAGCTCAAAGAATTAAACATAATCAAAGACATCTCATAAAACCTTCACTCAAAGCATTTAAAATTCACCCAAACCCCTTCTGAGGACCTCCACCCTTATGCACTATAAATCATGGCCTTTCACAATGTTCATCGAGATTTTACACACTTGGACAATGACCTTAAGATGACACATGCTGCCACGAGCCACCACTCATGGTCTAACCTCTACGAGCCTTTCACTCGTAGACCAACACGCGTGGAAATATCATGTTATGAACACCATCTGTAATAACTAAGTGGAGCTAACCAATACAAACAACCATTTGTATTCTCACATAGGATTCCCAACAACACCGACCACAACCCATACATGGATTCATACTATCCTTATTTCACAGTGGCATTTTCAAACACTTTTCACAATACACATTCACACGAACATATGTGTGTGTGTGTATATATACACACACACACACACATATGAGAGACCCCACAATTGCCCCAGAACACAAAATTGGGAAAAATCAATGCGCGTTGCCAGGCAATTCATAACAGAACCCAGGAAAATAGGCAACAATTGCATGCATCGCCTGGCGGCTTTGAAGGCCCACCAAACAGTTTCTGGAAAATTCCAGAAACCTAGAAATTCCAGAATTTTGCAGAAAGAAAGACACATACATATATTCCATACATCACGCCTTTACATGAATACAGAGATATGAAATCAAGAATTGTAGCTGGAAATCCTGCTCCAAGGCACTCTAAGGATTCCTTCTTGCACCAAAAATTGCTCTAAGAAATTGATCATTAAGGGACATTAAGGACTATACCGCACTAACCAAGGTTCAAACCCTCATCCACCCAATTACCATATGCTCAACCATCTATCACATATGATTCTTAACATTTTATGCACATCTATATAATTATGACACCATGTCAGGTGTTCATGCATGCACACAAAATAATTAAACAATTAAAATCTCACAATAATGGCATACACAAGACTTGAATCCAAGTCCTATCAACAACACTTCACACACTCAACCACTTTAGCTATAACTGCTCCGTGCCATAAATCCCCACATTAATTACTATAAAATCCTTTTACCCGCATTTATATTAAATAAATATTTATTTATTTAATTTTTTCAGATCTTACATCTCTCAACCTATACATCTAACTTATTCTTTTTAGCATGTGCAAACGATAAAACACCAAACACAAATTCTCATATTTTTGTTATACTTCCACTCCAAACCTTGATGGAGTCTTAAACTTTAGAGATGATAGACTCTTGTTAATCAAGTTGAAGACATTGTATGCAACTTCTCCCAAAAAGAACTTATGCAAACCAACCCCAACAACATACATATTAAACACTTCAAAATGATTTTGTTCATCCTCTTAGTGAGCTCATTTTGTTGTTGTGTAATTGAGATCATCTTATGACTTCTTATACCTTCTACCCTACAAAACTCATTAAACTTCCTTGTAACAAACTCTAATCCATTTTTAGTCTTGATCATGTTCAATTTGGTCCCATGTTAATTACTTACCATGGCATGCCACTCTTTAAACATATGAAAAGTCTCATCCTTGTTTTTCAAGATACTTATCTACACCCACTATGAGTAATAATCTATTATAGTGATTTTCTATAATCTAAAATTGCTTAAAATTTACAATTTCTTCCTTATCTTTTCTTCACTGATCTTCTTGAGTCTTTCTTGTTTTAGAAAAAAAAATCTTTAAATTTATTTCTAATTTTTTTCAGTTGTATTTTCTAAATTCTCTCCCCATTCTTAATTTGGTTTTTCTTCATTTGTAATTATATTAATCTATAAACTCAGAGAAGACTTTTATAAAAAATGAGCTTCTTAAGGCTATCTCTGGATCACAAAAAGATCAAACACAAAAATAATGTACAATTGAAAAATAAGGTTAAATATGTTTTTAGTCCTTAAACTTAGATGAGAAATTGAAATTCGTCCTTGTCTTAAACTTTGATATAGTCCTCAAACTTTAAAAATGAATAGATATAATCATTTTAACCTAATGACGTTAATCTTTTTGGGATTGTTAAACGGCGTTTCCAGTTAACATTAAAGTAAGAACATGTCAAATGTTAGCTTAAAACACGTTTGATACGTTAAAAAAATAACATAGTTAAGTTAAAATGACTATATTATATCCATTCATTTTTATAGTTTGGAGACTAAAATGTATTAAAGTTTAAAATATGACGAATTCTAATTTCGTGACAAAGTTCAAATACCGAAACATATTTAAACCAAAATAAAATTAGATTAAGGAAAAGAAATGGGAAAAAGAAATACAGTAAAATTCTTCCCGGAATAAATGCAATGAATATTCACTAGAAGAAGTTCTCCGATATTAAAATTCATAAAAAGGAGTTTCATACGCAAGACTCCCAAAATTTTCATGAACTTTAATTCATTCAATTTCAAGTGTGAAGATTATATAGAAAAGATTTGGGTTCAAAATCCATGTAAGAAATGGGTAAAGAAATCATATGCAACCATGTTAAAAGTGACATGTGGTGCTAAAATGAACGTGTCACGTGAAGAAAGTTATAACTTTTATACGAAAAAATGTGGTTAGGTGCATAAACTTGTTTAACCTCTTCAATCATGTGTTAGTTAAGTGAGTTTATGTATATCTCTACTTGTTTATACCTTCTATAGCTTCCTAGAAATTATTAAAACATCTTAAAAACTTCTACACAAGAATTACTACAATAATATTCTAGAAACTTCTAAAAGTTACAAATTGTTATGCCTCCTAATTTCCTCTTCAAGTTCTGTAATTTTCCTTTGAATTTATTTCTTTTTTTTTTCTTTAATCATGTTCTCTGTAAAGACTCCTTGAGTAGCTTCTCCACCATCAAAGGTCTTTTCTCATCCTTGAATTGTTTCTCCCTTATTTCATGATCACATATTTGTCCTATCTTAGAAAAAAAATTGTTCACAAATTTGAAGATATGTTTTATAAGAAGAGTTGCTTAGACTCAAACTATGAATCACAATATACTCATTAAGAAGATTTAATTTATATGCATGGTCATTATCGTTTATATAGGATTTAGAAAGGACTCTTTTTATCGTGAAGTTTTTATTTTCTCTTACTAGAAGATTTATCCATCTCAAATGTAGCAACATCCAATCTCATCCTTTCTTCCTTTGTTGGCCAACTTTTATATTGGATTATTTTTTTCTTTATTTCTTTGTGAGAGGGATCCTACTAGGATGTTATATCTAAATGACAATCATTCAATTACGTGCTAATTCATCAATGATGCTCCATCAAAATTTTATAACATTGTTAAACTAACTTTTTAAAGTTAATATGTTATTTTAATTGATATCAACACTAGTCTCTTAAAATTATTTTAAAATTAGAAAGTATAATAATAAATAAATAAATAATTGGAAGATAAATTAAAATACTTAAACTTAAATTTATTAACGTAAAAGTTTACAAGTAGTTTATCGATCAAGTTCAAAAAATTATTAAATTTCAATAAATAATTTACATTTAATTTTATTAAAATTTAAAGTTAAGAGTTTAGTCAAATAATTGAATTAATTTGATTTAAACAATAAGTTTGCTTGTATATATTTATTATTTTTTAAAGTTTAACATACCATTAATTATTTTTTTAATAATTATATAACCATTTGCTCACTTAATTTTTAATTAATTTACACTTATGTATTTATCATGAAGTAGAAATTACAATGAGTAAACAAGATAATTCCATAAAATATTATTTTATTACAATAATTTCATACATATAAATTTGAAAAAATTAATTAAAATAGAAAAATACAATTTATGGTGGAATTAAATTAAGTAAGTTTAATTATTTTCGCATCATTCCTAAAATATCCTTTAATTAAGTATGATTTTATTTTCAATAATTTTTTTTCATGGTATCAAAATTTAAAATTAAAATTAAGATTAATAAAATTAAATTATATCAGTTGGCTTTCTTAATTAGTTTAATTTTAATTATTTTCACGCATATTAAAGTTTAGAACCTCAAATAAACACTATAGAATTTTAATACCAAATTATTTTTTATACCTTGAAAAGGGGAACATTTTCTGCTGGGAATTATTTAAATTGTAATTTTTTAAGCATAAGCATGACATGACCTGGAGACAAAAATCTTGTGCGTTCTTATATTTCTGAAAATAACCTTAAAAAAAGTTGTCTTGTCAGAACTCTTCACAATAATAACATTCCAACTACATCGCTTTTGCTTCCCCTGAACTAGCGTATACCAAAGCCCCTGGCTTTGGTCCTTCGCTAGGGTTTTGGGATTTCCCATTTCCCATTTCGTCACTTCTACGTTTTCTGGGATCACCTTTTTGCCCCTGAAATTTCCAATCGTCTTCTTCTCTCGGGTCTAAACTTCTCAAGTTCAGAGGTACCTTCTTTATTCTCTATTATCTATTGTTCTTCCAAGCCTTCTTACAAGTTGCAAGCTCTTGCTCTTCATGTTTGTTTGTTTATTTATTTATTTTTTATAAAACGATGATATTTTAAGAAACCCAACACTTTTTTTAAGGTTGTTTTAGCATATGGTTATCTGGGTTAGAGATCAAGGTTTGACTTTTAGTTGAGTTTTCGTAGTTTTTGAATTTGAAGAACATGGAACTCATGTTATTGAAAGTTGAGATCTTTTGAGATTTGGGTTTCGATTTAGGTATTAAAGTTTGGTTGATCTGTTAACTTGATCGATATTTGATAGTCGTAAGGTTGTCAAATGGATATTTGGTGTGAATTTTGCTGGACTGTGGAGGATACTTTGAATTCCTTATGTTCAGTAACTTATCGGTAGTGAAACTGAAACAGGGAAATTCAATGCAGTTGTTTTTGAGGAGTTTCATGTGATCTCTGTTGTTCTGGTCTGGTTTGTTGGGGATCTTGAGTGGGACTTTTGCTGAAAACTGTGACTCCGTAGCAATGCCTGAAAATCAGGGCTCTTCTTCGTCGCTGTCCTCGTTTGGTCGTTCAATATTTGGTGTGAGGCAGGAGCAAGTTCATTCCGTGGAAGCAAGTCATGAATCCGATTCCTGTAATTTAGAGCTTGGATTATTCCAAAAGCGTGTTACAGATAGGTTCCAAGACCTTTCTGTGGCTAGTGATGAGGAGTTTCTCACAATTAGTTGGATCCAGAAGGTCCTCAATGCGTTTATCCTCTGCCAAGAGGAATTCAGAGCCATTCTGTCGAATAACAAAGAGCATGTCACAAAACCCCCACTGGATCGCATGGTTTCGGAATTCTTTGATAGATCAGTGAAGGCGCTTGACATTTGTAATGCAAGCAGAGATGGGATTGAGAAGATTCGCACATGGCAAAAACATCTGGAGATTGTCTTTTGTGCCTTAGGTTCATCTAAGAGAGCATTAACAGAAGGCCAGTTCCGTAGAGCAAGAAAGGCACTGATGGATTTAGCATTGGCAATGCTTGATGAGAAAGAATCTGGATCAATCTTTTCTCAGCGTAATAGGTCTTTTGGGCGACATAACTCTAGCAAGGATCATCACTCAACAGGGCATTCAAGATCACATTCGTGGAGTGTCTCTCGGTCCTGGTCTGCAACCAAGCAACTACAGTCCATTGCGAATAACCTTGTTCCACCTCGTCCTACTGAGATTGCTGCTACAAGCAGGCTTGCGATTCCGGTTTATACAATGAACTGCATTCTCCTCATAGTTCTGTGGACCCTTGTTGCAGCTATTCCTTGTCAGGATAGGGGTCTAAGCATTCATTTTTCAGTCCCACGGCAATTATCCTGGAGCACTCCGGTTTCGGTACTTCATGAACGGATCACTGAGGAGTCAAAGAAGAGAGAGCGGCGAAACTCGAATGGCTTGTTGAAGGAGATACACCAGATTGAGAGTAGCAGCCGCCGCATGACCGACCTGATAGATTCAGCTCAGTTTCCATTGGCAGATGACCAGAAAACACAAATTGATTGTGATGTGATGGAGCTAATGCATGTCTGTGAAGCTTTAAGAAATGGGTTGGACCCGTTGGAGCGCCAAGTGAGAGAGGTCTTCCGGAAGATAATGGCGTGTCGAACTGAGGGGCTTGATTACCTTGGCACTTCAAGCCATAATGAGCAATGAAAATGGTATGTTGTTGATGAGCTATCAGATGTACAAATTTGCGGAGTGTGTACATTTTTTGAGAGGAGGAATGACTCGGCAAGACAAGCAGATAAATCTTTTAGCTCTCTTGTATGCATTGTATTATTCTCAGTACTTGTTTGAAAAAAAGAATGGTCAGTTTACGAATTTAATAGTTTATAGTTTCTTTGCTTTGCTATATAAAATGGTGTTTTTGTTGCAATTGTATGCGGTCATTTTTAATGCAGCAAGTATAACTTCAGTCAGAAGGCACTTGCACAATGCCTGGAAGGGAACTTGAACAAAGGGTCTAATGGAGGGCGTTTCAATTGAATACATGTACAATACAAGATTATTAGTTCAAATTTTATTCTTTGTTTGTATCCAAAACATGGGGATAGAGGATGGGCAGAAATTATCCATTTCACATTTGTTTTCATTACAATCCAATCTTTTTCTGAAAGGGACAACTTAGATTAAAAAGAATCGCAGCTTCTTAGACTATCCTTTTATTTAGCCGATACAAAGAAAAGCGCCGGTTGAAGGTAGCAGTAAATTTGATATCTCACTTGGTACTACTAATACTGTGTATTCAGTTTTTGCACATGTTCGCTTTCCACTTTCCCTAGTATGATACGCAGTGCATCATTAAATAAAAGGCATTTATGTTTAAACTGCTCAAATACTACGCAGATATCTGACTCGAAGAATTTAGTTTGGTTGTATTATTCACTGTTCATCCAATGAAGCACTGAACTCTGAACTAGTATTATGTTTAATCTACAGTAAGGTAAATTTAATCTGCACAAACAAGTACATAAATATGAACAAAACGAACTATAACAGGTTTAAAAGGGAGGGCACCGTGATACCAGAAAGCGTAATCTGAAGTAAAAGGATGGAAGTTCTGTAGGAAATTCTTTGAATATTATCTGTCAGTGTACAACATTTTATATAGGTTCCTAAGCCTATAGAACTACAACGACTTCTATAAACTTAAGCAGACAAGGTAAACTAGTCATTCTGTCTTTTGTACAAAAAAGGCTGTATAACTACATAGAAAAGTTATGTTAATATGGCCAAGGTCCCATGCATGCTTCTTGCTCTGCAAATTCCTCCATTTTCCTGACCCGAATTGTTTGGAGGAATCAAATTTATCAATTTGTCGCACCGTGAGGATGGTGTTGGAAGAGTACTACCTCTGGAGTTTGGGCCCATGATGGACTTTGAATTGGAATCTCTGAGCTGTTTTTGATTTCAATCCCATGCTTTCATTTCCAATGTTCTTGAATTATTGTCTCAACTTCACTGTCTATCTAAATCAACAAGTTGTCTGAATTCCAAGTAGATTACTTCTTTGCTAACAAAACAGCTCTGGGAAGGACCACATTATGAACTTTGCAAAAATGTCAGATTCCAAGAACTCGATATGAGCTGTCCGTCCAATAAGTGTGTTTAAGTTCCTGCCATAGGAAGAGGTGTTGAAGTTGATGTCACAGCGCATGACCACCCTATCGTCAGAGTGGGCTCGGATTTGGTCCAAGCAATTATTCAGCATCTCCATGAAGATTTTCCCTCTTCTAGAGAAATCCACAGAAGATGCTGGGCAAGGTTCTATTCTGGCAGAATGGTACGGAACATAGCCATCCTGACATGTAACAAGAATGAATCATTATGATGTAAGGAGAAGTTCTTCTAGTGTGTCTTATAAACTCTGATGATTCCCATCATAAGCATATAAAGATTACCTGAGGTGATGACAAAAGAAGCACATTCCGGAAGTTAGCCAATGTCTTCTCCTGTAGACAATAGTAACAGTAAGACTAATATCACTTGTGTCCCTATTTTCACTTCATTAAAATATAGCAAATGAATATGAACAAAACATCCCTGTAGCCCCACTTCTCCAATAACTTAACTCCCATTTCAAAGCCCAAAAAAATGCATTAATTTCACAATTACGGAAAAGGAGTCCTAGATAAGAAGTTAGGGATCAGGTAACTTATAATCAAGAGCAAAATATTAGGCATTCCATACCTTGGAAAGATTATAGATGAAAGTATTTTCAAGATCAGGGTCATCTGTAAATGTAAGTTGGTGAATGCATTGTGTGCCCTTGAGCTTCTTCAGTATCCACAGCCCTGAATTGAATAGAGAGTTCGAACTATACATATAACCCAAATGTGGACCAGATATGGAGACATAGGTTTGCAAGTATCTTAGATATGGCTCCATGATGCTCTCTGGAATTATTCAAAAAAAGACATTACTTTCCCTAGTTTAATTTCTGAACGCTACTGTTAAAAAAATTATTAATTGATATACCTGTTAAGGCTGTCCTGATAATGAGATTCCCAATAGAATGACCGACAAAGCTAAGCTTGATATCCTTCAAGGTTCCACTTCTTGAAGCTTTATCCATCTTCTTTTTCAGGAAGGAGATCACTTCTTGGGCAAGCCGTGATCCCATTTCTCTGAAGTCTCCAGATGTTTTATCCTCATTTGCCTCTGACATTAGAAATTGTATCTTGGGGTCTATTAAAAGCCATTGGTTCCGAATAAGCCGTAAATCCAAATGATTTCCCTGTTAAGTTTAAGTCATGGAGAGCACACTTAGTCAAATCATCTATTAATGGAAATAAAAGATAAACAAGACAATAATAGTTGTGATGTTTTGACTCTAAATCAGCATAGAGGACCATCTTCTAAAAGATGTCTAGTAGTATTAAGATTTAGTTAGACAGTCTATTGTCTACGCCTTGTATTGTAGACAACATTTTGAACTATCTTAACAGTTTTTTGTTATCCCTTAGTTTTGTGTATAGAGACACGCTACTCTGTGGGGTATGTTGTGTTGATATACTCTCATTCACTCTTTGTATAACCTTATAATAGAGTTACTTTCTTTTATCCTTGTTCTCATTTTTTTTTTTATCATTGTGCAAACCCAACAATTGGCACCGTCTATAGAGTCAGCCACAGCCAGCGGAAAGAATTTGAAGAACAAATTTCAAAGAAATTACCATTGAATTTGACATTGAGAAGTTTTCTGGTGAACTTTGCATTATGGAGGATCAAGATGAAAACTATCTTGATACAACAAATATGTGTTGATGCTATAAAGGAGGAGGCAAACATGTCAACGTCTTTGTCCCAGAAGAAGATTGACATGATCAACAAAGATAGAATCACCATAATTGTGTCTTGGAGATAAGCCATTCAGGGAAGTCACAAAGAAGATAATTGTTGTGTCAATGTGGATAAAACTTGAGTTATTTTAAATGACAAAATCTTGGCACATAGACTCTGTTTAAAACAATAGTTGTATTATTCAAGATGATAGAATCAAGATGGTGGACCGGCTAGCAGTTTGATCAAATGGGTTTGACACCTAAGATTAAACGCGGTACTATAAAGATTGTAAACAGAGCATCTACAACTACTAAGGGGATGAAAAAGAATAGTCTTTACACACTATATGGTTTACCAGTGATCCCATATGCGTCTGTGCCTAGTCAAATTATGCAAGACAAAGTTGTGGCTTTGAGGTTGGGGCACATAAGTGAAAAAAATTTGGTGGAGCTGGGAAAGCAAAACCTATTGGGAGGCAATAGAATGGATAAGGCTGAGTTTTGTGTACTTCGAAAGTCTCATATATTGAAGTTTGGGGTTGGTAACCATGTGTTCAATAGACCGTTTTAGTATGCTAATGCAAACCTATTGGAGTCTAACATGAGCTCAAACTCATGGTGAAAGGTCTTATTTCCTTACTATCATAGAGGATTACTTGCAAAGGGTGTATATTTATATATTGAAAAGTAAAACTGAGATTTTTCAGATGTTTCAAAAGTGGCACACCATGAACAGTAATCAATAGGTAACAAAATTCAAAGTTGTTAGAATTGACAACAAATTGGAGTTTGCATTAGAGAAGTTTAATGAGCTTTGTAAGATAGAAGGTATAAGGAGGCACAGGACAACCGCATATCCATTTCAACAAAATGGTCGTGCTGAGAGGATGACTAGAATCATTTTAAGGCGGGTAATGTGTGTGTTATTGGGAGCTAGTTTGCCTAAGTTCTTCTAGAGAGAAATTGCAATCACCCTTGTCTATCTGATAAATAGGAGTTCATTGTTTGCTTTGAAGTTTAAGACTCCCATGGAGGTATGGAGTGGAAAGCCAACAAATTATGATAAGATTATGATAATTTGAGGGTGTTTGACACCTTGGCATTTGCACATGTCAAGAAATATAAACTGAAAGCATGGGCAGAGAGGAGTTCATTATTTGGAGACATTGAACGAGTCTTTTGGCATTGGATTACATCGTTTAGAGGAGTTAAACAATGATGTATCAAATGACGATAATCAACCTTCTACTTGTACAAGAGTTTGATGATGTTTAAAGGCAAACCGGATTCCAAAGGAATAATTACAACAACTGCGGCTATATTCTATAGATAGGAGTGTGTTGTTCTTGATCTTGTATGTAAGTGATATCCTTATAACCAGCTAGTATTATAATGAGATAAAAGAGCTCACAGAAAAACTAAGCTCAGAGTTTTAGATGAAAGATCTTGGTTCCACAAGGCGAATACATGGAATGGATATATAGAGGGATTAAACGATTGGAGTGTTGCATCTATCACAGCAAGGATATTCGAAGAAGGTTGTTGAGAAGCTCAAGGTGCATGAATCAAGACCTGTAGGTCCACCATTGAGTCATCACACAAAGCTCTTGCTAATCCAAGCTCTTAGTTATGAGGAAGATAGGAGGGAGATGAAGACTATTTCATACTAATGGAGTAAGAATCATCATGGGATGGTATGTAGCAGATTAGATCTAGTGCACGTTGTTAGTGTGGTTAGTAGGCTCTTGATTGAGAGGCTTTGAAATGGGTCCTAAGATATTTGAACAGAACAATATATACCATGAGAGAATCAAACACATTGATGTTAGACTACACTTTGCTAGAGAAGTTTGAGTTTGGGGAGGTCAAGATTGTGAAGGTAGCTTTGGAGGAGAATCATGCAGATGTGTACGAAGTCTCTTCAAATGTGCTTACTAATTTTTCGTTTGAGGATAAAGGAAGGTGATGCAGAAGCTCTTTCATGATTTTGAATCAAGTTGGAGAATTGTGATGTATTGAACCTAAATCGTGATAATCTTTTGAAAAGCAGAAGAGACCATCTACTAGAAAGAGTCTAGTAGTGTTAAGATTTAGTTAGACCATCTACTGCTTGTATTCTTGTAGACGATGCTTTGTTTTAACTAAACAATTTTCTGTTATCCCTTGGATTTATATATAGAGACACATTTTACTCTTTGGGGGGATTGTGTTGAAATTTATTCCCTGTATGTAGAACCTTATGTCATAATACAGTTTTTTCTTTCATTCTTGTTCTTGCATTTTTCTTGTTATTGTTGTGTGAACTCAACAATAGGAAGCCCATATGAACTTTGACAAGTACTATACATACTCAGCTTCTTTTAAACAAGAAATTAATTAATGTTAAAATCAACATAAAAGGAAAATGGAAAACATAATACAAAGATCAGGCCACACTACAAAGTAAAAGAAAGGAAATTGTAATATTGAATATATCTGACTTTCTCTGAAGGAAAATCCCCGTTAACTATTGAGGGTTAATAGAAAAAAACAGCTGAAACAAAACAACAAAACCAATTTCTTTTGAGAAAATTAAGTTGTATAGAGCAGAGTTAGGTGCGGAATGACTAAAGAAGAAAAATAGAAACCTCCAAGAAAAAGCAACCGCAAGAAAAACTAATGCTTATTTAAAGCAAGCAGCTTAGTTCATAATCTAACTATGAAAGTAAGGTAGGCATCAGAACTATTATATTAAGAGAAAATATAGGGTAGGAGTGAAAGAATAATTATTTTAAAGTTGCTTTTTTAAATAAATTCATCATTTTATAAATATAATACTATAATAATAGTTGATATTGAAAGGATCTTTTGTGCTATAATATCTAACAAGTAATTAGTAAGATTAGTTCAGAGGTAGCTTATATTAGAACAGAGTTTTCTTTCCTTCATAGGTCACCGACACTGCTAGGATCACATTCCTATAATAGTAGAATCCTCAACTAAGCTATAGTTTCTTCTATTCATCCTACAAACAAGTAATATATGTATGTTTGGGAAATGGAAACACAAGCAACATGGTAAATATTCATTCAAGAGTTTCAACATACACAAAAATAAATGCACCAGAACAAGGCTAAATCTTTTTAATTTTAAGATTAAAGATTCAATGTTGTACAAAGGTGTAATAGTGAATGATCATAAATCTAAATCTTTTAAGGACTGACCAAATCTGTAATTATATTGTATAATAGTCAACTTTAGCAATTTAGAAAAGATACAGCAAAACAGAATGCCGTAATTTTTATTATTGCTGCTATGTGCTTAAAACTATATGTTCAGTAAGGCTTTTACATTTGTACAGAAGAAACTAACACCCACAGATTTACCACGAGGATAACTTCAAAAGAAAGTCACAACAAAAAGAAAATATGTATTACTCTAGTTAATCTTATATTTATCAATAACAGTAAGTTACGAACAACCAAATCATGACAAAGGAAAAACCAAAATAATTGGTAGCCTGAAGCTTCAAACTATAATAGCAAAAAAAACCCATGAACTCAGATAAGTTGTTCCTGTAAGTGGCTATATAACCTTAGTGTTCAAAAACATGACAAACTACAAATATGGACACAATTTGATGCTATTTCGTGCATAAGATTTGAAAACTGCATATGGTATTTCAGTATATCAGACAGCAACAGCATAGTTTTGAATTCTCCCATTTTATATCCCAGAACATAAATTGCAGCTTCCGTTTTCAGAGAAAAGCACTGTGGATTGTAACTTCTAAAAGACTGAAGGCCAAAAGCAACAATAGAGAGAGACAAAACTCAGATCAAGGACATAAAAGCAACTGCAAGAATGTGAAACATGCCTGAAATCCATGAACAAAAACAACTATCCTCAAAACAAGCTCATTTTGCTGTGAACTGCCACCACCCAACTTCTTTGGGGCTCTGGATCCATTTTCTACTATATGCCTTTTTTTGTCATCCAAAGGGTTGAAGTCTAAGTTCACACTGGCAGAATGGTTCCCGTTTGTCAAGCGTTCTATAATAATGATAGGAATCAGCAGAGGATCTCCAAATATAAACATGTCTTGAAGTGACCTATTGTTTATCTGCATGGGAATCACATATCATCAATTCCAGACAGCTAAAACTATAATACTGCAAAGAAGAAAAAAAAAAACATATTCTCTTACCCTCATTTGTGATATTCCTCGCCTGTGCAGTTCTGCACGCATTGTTGCACTTTGAATAGGCTGAATTGAGAAAATCGAACTTAACATATTTGAAGAAAATGACCACGTAAAGAAAATCCATAGCACAACAGAACTAATAAATATTAAATAGTAGATTATTACATCATCAGTAAATCTCCTTGTAAGTATTGAACTTCTATGTACACCGTGGGACATTGACGTCCCCTCAACTCCATAGTTCATATTTTGATGAGGCATTTTAAGCTTTGAGTATACCATCCATATAGACCATTCAGTTCTCCGATCAATCACCCAGGACTTCCGCAGAAATTCCAATATTTTTGTTCTGTTTTCCCTGGTTAAAATGATAGGGTAAAAAACAGATGTCATTGAATTAATGCACTGCTGAAATGTTATTCTCAAATACTAAATTTCTTACAACATAACAGTCTAGCATTGCATTTACATTACATATGGAAAATGTACAAAGAACAAAAATCAGCCTCGTTCAGGACAATCTAGTCTCACAAGCCAGTCAAAATACTGGAGCTTGGCAAAAAAGTTGAAAAAAAAAACAATTCAAACTGAAAGAAGACGGGACAATAGTTTTTCATTGCGCTATAATGATCAGAATGCATATACAACTATAGAAGCATTAATATACTAAAAAGAGCTACAAGGACATCAAAGATGCCAAACTTAAATAATTATTTGGACATGAAATCACTGCAATTATATATAACAAACCTGTGGAATTTCAGAAATATATTCCAGAGACATAAGAGCTGATTCCCTAGAGACTGGAAAGAGCTCAAGAGATGATCATCCCAAGAAAAAGGTTGAATTGACTTCTCAGTAAGGTTATTGATACAATAAGCAGACTTCTGTTTTAGGGAAACATGGAGGTTGTAAGTCGGTAAACAGTCTGAAACACAAAGAAACTAAAACAATAATAAATGTTCACGTTGACAGAATTAAAAACCTCGGCACTTATTACTTGTGCCATGTCAGACAGTTGAAGTGATGGTTCACCATGAACACTTTTCACAGATGCAGGTGGAGTAGGAGCAAACCATTCTGTAGCATCTGATTCAAAAGTAATTTCAGTCAAATCAATAGCTTTGCCAATGCCTGTGCTTATTCTTCTCAAATCTTCAAGCAGAATATCATACGCAGCCATCAATGCTTTGATGAGCATAACCTGATTTGAGTTTTGAGAATCAGAAGAAGAATAAGTTATAATAATAGTCAAAGAGATTTCTCAACAAAATTAAGCTTATCAAATAATATAAACCACAACTTTTCAACTTATAACACCTTAAAATCAGAAACAATGTTATTATGCGATGTGATCTATACACAACACCTCATACCTTGTTTGACCCAACATAATCTTCAACATAAGCACCTTCTGAACCTCTGGATTCACTGATATAATTCAACTAATCATATCATTCAAAAGCTAAAACAATACATTATATACAATAAGAAAAAGAAACATAATTAAATTATGGCTGCTAAAGTTATAAGGTTTAGATAGTGAATGGGAAAAGAGAATGGTTATACTAATCAATAATATGAGATTAAATTTGACTTTATGTTGTATAAAACAAAGCAGTCCGTCTCCAATGCCCAGTGGGACTAATGATTAGGTATAACTTAAGTAGCACTAGCTCAAGCCCACTAATAATAGCACAGTACACCTAACCCTAATCAAACAGGGAAACAACTTCTAAGACAACTCCTCCCTTCAGAAGACTAATTGATTCTAATGATATTCCAACAGCGATGATGATGCAACGGTTAGTTTGAACTTCAAAAACTGGAGGTCTGACAAACCTGGATACCTTCTGTTGAGATGTGTGATAACTAGCTTTTAGTAGGCTGATGTGAATGCTTGTATCAACAAGGACAGCGTGGAAAGCATCAAAATGAACAGGACAATATGAATGCAATCCTCGAAGAGCTTTAGGGGGGATTTTATATTCATGAACTGAAGCAGCATATGGATCCAGAGAACCTTGTAACTCAGGCCTGCACAAATGTTGAAATAAGCTCGGACTTAAAAACCTGAAACTCACATGATCGTAATAATAACATCTAACTAAAAGTCAAATGAATATTTGCACACTAGTTTAGTACACTAGTGCACCAAAAAAGGGAAAGGGAACTATTAACTAACTAACCCAGTTCGAGTTATAGGAGCATGCATGAGTTCAAACTTCAAGATGACTGAAGAGGATTGTACCTGTGTTTAGACAATAACCAAAAGTTTACAAGGCAGAAGAAAAATAAAAGGTAGTCTAGTGTCGCACATCACAAAAGTAGCAAGTCACAACAGTTTTTTTTTTTTTATTATTATTATAGATTCTTATAATGAAAGGAACATATTTCTTTGCACGTCAGATGTAGAAATGTGTTCAAATAACCATGATCTCATGAAGACAATTTATCCAATAGTTAATGAAATAATGAGACATCCTTAAAAATATAGGTTTTCCTTCCCCAACCTAATTAGCCAAGGAATGACACGACTTCCTTTTCTACAACACATGATGCAAAGGGACAACTTTACCTCTTTTGTAATTACACTAAACTTATTGTCCTGCGTTTGGCAATATCTTCTGACAAGATCTCCTATACTAGTTTGTTTCAACAAAAAGGAACCTCCATTTCGTACACAAACACATTAAAGGTTTATATCAGCAAAATCATTACAATAGTGAGAAAAACTGACCTCACACACGTCAAAAGACAGGTAGAATGAGATCATGATGGAAAGATGTACATCCTGTCTTGCATATTTAATATGGAATGGCGGTGTTGAAAAACTGTTGTCTGTATCATCAATCATCCAGACTCTACATAAATTGTCAGAACCCACTTCAGGAGCTGCAGCTCAAAGAAAAAGGACGGATTCTAAGATTATACACTATAGCTAGAACAGTTACACAAATATAATGCAAACAACAAACTAAGACGACAAATTCAGCATATCAAGTTCGTGATTGTAAATGTTCAGGTATAGTGAAAGTGTTCGGAGGTTCAAAACAGTACAGCTTAAAGAGATTATTAGGAAAGCATTACTATACCATCTGCAAAAACCTAAAGTTGAGTAACTATGCACAAAAGTACAAGTACTGTATGTTCAAATTGCTCTGCAAACAGGCATGCATTTAGTTGCAGATAACTTATTTCTGAATATGGCTAACTGAAATTTAAATTGGAACTCAATCTAGAAAAAGAAAAATGGTATAATTCTGACAATGATTGAGTTTGATTCCATAGTACTTGAACTCAAACAGAGATACCAACCAACAATTTGATATTCTTTTGATATAAGTTTGTCTTCTGAATTCCTAAAACTAGAAATGTATCCCTCACTCTGACAAAGAATTCATTAGATATCAATATCTGAGCAGACGCTGAATGACCCTTATTTTGATAAAAATCACTACTCTTAAAAGTTAGGTATGAGTCTAACGCAACTCCACAAAAGAGCACATGGAGTGAGTGTTGCTCTCATTTATATACATTATTTTTTTGTTTATCAGTAGTCAATATAGAAGTTCCAGCATACACCATCTCACACCAAAGACTGGATATTAGAAGTGTAATGTTTGCAAGACTGAACATATTTAAGTGGTTGGACAACGACCTCATAATGGGACACCCAATAACTCCAACTACAACTGCTAGACATCATGGATTTAGACCTAATTCATAGAGTATTGGTTGTCTCGTACTTATATACACTATTTTTTATCATATTACTAGTCAATACCGGATCTCCAACAACTACCACATTAAAGATAAATCATTGATACCCAAACAAGAATATTGTTAAAGGGAAAATAGCTAAAGTAACTACTACTTTTAGAGCCAAAATCATTCCAGTAGACTATTGTGCTTCTTGCAGCCATCTTTACGTGTTCACACCTCCCTAGTGATATTTTGTCATCTTTTTCTCAATTGGTGCCACAGCAACATCTTCCCATATGCAATTTCATATAATGTTCTTTCTTATACGCCTATATCTTAGCATTTTCATTTCTACTACTACCACTTTTTTTCCCATGTTGTTTCTTTAAAGTCCAAAATGCACTACCATAGAGTATAACCCGACATAAAGTTGTACAATAAAGTTTTCCTTTTAGCTTGGCATGTACTTTGTGATAAAAATAATCAATAATGTATTTTTTCACTTAAATGATCATGTATATATTTGTGCGGTGCGGCATCCTCATTCATTTCTCCTCAATTTTGTATTACAGGTCAAAATATTTAACTTCAAAATTTTTGTAAGGCATTTTTTCCCATGGTAACTTCCAAGTCATATTTCTCTTGTCTACTGTAAAACACACAAGGTATATACTTTGTCTTATTACTACTTAAGTGAAAACCTTTTTGTTTCCAATGTTTGTCTCCAAAGCTCAAGTCTAAATTTAATAGTTTGCCTTACTTCTTCAATCAAAACTATCATCCACAAAAGCATGCAATTTTAAATATAAATCTAAATTTGTGTTTAAATTCGTCACTAAGAAAATCGCAAATCAATAACATAGTGTTTCAGCGGTTACTTAGACATATTTAGACCTTTAATCAGTAAGATGAGCAATTTTTCATTTCATTAATAAATATATAAAAATATCCATTACAGCTTGAGAGGGTAGTTTTTCCAGTTCAAGCTTATAATGAGTGCATTTCATTTTAAAATTTGGTTCCTTAGTTTAGAAGCTTTTAATATAAGCCTTGCTTTCACATTTGTATATGCCTTGTTATGGTAAAATGTGCAAACAGCTTCATGAATAATAATAATAACTCAGGTTACAGTTTTGACTGCTAAGAAGCAGGAGCAAACTTCACTTCAATAAGAGACAACTATAAATTCAAGTATTATTTCAAAAGAAAACAAGAAAGTTGAACGTAGCTCTGGCACCAGTATTTACACATGACATACACACATTTCATATATTTTAAGAGAAAACATACACATCCAAACCTCATACTCGAACCCTTTACTGCACAACTCTGTGTGACAGAGAAGCAAGTAATCCATTTCTGTCCCTAAGCATTTGGGGAATGGCTAGTGAGAAGTATTTCAATGCACTAAAATGGAGAAGTGTGGCTTCTATATATCCCTTTAATTTTGGATGACTACCCAGGATTTAAAATATCAAATGACACAAGTCTACAAAAAGATTATGTACATTTTTATTTCTTGGTTGTTAAATATTTGAAATTAGCTGAATAAGCCATTTCAACTGATACATGACTTGAGAATAAGTTGCCTTGAAATACTGTTAGCAATCCAGCCAGATCATTAGGGCCCAAGAGGTTACAAAGAAGTCCAACTACTATCAAAACTTTCATTATATTCTTTCTTCTTGTCACTTGATTATGCAGGGAACCAATGAGTTGTCAATGTACTGACAATATATTCCTATAAATGATTAAATAGAAGCTAGAGAAGAATGAATTTATCATTTTGCAATAATTTAGCTGTTTTTACCCATTTTTTAACAATGCCATATCAAGTGCTCCAACCAGCAATGGCCGATCACAGTATCTATAAATTGGTTGCCAACTGCCTTGAGGACAGCATACATTCCCTTACCCAACTCCAAAGCACCCTCACTAACAACCAACAAGACCTCTCACACAACATTGATTTTATACATGAGCAGTTGTCTTCACTTACTACCTCGCCCCATGCTTCCCCCTCTCCCCCCCATCGCCATTACCACACCATCCCTCTATCAAAATAGAGCTTCCCCTATTCAATGGCCTTCACATTATGAGTTAGACCTTCAAAACGAACAATTTTACAGTTATTAGGGCGTTCCCAATGAAGAACGGATTAGGATCACTTCCTTCTACATGGACGCCCCCACACTGAGTTGGTATCAATGAATGTTTCACAATGATTTCCTCAAGTTGTGGCAAGGCATGTTGCAAGCTCTTGATCTTGTTTTGATCATCTTACTATGGTGAACATAAGAGAGCTCTGTTCAAGTTTACCTAGTGTGGCACCATCAATAAATGCATCACCAAGTTTTAGAGCTTGCCCAATTGTATTGTCAACTTAGCTCCAATGTTCCTTTTGAGTTGCATTAATTTTGGTCTCTCACCAGAAATTCACCAAAAATCTAGGAGGCTATTCATCGTATGCCAATGACAAAAAGTTATGGCCCTTGCCAAGTTGTAAGAGGACCAAGTGAATAATCTTTGTCAAGCTCTCATGCCCCTTCCTACCACTCCAATGAAATCATCCCACTGTGGATCCTTACGCATTAGTTTTACTCATTTGGGCCAACTCTTATCCTTTTATGCAAACTTACCTGTGTCCCCTCAACCTGCTTTAGCTCTCTTCCGAATCACCTCACATACCCACCACCAGTCCCTAACCCCTTTGCTAGGAAACACTAGCACCACCTTAACCACATCTATCACCTTGAGGACAACGTGGCTTTTCTAGAGGAGGGAATTGTTAGCAATCCAACCCAATAATCACGCCCAAGAGGTTACGAAGAACTCCAGCAACTATCAAGACATTTTAGCTTGATGAATTATAAAATTAGTTTATGTTTGCAGCCATGTAGGAAAAAAAGCATAACGGCCTGATGATTCTCCATTGCATTCTTTTCTTTCTGTTACCTGATTGTGCGGGGAACTAAATGATTTGTTATTGTAGGAAGCTGGAGAAGAATAATTTTACCATCATTTTGTAGTTATTTAGATGCTTTTACCTTTTCTTATTTACAGCACCATGTCAAATACCAACCGTAATTTCCATGTAAAGAACATGTTTTTGCCCGGATCTAACACATAACCTTGATGACAGCGCCACCGGATCTCAATGAACCCGAAATTCAAGTCTTCAACAAACTAGAACAGCAAAACTTACTACAAACTAAACTACAGAAACTAGATGCACTTAACCGCATGCACTTGAAGAGATTAGGAATACGTGTCACCTTCATACTGAACAACCCGCGCCGGAATGCCGGGATAGGAGTCTTCACCATCCTCCCATCTCATGGTGACCTTGATTTTGTACCATCTACAGAGCAGCCATAAAAAGAAAAGACCAATAAGCCCACAACAGTATCACAAGGAAAAGGGGAGGAACAGAAAGTGGAGCTTAGTGCTTACCCTTGTTCAAAGAGGTCAAGATTATGAAACCTATGAATGTAAATTGCAACTTCATGCACGGCATCGAGCACAGGCAACTGGTTTGGCCTGGCAGGGCCAGGATGTTGATGTTCAACATGGACCAACCTTTTGGTTGACCAATTCTTCTGATTCAGACCCACAAACCATCTGAGTCTCCGAAACATAAGTAGTAGTACTAGCAGACGATACAGCAATACTTCAACCCCAAATGATTACTCATGCCTTCAATAAAAGTGGAGAAAAACCCACAAGTCCTGAACCTAAAAAGGAACCAACTTTCTCCCACCCACCTTCGTTTCAGTGCAGACCGAACCTATTAATGTTTTCTCGTGCGTGAAAGCATCGCACTTTAAGTCATCTGTGAAGTGGGTCTCGGTTGCAGTGATTGATTGGAGGAACGAAGGAACAGTTGGGACCAAGATGAAAGAGAAATAATAAAAAGTGAATGAACGGAAAGCGTGTGGAAACAAGAGGAACAAAGACGCAACTCTGTTCATGATGAGGAGTAATAATTTATGAGTTATATACATGTTGGCACTTGGCAAGGAAAGGAAAATCACTTTCGTCAACTCTTTTCGCAGGTACCGCTATTAATGATCTCTCTTGTTTTTCTTTTTCTTAGAAGAAAAAAAACTAAAACTAAAATTTCAAAATTGTAACATGGGATGTCGTGTCGGTGCAGACCTTTATGCCTAAAACCATCTACTGAGATTGGTATCTCTACACTTAAAATGTTAGTTTCTTTTCTGTTTTGTTATACGAGGAGAATAACATAGATTGAAGGCTCCTTCCTACATTGTTTTACTTTACCATCTTTAATCCATTTGATTCTGGTGGAAATGGAAACTATGAACGAATGAAATCATTCTAGCCGTTATTACATTTTGTTTGAAGATTTCTTCTTCTTTTTTGGGACAAATTTGTATGAAGTTGATGACAGAATCTTATGTTGTTGTAGATAGTAGATTTAAGGTGGTGATCGCCATTGGGTATTGGAATTTAATTATTTTATGCTCTTTTGTAAAATGTAGTAATATGAAACATAATGTGTCACTAAATTAAATGTGTTGTTGAAGTTAATTGGTATTCTAAGAAGTGTTTGGGTGAGAATATACAAGGTTATTCAATAAGGATCTACTAGAGAATATATATATATATATATATATATATATATATATATATATATATATATAAAAGACCTAGATTTTTATAAAGGGTTGTTAATTAAAAATATGAGGTGTTTAAGAAATTTTAAAAATAATTAAACTTAACGAATTGATCTATTTAAATGAATTTAAAAAATAAGTATTTATTAATATTATAATTATATTAAATTTTCATATAATAAAATTAAAATCTATAATTATTTAATGGTATTAACTATTGAGCATGCTAAGTTGTATAAAGAATTAAACCCATAGAAACATTGTTGAAATAAATTTACGCATTTGATTAAAATTTTTAAAGTAAACTATATTATGAAATAACATAATCATATATTAATTTTAAACTATATAATTACTAGTATGTTTATTTAGTCGGACTGGACAATAAGTTTATCCAACTTTTAAGTTCTAATAGAAATACTATTTTTAAATTATTCACAGAATTTTTTTTATCATATTCTCTAAAAAAAATTTCCCAGAAGAAAATAATAAAAGATAACTGTTACAAGAATATAGTATAATTGTATTATAAATATTCATACTTAAATAAAAGTATATCTCGTAATAAAACGGTAAAAAAATCATAAATCTCTAAACAAATATTACATTTCATATTTTTATTAAACAGTCTGGTAATAAGTGGCTTCTCTTTTAATGACAAAATTATATATAACTTTTAGATAAAAATTGGATTTAGATTTTCCGTTGAATTTTTTAATATTTTTTATTTGTTGAGTATTTAAAATATACTATTTGGACATTTTAAAATACATTAACCTACTTTTTTAATATACTAATATCAGTTGTTTTAAAGACTGAGAAGAAAATAAACTTATAAAATTTAGATTATTTTTTATTAAAATTAAATGATGCTTATTTAAATATAATTGGAGAACCAACATGGTTTTTAATTAAATTGATTTGATAAAAAAATTGAATTTAAATCAACCAAACTAATAAAAGTTAGTGACTTAAATTTTAATTTCTTCCCTTCAAACCAACCAATCAACATCCTAAACACATTTAATGTGAGTTTGGATATCAATTTTCCTAGATTGAATCCAACCCAACACTCTTATGAAATGTTTGGTTTCAACAGATTTTATTCATCCCTAAGTCAATGAGAAAACGACAATAATAATCAAGAATTTTTGCTGGAAAATAAATTACTCTTACAATAAATTCTTATCACCAGTTAGAGGTTCATTATGATCCTCATTCAATTATTTTAAATGTTTTAGAATTTGGTTTGACTTTGATACCCTTATTATTTTAGGAAAATTATTTTAACCACCTAAATTATTCAATGATGTAATTTCAAAAACCCAAAATTCCATTATTAGAATTTCATATCAAACCTTAGACTCCTATAAAAAAAATTGAGTGTTTGAATAACTATATAATGTAGTACTATTTTTATTCTGAACATAGATTTGGAATCAATTATAAAGAATTAAATATATACAATTTAAATACACTTATATCTATCACGTGAATCAGGGTCGAAAGCTATATTTCTACTTTTGTACAATAAATGGTAAGGTATGCTTTATTCTTTAAGGATAAATGTTTTCTTCTAAACGATATTCCAGTCTTACAAAACCCCATTAAATTTAAATATTCGTTTTTTTTTATGATTATGATATTGTCTTCATACTTAATGCATCTTGGTACTTACATAACTTACTTTTACGTGTACTCTATGGTTCTGTTTTTAATATTGATTAGTGATGACAACTAATATATAAAACAATAAAGAATATGAAAACATAGTATTGAAATAAGATTCAGTAATATATCCACCGCATGGGGTATGGTTGCAATTTTATTATTAATTAAAAATATATATATAAAGCATATAAACACTATCTAAAAATTACAATATCTGTTTCGCTTAAAATATATAAGTCAGGCATGTAATTTATTATCATTATATATATTATTATTGTTGTTAATTTTCATATTATTTTCAATTGTTTTTCCTCTGTTTCGCTGAAAAAATATTATTGCCATAATTAACCAATTTTTTTCCAGCTCAAATTACCCTTTTATATATATATATATATATATATATATATATATATATATATATATATATATATATATATATATATATATATATATATATATAT
>Ga0209589_1002457_pt1 | contig 32159 bp, 19 predicted proteins | sample CowpeawhiteBW_FD_187525 | JGI IMG/M metagenome (GOLD analysis project Ga0209589, IMG submission 187525) | Root nodule microbial communities of legume samples collected from California USA - Cow pea white BW (SPAdes) (version 2) | ecosystem: Host-associated > Plants > Roots > Nodule | place: USA...
GGATGGGTAGTCGGCCGAGACCGACTACTTGCCTACATGGCTTGTGTTGATGGCGTCCGAGTATTAGGTAGTTGTGTGGTTTTGACGCGTACTATTTACTTGGTTGAGTTTGGTTAGATACAGTACAATCAGAATACATAAAGGATATATTTTTCTAGTTTTCTCGAGCTAATTAAGCTGTTAATATTCTCTTACGTTAGTGCAGGTGAATAACTGAAGAAATAGTTAAACGTTGTAATCAATATCCATTATTATAACTTTTGAAAACCGGTTTGATTATGCAGTCAAAGTATTGTTTTTTGTGGCAAAGTAAACACAAAACCCCATGTTCATTATGTTTTTTTCTAGTTTTTACCATAGTGAATCAACTTGCTTCTGTTCGATGTCTTTTTTCTTCATAGCAAAAGAAGGTTATGGTCAATTTCTTGGCATTAATCAATGACAAGGACATGTTTTTGGACCCTTGTACGTCCTATGTGTATGCATAATAGATAAATTGCCAAAATTGTTTCTACACCCACAGTAACCTATATTGTTAGCTAATGACACCATGTGTGTCACTGTCTTTCTTCTGTTCTTTTCCAACTCACAAAGCCAGCATTAGCATTGCAATAGTATAATAGTTGCACACCACACCCCATTTTTCTATTGCCTTCAAAACCTTCACAGATTCTTCTACTCTTCATTCATATCAGTGTTGTAGTAAACTTTTGTGTTGTGATGAGCCTGAAGAACAGTGACTGGAAAATGAGAAGAGGTTTCATGTGCCACTCTCAGGCTTCAACAGCTGTGTGCATGAGCACTCGTGACCCTCGATCTGTGGTTGTGCCAAAGAGGCTTCAAAGAACTGTTTTTCTTGATGATACAAGGTTGATCAACTATGCCAAGTACTCCAAACTTGTTGAGCCTCCAACCTCTAATCCAGTTCCAAAGATCAAGCTTAGAATGCAGGATCAAGATCAACCCAAAAATCAACCAAAGGACCTTCTCAAAACACACACAGATAATAATGTCTTTCAGGTTAGTTAGTCACTTTTCTCCTCAACTTCGTCAGATGCAACATGGTTTCCTTTTTTATTGAATTTATTATCTTGAAAATTTACGAAGTTTCATATGTTGCCCTACTTCATGTTTTCTGTCTTCACAACACCAATTTATCTGGGAAATGCAGTAAATAGTATATATAGTAGTTCAAAGTTTTAAATTTAAGTTATTGAAGCAATCTTCTTTGTGGGACAAAACTTCATATACGATGATCAACAAAGCAAACAATGATCATAAAGAACCTATATATGAAATGAGGGTAGAGTTTGGATTGTAGACTGATGTGATTCATAAATGTTGGTGTTGATGGCTTTTCAGCTACAGTTGCTATGGGGTCAACACAACTCACTAGAGTCTGATCCATTTTTTTTTTCCTTTAATTGATTATTTGTCATATTAAGAGAAATGTAGGACTATACTATACCAACCACTAGTGTAAGGTGGATTCAGCAAGGAAACAAATTATCTGCATTATTTGTCCTCCTAATATTTGTCATTTGCAGAGGTTTCAAGATGTCTCACATGCACATTACTTGACCCAGTCCCATGCATATATTCCACAGACAAAGCAGAATGATTATGTCCTTTTTATGCAAATGGGAATTTTATTAGGCAACAATACACATGAATATTGATGGTATTATCAGAGGCCACGTCGTTAAGCTTTGTCCCTTCTACATAAAATAACACTTGTATATAAAAAGCCTATTTTTTTTTTCCTTTCTAGTTCTCCAACGAGGAAGGTTTGTGTCCTAGACTCATATGGTCACACTCACCAATAAATTTTGAACGGAATAATGGAATCTCATATTCAAATCTCTTTATGATTGTATGTGACATACGATAACTCAATGTTATACACTTCACGTGTACTCAATCATATTTGAAATTTTATCATTGAGGTGTTAAATGCAGGTGGTTGTGATGCGGGTTGCAATTCATTGTCAAGGATGTGCTGTAAAGGTGAAAAAACATCTGTCTAAGATGGAAGGTATTTATTCATCAGTAATTTGGGGTTAAGCTAAATGAAAAATAATTTAACTTGAGGTTGTAGTTAACATATTTTTTACTAATGTTTTTAAACCTTCAATTTCAGGAGTTACATCATTCAGTATAGATTTAGAGTCGAAGAGGGTGACAGTGATGGGGCACATTTCACCAGTGGCAGTTCTTGAGAGTATTTCAAAGGTGAAAAGGGCAGAGTTATGGAGTGCTTGTTGAAGCACTTCATAGTACCTTAAAGAGCAACATAGAACACGCAGAGCTTGAGTCAAAAAGCTAGAAAATTTCCTTAGTCATCTCATTTGTTAACATCTTTATATGGTGGTGGACCTGGTGGTCCTCAACACAATAAAATTAGGGAATGTGAGTGACTTGGTTCTGGTGGTGATGTTCAATGACCATTTAATGGTATCTACCCATTCCACCTTGCACTTTCTTTTTCTTTTATGGCATTCTAATTATAGTGGCAATGCTTAAAACCATTGTGAGAAAAAAGCTGTTTCATTTCTTCACTTTGAAACTTTCTTTCTGTCAAATTACACTACTATATTTTGCAATTTCCAATTTTGTTTCCGTAAATACCAGAGAAAGATGACAAAGCAAAGGTGTCAGTCTCATCATGCAATGTCTGTCTCGGTTGTTTAAATTGTCTTATGTCGAATACTATAATCACTTCTGCTCATACGGTTAAATAGACTTGTCGTAGTAATTCATCCGGTTACGCAGACTTGTCATAGTTATTCACCAAGGACAACTTTGTTAAATTTTAGTATTAAAATGTTGTCACTGCCATGCAGCATAGCAATTCATCTGCCCATACCTTTTATTAATTTAATTTTTGACAGAGACCCTTTTTGGATCTAGTGAAGTAGTTTTTTTCCTAGTACCAAGGTTGTCATCAAGTTCTCACTTAAGCAATGGACCCATATGAGACATGAAGTGTAGTGTTATACTCAAAAAGTCACAAATAACACAAATAAATACAATGATTGAAAGAAAACATAAAATGATTCAAACAAAGTAGAAGGAACATGCAATCCTTTGAGTTGCTTCACAACAAAATATTGTTTGTGACCAACCTCTCCATAACTACACTACATCAGAAATCACTTATGACTTTCCTCTTAGTTTTTAGGACTCTGAAGATTTGACAACAGAGTGTAGATTTAACTTGGTTGAATTGAGTGTGTTCAGTTAATTTAATTTTGAAACTCTGTTAACAAGCATCTCTATAAATATTTCGACACAAATAATAAGAAAGAGTTTATTTTTTTCTGTTAAAAGCAGTGTTTTTTTTTTAAGAATACTCCACTGACTCTGCTAAAAATAGCAGTGTTTTTTTTAATATTCCCCTGACTTTGTACCAAAGTGATTATCAGTAACCATTGAATAAATTTCTTAAACTTGAGTTGGGTTAAAAGCATGGAATGCAAAGGAAATAGTTTAGTGGATATGCAGAGCAATTTGTGAATAGACCCATTTAAATAGGAAATTAACTGAACATTTCTTCACTTAACTACTAAGTGAACTAATTGAACTTTTACTTCTTACATGCCTTGTTACAGAACATTACAAGAAATTGAACTTATATCTGATATTTAAACCATCATATAGAAGTGACTGGCTTCGTAGAGAATAGAGAATTATAGAAAAATTGAACAAGTTTTAACTTTTTCTCTTTTTGTTTGCATACTATAGAAATGTAAAGTATTTTATGTAATCATCTACTATGGTGTTGAAGTCTCAAAAATTTAATTCAGTCACCAACTGCATAAAATTTAACCAATTAACGTAAGCACTTGGCAAGAGTATCAAAAGGAATTCATCTTATCTATTATATGTATCAGAATGATTACATGAAAGAATCAACACCTAAAACTAGAATAACTACATATATGGCTCAGGAAAATCAATGTCTGTCTTTCATGTTTTGTGTTCTCATTCTGGTAGCTGATGATCCTCCCTTTTGTCCCATTCGTCTACGAGACCTTGTCTTCACCTCAATCACCTCCTCCTGAAACGTACTTCCCCATCTCTCAAAATCACTACAAACACTAACACTTCCCCATCTCTCATCATCACTACCAGCACTCATGACTTTGCTTCTCAGACCCAATTCACTGTCGTACTGTTCTCGAAGCCTTGGATTGGACAAAGTCTTGTAAGCGGCATTCACCAGCACAAACAGCCTCGTAGATTCCTCTTTCATGGAAGGATCATGGCACACATCAGGGTGGTACCGAAGAGCCATGGATCTATAAGCCCTCTTAATCTCATCCGTTGTTGCTCTTCCAGGACTCACGGACAGTACCTTGTACAAGTTTTCTTGCGTTGTGGCTCTGCATGAAACACTACCAAACTTCACAGTGGAAACTCTTTGCTGCTTAGAGAGTGGAAGACCATGAGACTGAAAGGGCTTGCACATGCTTAGGCTTGAACTTGAACTTAAAGATAGAGCATCCATTTTTCTAGTTAATTGTATGTATACACCAAGCTATAGATATATTTTTTATCTGTGATGAAGATGAATGTGGAAAACGGATACGGAACTCACTTGTATTTATATCTGTGATGGTTGAGAAAGAGCTTAGGTGATGCTATGAAGAGGCCAGGGTGCTGCTTTGAACACGTGATAATAGCTACTTTATTATTTTACGTTGATTATTTGCGAACGTACGTTGAATATTCAAAGGAAAGTAAAGTATTAGGTTACAAACAAGACTTTTCTGACACAGCTTCGTGATGATAGGGAAGATGGGTATGATTGGTGTATAAAATATGAAGAAAGAGAAAAATGTGAAGAAAGTGTAGCTAGCAACCATGTTTGACTGATGCAATCAATGTGCATGTTTATTTTTGAATTTGGCACAGTCGGCTGGTAGGGTCAAAAGGGTGTGTTTTTTTTTTCATATAAATTAAGGTATTATATATCTGCATGAAGTGTATATGGTCAAGCTTGAATTTTCGTAGTAAACAACTTGACAGAGACAAATGTGTCGTATGGGTGTAATCAGGGTCGAGTTTGAGTTTAATATTAGTTAATGTGTTTGAAGAAGTTAAAAAATTCTCATTTGAAAATTATTTATGATACAAAACTTAAAAGAGTTCTTACATCGCCTGGCTATATTATTAGTGCAACTGTGTACCTAAGTAAGTTCAATTTATGTACAGTGACCTTCATTATTAAAAATTCTTACGTTACATAAAAAAAAATTTCAAATTTGTTAAAAATATTCACAAAAAAAAAAATTCTTGTTATTTTTTCTAAAAATTTTAATTGGTAAGTAATTATTTTGTGGATAATTATTTTTTACAAAATTATAAAATTCGTAAGTATTTCCTGCAAAATTTGTTGCGAAAAGTGTTTTATAATAAATATTTTACAAAAAAATTTACAGTAATTTCTTGCAAATTTTTTTCATAACAAAATTTATAAATATTTTCTAAAAAAAATTCAAAACAAAATTGACAGAAAATATGAATTTTTTTAGTAATGATTACGTTAGAGTTTGAAATATTCCATCATAATTCATGCAATTTTATAGTTTTAATCATTTATGTCCCTTATTTAAAAAAGGTATTTTGTCTAATTCTATTTAAATTATTTAATATTCAAAATAATAATTACAAACACTAATGTGTAAAAATACCTTCTTATATTACAAAAAAGACTTAAATTCTATTTTTTATTTTTATTTTCATTTCATTTATTATTTAATGTGATTTCCTCTCTTGTTCATTAAAGTTTAATTTTTTGTTAATTTGATTTTTTTTTATAATCACGTTTAAATAGTTAAGGCATGTGAATCATGCATGAGATTTTTTTTTAATTTTAAATTTTTTTAATTTTTTTATTTTAAAAAATTGTCCGCTCATCAAGTAAGTTTCGTATGTTAGTGTTATGTGTTAGTTTATTGTTGTGTCAGTCTCTTTTGTTCAATTCAATCTCAATATTCATTATTTTGGTTCAATTTTGTCTAATTTCTTTTAAATAGATCAATTTTGTTTTTTTTCAAATTGAGACCAAATTTAATTTTTATATAAGTGTTATACTGATATTTTTATTACAATGGACATTTTTATTAAATATTTCTTGAATTCAATTATAAAGTATTAGATTTAATAATAAATTGAACATAATTCTTATATTCAATTATTAAATAGAATATAATTATTTTAGAAATATCGGAATAATTAGAATATTACTATTAGATTTATGTTTGATTTTTTACTACATGTAAAACATAGGGTTAGTTTAACAATAATTCTAGAAATATTTATGATTAAATTTAAGAATTTAAATTGAATTTCAAAAATATTTAATAAAAATGTCAATTTTAGTAAAATCATCAACATAAAATTTATATAAAAATTAAATTTTGAGAGGGGAAAAATTGCTCGATTTATAAAAAAAAAATGAATTGAATCAAAATAGTGAATATAGGGACTGAATTGAACAATAGACAAGGACACAACCACAAACTGATATGTGGATCTGACATTGACACGTGGACAATTTTTTTAAATTAAAAATAAATAAAAAACTAAAAATTAAAAATTAAAAAATCACGAACTAACACATATTGTTCACATGTCGTTGAGTATTTAAATGTCATTACAAACAAATGACCAAATTGATAAAAATTGAGACTTTATTGATCGTGAAAAAAAATACCACATTAAACAAACACGACAAAAATAAAAACCAAATAATATTTAAGCCTTACAAAAATTAAATTAGTTAAAATGAATTGTTGTAAAAAGAAACACAGTAGAATTTTTTACAATTTTGGAAACACTTAAATAACAGATGTAATTTAAGAGATATAATATTTGATTTAAGAAAGAATCAATGAAGTAACACTATGTTACATTGATTATATTTTTTTTCTTTGTCTTAATGATTACACGTTATATACAATAAAGTTTAAAGTTTATATATAAATCTAAATTATGTTAGATAAATATTTATTATTGTGATTATGACAAACAAAAAAAAGGTCTTCTTGCAAAATTGTTGTATTGTCCTTTGATTATTTTAAGATCTAGGTGTTTATTTGTTAATATTAATGATAGAATGAACCTTATATCCACATCAAAGAGAATGTGAGATTGTTGTGGATTTATGTGTGTTTAGTATATTCGATATAGAGATAATTTTGTAGATTTGGTGTTGTTGTATAAATAATATATTTTTATAGTCTTAACTTTTGAAGGACTATATTAATATTTTTTTTTATTCTATTAATCTGCAATTGAATATTATTAAGAAATATCTTATTTTATTTGTTTTATACTACTAAAATGGAATGTTATAAACGTACCATTAAATAATGTATTGAAATATTTAAAAAGTAAAAAGAGTATAATAGAAATGTGTGTAAAGATAAATATGGAATCAAAATTATAAATTATTTAAGTATTTTAATTTTAGGTATAGATAAAAATATGAGGTCGGATTGTGTTGCCTGTCATCGAAAAATAGGTCAAAAATAGTAAACCAAGTCGGTCCCGTTACAGAATGGGTTGGCCTGCCATTTTTTTAATTTTTATTTCTAATATATATATATATATTATTTCGAGCATATTTAATCATATAAATATTTTTTAAGTTTTTAATTGATCAGTTAATAACTTTAATTGGATAAATTAAAACAATTGTTATATTTACATGTTAAATTACTTTATTATATATAATAATTGGAACTTAATTTGTAAGTGTCAATGATTTAAATTATAATATTATTGTATATTTACACTTATACAAAAATTTAATATAGAAAACTTAATGTTTTAAATTATTTTTTATTTTAAAAATTAAAAAATTAACATAAAATTAAAAAATAAAATAAAAATTGATCAAAAACGGGCTGATCCACAAATTTGATGGGTTAGACAGATCGGATCAAAACGGACTAGAGAATTGAAAACTTCAATCCAGCCTACCCTTCTCTTAACGGGCTGCGGAGCACGCTTTAACACCCATATTAATAAACATATTTCAAGGACATTTTTAATTTGAATTTTTAATTAATATTAGGTTCTTATAATATTTTATTTATAGGTGAATCGTTTGAATTATATCTATTTTACTTTAAATTGTTATATATATTTTAATAGATGTTATAGATGGAATACATTCACTCATAAAGCTCCACTCACTCTTCCAGTTTTATGTTTGGATAGTTTCACTTTGGACACCCTAATATTAAGAATGCTCTTGGGTTGGGTTGGGCCGGGAAGGATATGGAGAAATGTATTATTCAACCTACTAAAGATTTTGCTGATAAAGAAAACAAACAAAAACCTACTAAAGAAAATATCAAGATGTTGAAAACCATGTTTTATTTGAAGTTGTAATTTTCAAATATTAATCGAATTAACAAATAACATAGTCTTTACAAAAATTAACTAAATACTTCATTTCTGTCTAAAATACAAAATTAATAGTAGGTCTTTTATACTAAACTCATCACCTGACAAATAAAATTAAATTAGTTTAAATTAGATCGGGTTTAGTTCAATTATAAATAAAAATGAACCTATCTAATTATATTGGATCAAATCAAGTTGGCTTATTGGATAAACTCAATCCAATACACACTTCTTCGTATATTGGTACTCATTTTTTAAAATTGTATTTACATATTATTAGCATTAATTCATCAATCAAATTTTGAATAAAAATAAGTATGGATATAATATTATTTTTTCTATTATTGCATATCAACTTTCTGTTTCCTCTGCAACTTAATTTTAAGTATATAATATTATAAATTTAATTTGTGTGTTAAATTTTATTTTAGCTTCAATGAAAATTGTTGCTCAAGCTCTCAATAGGTGGGCCACATGTTAATAGGGTGGTGGGGGAAGAAATGGGCCACAAAATCTTAAGCTTGTCATAGCACATCAGTTTACAATTTATATTCCAAGAAAAAAAAAAACCTTCTTATATATATTTGAGCATGATTTAACTTAAATTAGTAGTAGTTGAAATAAATTCAAAAATTTGACGTTCTAAAAAAAGGATCATAGCTTGCTTATTTTTGTCTTAAATACCCTTATCGCAAAAATTCTGAAAAAGGGTATTATTTACTGATTTGACTCTCTCCTCACTACAGAGAACAAATTTAATTTTTGAACGATAAATGAAATAATAATTATCAATTAAAAAATATATATTCGAAATTGACGTTAGAAAATATTTATTCAAATCATAATTACCTTTAGATTTAATAGGCATATATTTAATTTTATCATAAATTAAATTTATTCATTTCTAATTAATAATTGTAAATACATTTTATTTTCTAAAGTTAATAATTAACTCTAAAAAGTAATAATTCTAGTCATGATTAGTTTTAAATTATTTTGTTACAATTTTGGTTTGTTGACTTTGTAATCAGTAATCACAATTTCTTTTAGTTTCATTAATTTTTGTAATTGACAATTTCAAGTACATTTTTTCTTCTGAAGTCAATAATTCAGTTTAACTTTTGAATTAAAGTTATAAGAACAATAATTGACTTTAAATGGATAAAATCCATCACGAACCTTCTGTTTTTTTTTTACTTTAAAGTTTTTAAAAATGAGTAACACTTTTTTAATTTGATGTAAAAATAATATATAGTTTATGCGGTGGTTGATTGAATGGACCACAACATTGGTGCCTCCAGAATGATGCCACAGAAATTTGTAGCAGCAACAATTATGAATAAGCAATTTGTTTTGCGAAGCACGCGCCGAAAAGCAAACAACAGTTCAATGCAACAACGCCTTTCTGCCCATCTAAAGCCTCGCCGCATGCCACCAATCATTTGCAAAACTTGTACAACTCACTTTCCACACCACATGCACTTCCTACACAAAATGTTATAAATATAAAATTGTTATTGTGTGAATTAAATTTAAAATTATATGTATTAAATATTATTTACTACTTTATAAAATGGATATTTTATAAATAAATATATAATATCCTAAAATATTAAATATAAATATGAGTTAAATTAAAATACTAATGCATCATAAAATACACCTCTTAATAAGATGAAATCATTTTAGACTTCAAAGTGTATAATAACTTCAATGTCTAAAAAACAAAAATATTAAACAGACACGTACATCAAAAATCAATAATACTTTCAAGTTACGAACAACAAGAAAGAGAAAAGATCAACTATGAGAATAGTTTCACTAAAACCTTCAATTCACGATCCAATGGTCAAAGTGAAAAAGTAAATATACCATCTAATCTTCTCTCTTTTCCTCTCTAAAATACTACAACTTTTACGTACTCTCTCTTGACTTAGAAGACTTCTCAACACTTAGATTTAGTGGAACAAAATGAAGTTAACTGAACTTTGTAAATAAACATAAGCAAACTAGAACATTTAAAATGTCCTTCTAAAAAAAAAGGGAAACACTGAAAAAATTTAGACTTCAAAATATACATACATTACCTGACATGTTCAAAAAATAGAGTATTAAAAACACTTACAAAAAATTATAAAGTAGATGAGAATCTCAACCCATTTTCATTGGATCGACTCATATCTCATCGCATTCAAATTTTATCAATTACATTTTTCCTATACGGCTCCTCTAAGAACGCAAACTTACAAGATCCAAAATTTACATGTGAAAAACAACATCAGATTAGGTTTGAAAAACGTCAATGTTAAGTCAATCTATCGTCATACTGATCTAATCCAAAACGAAACATGCATTTATATAACAGTACAGACACGAACACCAAACCATTTTAATAGGTGCTCCTTTCACAAACCTTACTCTCGACCAAACAACGAACTAGGACCCATTGTGTGCGTATACTAAATGTTTTTGCATAAGCGATTGTTGTGACTAAGAAAACCATAATTGAAAATAAGTCCACTGGAACTAGTGGTAGTGCTCGTACACCACACCATGTTGTGACTTATAATATAAAATCGCACAAATAAAATACTGTAGGAACATAACATGACAAACATCAAACTGTGACATGAATAAACAGACTTGTATATAAAAGAAAAGAGGGTACAGTCTCAACTCAGGGAATGAATTTTATCTACCATTAAGTCAAACATAGAATGAGAAGAAAACCAAAATAAAACATCAAAAGTAATAATCCCTCATGTCATCTCTCTCTACTCTTAAAATGGAACCAAACTATTTTCAGAAGCCTGAGAATGTGGCCACCAATATGCCAACAAGCAAGGTTCCAGCAGAAATTGGGAATGATGCTGCGTTCCCTTTAGCTGGTGCTGGTGCAGGAGATACCTCACGTGCAGCACCGGAAGATGAAGCACCAGATGCTTTTGGAGATGGAGAAGCTTTTGGAGAGACCACATTAGCTACAAAAAAACAATGATTCAATTACAAACACCAACAATGTTCAAGTCTCACACAATAATTCAAAATGGTCAAGATTTTTCATACAGCAGAAGAAATGCAGCTATGGGAAAGCATCACAAGCAGATTTTTGTAAGTAGAAATAGGGGAAATAAGAATTCACAACTATGATATAATTATTGTTTACTTTAGATCATCATCATTCACAACACAACAGAAGAACAAACAAAAACTTGAAAATCAGATATTGCTCTTGTTTATTTAAATTAAGAGGCTGGAAAAAACAAAGCACGTGACCGCTTTGTAATCTGAAGCTTTGTAATCTGAAACGAAAATCAGCTTCAAAAACCACACATCAGGGATAAAAAGGGCATAAAGCAGGGAAAAAGAGTACAGTAAGTAGGTGACATACCAGGAGCAGCAGCAGCAGGGGCTTCAGACACTGCAAAAAAACAATCGAAGACACGGTTACTGACATGAATCAAGAAAGAGACAAAACTGCAAAAACGGGTGATATGTATGAAAAATGAGATCCATGTTCAACATCAAGGGTACACACAGAAAAAATAAAAACTATGTATCCCGGGTACCACCACCATCATCTGATGTAGCATAGGGTGATGTTAAAAAAATCGAAAAAAAAGTTCAAAAATTGTGCTAATCCAGTCATAACATAAATAATTATTAACTCGATGTGTTTCTCGCTCGTAACACAAATGGCGTGACAAAGAAAGGCACCATGAGACCGATCCATCTCGAACATGCATAAAAATGAAACCTTTAACCAACCCAGAAGTCGAAAGCACTGATCTTTATCGAGAAATCTACCCTAACGAAAATAAAAACACAAAAGCAAAGAGAAACAGAGACCCCAAATGGGAAAAGGAAAAAAGTTGCAGAATTTACTCACATCCACAGTTGGCGACAGAAGGGGCAGAGACTTTGCATGCGGTGGGGAGAGTGGTGGCCTTGGTGACATTCAAAATCACACCAAACTGGGCACTGCTTTTGAAAGCCTCACAGAGGCAAATAGGGGCAGTTTTGAGCACAGACTTGAGGCCAGAACAGCATGTGCCCTCTGGCTTGGTGATGGTGCTGCCATTGGTGACAAAGGACAAGCAATCGGCCATGGTGAGAACAAGGCTTGAACAGTCTACAGATGGTGCTGGGGCTTGAGGAGATGATGCGCTTTGTGCTAGATCAATGGCGCATAGAGCCATGAAACACACAATGAGGGAGAGTTTTGATGCCATTTCTGGAGAGAGAAAAATGAAGAGATAGTGAGGAAATAGAGAAGTGAGAGAAAGGAAGAGAGTGAAGAGAAAAGGTGGAACACTGAAATGGAATTGGGGTGTGGGGAGATGGTTAAATAAGGTCACAACGGAATTCTGTTTCTTTTTCTTTTCTTTTTTTTTATTTAAAAAGGTTTCAATTTAAGAATTATTAGGAAGGTTGAATACTTTAAGAATGCGTTCTTCCTGTTGTTTAGTTTCTTTTGTTCTTCAAAATTGTTTAATTTGTTTCTCTATTAAACTCTTAAATATTACTTCATACTTCCATTTAGAAATTATTGGGTATGTTAAATAATTTAAGATTTTGTTCTTTGATTTCTTTTCAAAAAGGACTATTAGTATATTTAGAAAAGTTAACCTTTTAAAAAAATATTTAACAAAAAATAAAAAAAAATATAAGTAGTAATTTAAATATTATGTTAGTTATTTTATATGATAGAAATAATATTGTTATTATGTTAAAGCTAATGAATTAATAAAAGTATTATTATAAAATTAAGAAAACATAAATTTATGAAAATTGTTTTTTAGTTCATATTTATTTTTTAATTTAATTCTTTAAATAATTTATTTTATATTAAAGTAATTATTTTATTAATTTTATTTGTAAGTAGTTGTTTTTTTAAGTTTAACTGTTTTTTTCAATTTGATTATTTATTTTTTAAATTTAACTACTTTTCTAATTTGACCATCTTTCTAATTATAAAACTGCCAACAAAATAAATAATGAAATTATAAAAAATAATTTATATTTAATTTTATGAATATAATCTATGTATTATCTTTAACATTATATAAAAAGGACTCTTTTGTATTTACATATCATAATATCAATTCTACCCTTTATAATATAATTATTTATTAAATTTTTTAAAATTAACGATAATTTTTACCTATTTTCTATAAAACTGTTTTCCTTTTTTTCTTCTTTTTTATTCATTAACAATTAATTTCTCTGTTCATTTCACTTTATTTTTAATATTTCACTTCATTTTTAATAAATATAGATTTATTTTATATATTAACTTAATAACATTATACTATTATTATCAATTCTATAAAATGCATATACACATACACGATAGAGTGTAAAATAATAATATATGAAAAGAATATATTAGAAAATTTATTTTATTACACATTTTATTTTGTTGATAAATGTATTAAAAATTAAATTTTTAGTCGTCTTTTATAATCTATTATCTGAAAAGAAGATACTAAAAAATAAAATTTATTATACCTTTTATTTTATTGACAAATATCTTAAAAATTTATTTTTTAGTCACTTGACATTTATAATTTATTTTTTATTCATTTATTTTACTTTTTAATTTTATTTATTTATATTTATTTTTTTACCAATGTGCATTATAAATTTTATAACTTCTACTTAATTAGTCATCGTATAAATTATTAAAAAATACCTTATATTCAAATAAGAAAAAGATCTTTCTAATATATTTTCAACACATTTATTATATTAAAGAATGTCTAATATTTAAATTATTAATTTTTTATATATTATTTTTTTCTTTTGTGATATATATTTTTCTTAACATATTTTCAAAGTATTTATTATGTTGAAAAAGGACTTATATTTAAATTATTAATTTCTTTTATATATTATTTTTTTATTTTTCTAATATATAATTACTTAGTCATTTATAAAATTAATTTTAAAAAATATATTTTATTTTTATATCTTAAGATTATAAAATTTAAAAATAATATATGTTTGTTGATAATAAAGTATAAAAATAATTGTAATAAAATAATTTTGTCTTCAAAATTTATTAGTAAAAAATTATATTTATCATGTTTATATTAAATAATAATATAAATATTCCTATTATTAAATATTATTCATCTTTTTAGTATGTAAAAGTTAAATTAATTTTATGTAATGAAAATTAACCTTAATGATCTGTACATAAAATTAGGAATAAAATTTTAAATAATTATATTTATAACAGAAAAAATTAAAATATTGCATTTAATAATTCATTTAAAGGTTTAAAATACATGTTTGTAACGAAAAAAGTTACACAACTTAATATTGTATATAATTTTTGTTTTACTTAATAGTTTGAGGTTAAAAAAATATATTTGTAATAAAAAGAAATACATACTTCTTAATACTATAATATTGAAGCGGGGATGTATCGAACGGTGTAAACAAATGAAATGTTAGTATGAAACGCGTTTAACACACCAAAAATACTTTATATAATTGGATTAAAAGAACTTATACATTCATGTTTAAAGTTCGAGGACCAAATGTATAAAAGTTTCAGACTTTGATGAATTCCAAATTTGTGTCAAAGTTCAAGGACTAATAACATATTTAACCCTAATTTTAGTAGAGGTCTAATTGTGTTCACCTTGTGGTCCCCCATTTGAAATTGTTTTGTCGGTGTGATAGAGGTATGAAATGTAATATCTCCTTTCTTGGCTGGGTTATTTGAAATTTTTCAGGGTTGTATAGATATAGATTTATCTGTTCACATGGATGACTCACATTTCGAAGTGGTGTTTCACCATGGTGGAATGTTTGAGAGGAACGTGTCATTGTAATATGTTGGAGACTTAAGTATTTTGGCATGTGACCCAGACACTTGGAGCTACTTTGAGATATTGGGTATTTTTAAGGAAATGAGTTATGTCAATGTCAAGGAGATGTGGTATTCAGTTGGGAGAGGATCTGTTTTGGAAGGGAGCTTAAAATTATTGTCTAATGACTGAGTAGCATGTCATATGGTGAATATAGTCACACTTAATGGTCAAGTTCACTTGTATGTTATGCACATAATGCACTTAATAAAAGTATTATTATAAAATCAGGAAAACATAAATTTATGAAATTTCCTTTTTTCAGTTCACATTTATTTTTTAATTTTATACTTTAAATAATTTATTTTAAATTAAAGTAATTATTTTATAAATTTTATCTTTTAAGTAGTTGTTTTTTAAGTTTAACTGCTTTTCTAATTTGATTATTTATTTTTTAAATTTAACTATTTTTTAATTTGATAATTTTTCTAATTATAAAACTGCCTAGAAAATAAATGAAAAATTATTATAATAAAATTATAAAATTATTTATATTTAATTTTATAATTATAATCTATTATGTATTATAATATAATATATGAAAAGAATATATAATGTGCAAGTTAAAGAGGATCTCTCCGTAACCAGTTGGTTTAGAGGTCCGCCAAATCAAACATTTTCGGGTAAAATTCATCAGTCTAGTCAAGGTCATCTGGAATAGGAGGATATGTGACTCTATGTGGGAGTTAGAGGAGGATATCAGGAAGTCATTTCCGCATATGTGTTTTCTGGTAAGTCTTAATTTTCGAGGTCGAAAATTTTTGTTGTCTGAGAGAATCTAAAGTCCACTTTTGTTTTAAAATTTTGTGGGCGTGGATTTATTTTCTTTTTATGATATCTAATATCCTAGTCATTTATAAAATTGAGTTTAGAAAATATATTTTATTTTTATATCTTAAGATTATAAAATTTAAAAAATAATATATGTTTATTGATAATAAAATATAAAAATATTTGTGATGAAATAATTTTGTCTTGAAAATTTATGAGTAAAAAATTATATTTATCATGTTTATATTAAATAATAATATAAATATTCCTATTGTTAAATATTATTCCTCTTTTTAGTTTGTAAAAATTAAATTAGTTTTATCTAACAAAAAATAACCTTAATGATGTACATAAAACTTGGCATAGAGTTTTAAATAATTAAATTTATAACAAAATAAATTAAAATATTGCATTTAATAATTTATTTAAAGGTTTAAAATATATGTTTTGTAACGAAAAAAGTTACACTACTTAATATTATATATGATTTTCGTTTTATTTAATAGTTCATTTTAGAGGTTTAAAAATATATTTGTAATAAAAAAATATATTTCTTACTGTTATAATATTGAAGTGGGAACATGTCAAACGGTGTAAATAAGTGAAATGTTAGCATGAAACACATTTAACATACCAAGAATAGTTGATCTAATTGGGTTAAAAGTATTACATTCATTCATGTTTAACGTTTAAGGACCAAATGTATAAAAGTTTCGAACATAGACGAATTCCAAATTCACATAAAAGTTCAAACACTAAAAACATATTTAATCTTAATTAAGTTCAAACACTAAAAACATATTTAATCTTAATTTTAGTAAGACCAGTAAAAGCTACAAAACTAATTGTCTTCAAATATATTTATATTGTCATTAAATGACTATAAAAACATACATTAAATATGCATTGATTGAATGAGCATGGATTAGATGAGTCTAGATACACATCAGACATACTTTTCATACCCTTATTAAACGAATATAGCAAAAAATATTACACGAGTCTAACAATACACATTAGACGAGAATCTAGAGTAGATACACTAATTAGAAGAGTATAAAAAAAAGATATTTGAAGACTCATTTCATACAATGATTAGATGAGTTTATGAATACTTTAATTAGACGAGTTGTCGATGAATTGATCAGATCGGTCTAACAATACACATTAGACAAGTATTTTATATATTGATTAGATGAGTCTAACAATATACATTAGACAAGCTTTTTATAGACAAATTTGACGAGTCTATTAATATACATTAGACAAGTATGTCCATTTACTAATTAGGTGAATCTTGCAATATATATTAGTAAAGTTTATTTATACATTAATTAGACGAGTTTAGTAATAAACATTAGATAAGTCTATCCATGCACTAATTATACAAGTATTTTTTGCATAAAACATAAAACAAGTCATTTCATGCACTAGTTAGTCGAGTCTAATAATACACATTAGGTGTGTCCATCCATACACAAATTAAACGAGTTTTTGCAACACACATTAGATGAGTTTATCTATACACTGATTAAATGAGTCTAACAATATACATTATATGAGTTTATTTATACACATATTATATGAGTATATTAATATTAGACAACTATATCCATTATCTGATTAGACGTGTCTTGCAATACACATTAGACGAGTTTATCCATACACATTAGATGAGTGTAACAATACACATTAGATAAGAGTGTCCATATACTGATTAGATGAGTCTAAGATTTGATATTAGATGTATTTGTCAATGCACTGAATATACGAGTCTAATAATACACATTAGACCAAATGTTTATACACTGATTTGTATTTATGACAAATATATTCTACGTATTTTTGCATAGTTTATCATTTGTATTTTTTAGAGAATTTACTCTATATCTTTTAACATGTTATATCCTTTATATTTTTACAAAATCTACTCTTTACATTTGTATATATACATTGACTTTCTAAACTTATAAATAGTTTTCACCTTGTTCTATTCAAAATTTAAAATTATTATTATTATTATTTTTAAATATATTTTAGTATAATATATATTTAAATATTTGTTAATATAATATATATTTACTAACATAAGAAACACACAAATAAGCATGCGTAAACACAACTTTAAAATTAATTATTATTATATCAATAATATTAATAATAATTATTCTTATTATTATTATTAATTTGTTATTTTTTATTATCATTAAACAAATTAACACATACGAATAGTATGTGTTTTCACTAATTATTATAATTACTCAAAATTTATTTTGGTATACAATTAATAGATTTAATAGATGTAATCTATTAATTTAAATTAATTATAACAATTTTAATGGTATACTGCAATTAATGAATTAGTAAATTTATCATCAATAAATTTAAAAATATTTTTAATTTATTATTAATTTAAATTTAGTATTAATAATTTAAATATATTTTTATTAATTTAAATTTATTACTATTAACTTTAATAAATCTATAAATGCATTACTTATAATAAAACTATTGCTAAAATAACTATATTAAATAATATAATACAATATATTTAAAACATTATATTATTAATATATCTATAAATAGATCGGGTTTAAATTATTTATAATTTTGATGATAATAAATAATATTTAATTTTAATATAATAATATATTAATATACATGATTAAAACATGTATACGGAATAACTATAAAATTGTCTCTTTAAAAATCATGAATTAGAATGTGTGATTAGGTTGTCTGATCGAGTGGCGGATTTTGACAAAAAATATTGGAGGGGTTAAAATAATATAATTTTGAGATCATTGAATTTGACTATTAGTATAATGTTTCAAAGAATGACTTCTCTACTAAACAATTTGATCATTAGTATAATGCTTCAAAATATGTGAAGAAGTAGAGTCTATATTGTTTTCATTAATAGTTTATTTTTTATCACTTTTAAACGACAAATTTATTCTTTTATTCTTTATCAATATACTTCTTTTGTAAATAATATTAAAAAATTATTTATCATAGTCTAATAAACAATTGAGACACGTAGTTATTAAAAGAAAAATATATTATAATTAAGTTACAATTAAAAATCGGTTATGAAAAAACACGTGATACATTTTTTCTATATTCATACAAAAGTGAACAAAAAGCTGATGAGATAAAAAATAATATTTTAATTATTAAGTGAGACAAGAGACAAGGAAAGAAAAGCATAAATGAGAAATGAAAGCAAAAAAAAGAAGAGTTTGTGTCTAACTTTTTTTCTTCAAGAAAAAAAAAGAGAAAACATATGAGAGTGAGAGATGATTACAATTTGTGAAAAAATTAAAAACACAATAAGAATGAAAATAAAAATTATCTTAATAAATATTTGGTTTGATTACTCTTTTGATTCATGATTTTTGTTTAAAAATGTTAAGTTCGTCCTCCAGTTTTTTTAGTCTCAATTTTGTCTTGATTTTTTTAAAAACCAATGCAATTTGGTCTTTTAGGATCAATTTCTTTAAATCTCTTAAAACGGATTAATGATTCTTTCATTAAAATTGAATCTTTTAATATAGATGATGTGCTTTATGATGTAATTAATATAATTCTAGTGTCAATTTTTTGACAAAAACAAAGATCAAAAGAGAAATTAAACCTAAATATTTTTATTCTTTATTATCTATTCAAATTAAATGTTGTGCTTTATTAAATAAATAAAAAATACACAATTTAATTTTGATCAAAACTTAAAATATAATACTTACAATTAAAAGTTTTAATAAATTTCCAAAAAAATAATAATGTATATATATATAAAATAAAAAAAAATTCAAAATTTGGGGGGGCCAGGCCCCTCCCTGCCCCCAAAATCATCCGCCATTGGTCTTATCCTACAAACCGAAATTACACTCATTTTAGTTCATGATGTACAAGACAAATATTATAAAAGGATAATCATTTATTCCAATTTATCGATTTGTCTTGTGAATTTATTGGTGTTGACTTGATTCATACATTTATCTTTTGACACAATATGTAAGGACCACAAATAATTTTTATTATTATACCTTATTTTGTAAAGGGTTGCCCCAAATCTTATGGGCCTAAGGGTTGGCCCAAAAGCAAATTCTGACCTAATTGGCCCTAAACTCCCTCACTTTCACTCATTCACAGAAACGTAGTCGTCTCCCTCCACTGCCCAAAAAGAGCTCTGCTAGGGTTTACACTATCTCGATCAAACAAAGCTCAACTTCGTTTCCGTACTCCACGTAAGTTATTCCTTTAGCTAATGTTGATCTTTCTCCAGCTATGTTTCTATTATTCTAGTTAGGGTTCCGTATTAATCTTGCTTTGGTTTTGTTCCGTCGTGTTTCCAGTTTTAGGTTTGTCCGTAGAACTGTGGTGCTCACGGTTGCGTATCGAAGTTTCTGCTAGCTTTTCCAGGTAAAGGAAGCTAGAACCCCTTTCTGTTTCATGTGCTTGTCGTTTGTCTGGCTTGTGTTTCATGATTCTTGAACTAGTATGCTATTGTGGATGCGTGGGAGGGTTGGTACTATCATTTATGTGTGAAATACAATTGATACAGGTACAAAAAATGGCGAGGTATGATAATCTCGCCCAAGCGAGCTTGTCTCGCTTAGGCGAGACTAACAGGGGTTCGCCCAAGATTTCTGCGCGAGAGGTCGCTTAAGCGAAGAGTCCCCGTTTTGAGCGAGACGCATTCTTGCTTGGGCGAGGAGGGCTCGCCTAAGCAAGATCTCACAAGAAGTCACTGTTCCACTCCTCGACTTCTCGCCTAAGCGATGGGAGTCCGCCTAAGCGAGGGAAACCTCTCGCCTGAGTGAGCATCCTCAGCCTTAGCGAGAGTTGGGCGATGATGCACCTTGTTCTGATTTCTTCTATGTTAATTGGATGAATGTCACATGTATGGCTGGATTATTGTGTTAAAGTATGTTCTGACTGTTTATGCATGAGTGATGTGGTTCATGGGTTACGAATTGAGTGACTTTGTATGCATGAGATGGTAATGTTTGAGATTCATGAGTTTTAACATGATGTGAGTATGATGTTCGTATGGGATGATTCATGACATTAAAATGATGAGTTAGTTGAGGGATATGGCATGGTGTTGGTATGAAATCCACTTATACCTTCGTGCTTTGGGAAGGATGAATGAAATGGATTCAACATGGAATACAAATGAGGATGGATGGTAAAGTTCGGCATGAGATATTTATATGTGCATATTAAATATTAATTGTTTGTTTATGATTGGTTCATGGTCAGTACGTAATTCCTTGAAATCTCTAGGTAGATTTTCAGGGTCGTACTTCAGTGGTCGGGACGTAATTCCATGGCCCATGTTAGTGGGTGTCTATGGTGGTGCCCCATCTATATAACTTGGTAAGGATTCAAGGTAAGGATCGCATTCTGACACTCTAAGGAGTCGGTTAGTCTCATTTAGAGCGGACTGACTCCTGTGGTGAGAGTAGCAGGAGGCCCGGAACTCATTAAGGGCTAACCTTGTGTGTGGGGGAATTGATTCATCGTAACACTTGTAACACATAGCTCGGGGGTGAGAAACTCGGGGTGAGCAGAGGTATCCACCACAAATGCAAGCATCTACTGAATCCGACCACGTTATATGTATCCGGATGAGTCGAGTCGAGTCTTAGTGTATTGTTTTGGAAGGTCATAACATGTTAGAAATATTTTATTATAATTTAGAAAATAAATAATTAAAATAAAAATTCTACTCTTACTGAAGTTTTTATAGACCTTTAATTTATGGGTTAATGATTTTTATGGCTAACGACTATATTCTTATTACTATTTACTTCTTTGTCTCCTTTTGCTACCTATAAATACCACCTAGGTGCATGGGGAAAGACATAACAAAACAATAACAACAACAGAAACAATAAACACTAGAGTTCTCTAAAAATTGTTCTTCTTTTCTATATTATCTTTAAAACAATGGTGTTCATAAGGTTCGGAAATCCTTCGCTGCACTCGATCGATCTGACGGGTTGTTGTATCTTGGGAGAGCAACGCATATGATAAGAAACACTTATGATTGTGTATTGATATATTTGTTTAGCCCTGTACAGTAGGAGCGTTTTCTCTCTAAGGATAGCGCTATGCGTACCTCAACCCAGGATATTTTCTACTCCTTACGTTTTATCTTTTATTTATTATTGTTATTATAATTGTTGATCTCTGATTAATATTCATTGTTTTATATATTGTCTTAGTATTATTATTGATTTAATAATTATTATTATATTATTTCATATTTTTATTGTTAATAGTATTATTTGAGTGATCATTTTTATAACATTCTTAAAGAGAAAAGTATTATCTTGTTATTTCTAGTTTTGATTACTCATCTGTATTCATTTCTACAATTAAAAATAAATAAAAATAATACAGTGCTGAAGACTGAAAACACATTTTATGAATTAATGTGTTTCTTATGGTATAATTAAATCAGTTTCAACTAAGCCTAAAAATTGATGTATATAATTGTTTCTATTTCTATTGGTAACAATAAATGAAATTATGGATAAATAAAATTCATGTTCATTGAATAATTTTTTGTGATGTCTATAGCTCATGCTTATGTTGTTATATTAATTTATGCTTTGATATGGTAAATGTTATTCTACAAGTTCTAGCTTGCCTAACATTATATTAGTGAAATTTTATATCCTGCTTACCATATTTTGAACACAAAAGATTGTAATAAAACTTGTTATGAGTTATGAAAGAAAAAAGAACCACATTTAAAATATTTCAAAGTGTGGGGGTGTCTTGTAAAGGTTAATATACCTTTTGATAAGAAAAAAATCTTTGGTTATTTATACTGATAAATTATCTTTAGAGATGTTTCCTTCAAATAATAAATTGACTAAATTTGTTTATGATACCTCAAAAACTATTTTGCCATCTAGTGTAATATTATTTGCGTTTCTTCTAGTTATGACAATATGTCCAATTTCTTGAGATGATAATATAGATTGGATATAGATTCTAGTGACACAAGATCACCTATTGGTTATGGTTATGTTTTAACCTTGGAGGAAGATATACTATCATGAAAATATGTTAAAAATTTGTTGTTCTATCATGATCTATTATGTAAGCATAAATTATTCCTTTGTTCAAAGCATCCTAACAATCAAATTGTTATATTTAAAGTTCCTAGTAAAAATGTCAATGAAAAATTGACATATTAGAATGAGAGACAAATGTATTAGAAACTTAATTACTCATGATATTATCTCTCTTGACTTTGTCAGGTTAGAAAGAAATGTTGCAGATCTGCTTATCAAAGAGTTGATGCATCAACAATAAGTATTTAAGTCGTCGAGGGGAATGAGATTATAGTCCATAAATTAGTTGCAACAATGGACACCCATCTCCACATGAATGGCGATCCCATGGAATGGAGTTCAATGGGTAGCAACGAAGTTGTTGTTGACTAAAGTACACCAAATAATTTGATTAAATTTTATGTCTCATTCCTATGGCGCAAGGTGTACTATAAATTGTGGCAATAATTAGGTTGAGGTATGTGCATTATTATGCTTATTTTATAAAATACCTTTTAATAAACCCAATGGTTGAGGTATGTGCATTATTTTATAAAATACCTCTTAATAAACCCAATGACAATTATTGTAGGGGTGTGAGTCACAAACCACCATTTGAGGGTTTACCTAGTGAGTGTGATGGTGGGGCCGCCATTGTGAGACATGGGTAAGTCTCTAAGTGACACTCATGAAACAAGATACATACACAAGGCCGTAGCGTGCACCCACTGATTAGAACCTATAATGAACACTGATATTGTATGTGTTATTTACTAAAACCCGGTCACAGGGGATGTAGTTCAAGGCAATTAAGTCTCTGTATTTTCTCGGGTGGAAGTTTATAAGCACTAGGTATAAGGGTTAGACCCGAAAGGTTCCTTACACTGAATTACAATATTTTGTTTAAAAAGATAATATATTTTTTGTTTTATTTTATTTTTTAAATTATGTGGGGATTGTTAGAAATATTTTATTATAATTTAAAAAATAAATAATTAAAATAAAAATTTTACACTTACTGAAGTTTTTATAGACCTTTAATTTATGGGTTAATGGTTTTTATGGCTAACGGCTATATTCTTATTACTATTTACTTCTTTGTCTCCTTTTACTACCTATAAACACCTAGGTGCATGGGGAAAGACATAACAAAACAATAACAACAACAGAAACAATAAACACTAGAGTTCTCTAAAAATTGTTCTTCTTTTCTATATTATCTTTAAGACAATGGTGAGGTTCGAAGATCCTTCGCTGCACTCGATCGATCTGACGGGTTGTTTTATCTTGGGAGAGAAACGCATATAATAAGAAACACATATGATTGTGTATTGATATATTTGTTTAGCCCTGTACCGTAGTGGCGTTTTCTCTTTAAGGATAGCGATATGCGTGCCTTAACCCAAGATATTTTCTACTCCTTACCTTTTATCTTTTATTTATTATTGTTATTATAATTGTTGATCTGTGATTAATATTCATTGTTTTATATATTGTCTTAGTATTATTATTGATTTAATAATTATTATTATATTATTTCATATTTTTATTATTAATAGTATTATTTGAGTAATCATTTTCTAACATAACATGCTTGGGTGATGTATGCATAATTGACATTGAAAGTATATCTTGATTGTATGGTAAAATCTCTTTTGGCTCTAGCTTACCCTTCTGTTATTGTTGTGTGTTCTGCTGTGTGGTACTCTCTTTTGCGATGATCATCAATTTGTTGATGTGAGCATATGCGAGGAACACCCGTGATCAACAGGGAGGTGATGGTTTCGCTGCTTAGCCTTTGGATTGACTTCTGCCTTTAAGCTCTTCATTTAGGGCTAAGGCCTATGTATTGTTTTCTCTGGGGATTTGTTTAAGTCTTTATCACTCTCTTACTTTATTTGGTATGCCACTTTTATTCGTCCTTGAAGTTTGAGATATCTATAGAAGTGACTTCATATTCTTTTATTCTCGCTTCTTATATTAAGTTGTGTGATATATCCTTTATTTAGTTTTATTAAATAAATGGGGTGTTACACAATATACCTATTGGTTGCATAGAATGTATTATTAACGTAAGGAAAATATGTTCAAAGCTAAATTTATTGTAAAGCACAAGTTACTAAAAGGTTTTACCATGTTGATTTGGGAATATCCTATAAGAACCCTATTCTTTTGTGAGGAACCAACAACCTTTTTTTTTCCTTTCTTTTCGCTCAAACTATACTAGACAATCTATAAATCAGTTTTCACAATTACAGTAAATTAGTTAAAGCAAACAGTGTATAAGAGGAAACAAAAATCATATCATACAACTAAAAGTACAATTATTTTCTAATAAATGATACTCATGTTTAAATCAAATGACGTTTATTTTTTTTATTTTATTTAAGTATAAATAAAATACATAAGAAAAGTAATTTGTACATATAGAATCTGAATTGTGCAAATCACATTGCTACGCAACTTAATGATACATAAATAAATATGATTTTATTGTGTTTATCTTTTGAATTAGATGGTGTTTTCTTAGGAGATTTGAATAAGGTTATTAAAAGATTGACTCTTGAAAATAGTTTGAAAAAAAAAAAGAGTTGAAAAGTGTGCAACTTTTTGAGAGACTTATGGTGGAGAGAAAGAAAAGTTCCCTGTGAAAGGGGAACTTACACGTGGCCACTGCATGGAGTGCGATGCAAGTGTAAGTGTGCACGTGTCATCTTTACCTCTTCCAACTATGCGCACCCAAATCAAAACACTTTTCATTTTCTAAAGTAGTATGATTCTTTTAGGACTACATCTATTCCACCAACAATTTTTTTAAGAAAAATATTACAAATAAATATGTAATATATATATATATATATATAATAGATTTTTATGATTTAATAAAACCAGGATGGATAATTTTAATATCTAAACACTAAATTGATAGGACTAAAATGATTTTTTTAAACTGTTCTATTCTCTTGAATTTAATATGTAGGAACTAAAATCATATTTTAGTACAAATTTGAGAGATTAAGATTAACTTCCTCCTTTTTATTTGACGGAAAACAGTTTACCCTAAATTTTTAGAAATTAAAATTATAACTAAATCTAATTTTAACTTTTAAAATAAAATTTGTTTAAAGGAAAAGTAACTAAGATTGATGGTAGAGGAACTATCCATGTCATAAGATGTGGTGTACATCTAATGTATCTTACAATATTTCTTTTAAAATTAAAAATAAAGTCAAAATAACATTTTTAAAATAGACATAAAATATTGAAAATAGTGTTACCATATACCATGTAATAAAAAAGAAAATATGCCATCTATCAATATTAACGTATTAAAGTATAATTATGAAACAATAAAATAACTATTACTAATAATATAATATTTAAAATAAAAATATAATATAAAAGCATCACAAATAATCTAGAGTAGACCTTTTAGATATCACACCCAATAACTTGGTAATATTTTCTCCCTTTTTATATATTTAAGTTTATGTAATTTTTGTCTAAGCATATAAATGTTCACTTGCACTTATCATAACAACCAAAACTATTGTTATAATAATTAGTGTAACATTCCAATTTTAGCAGCTTAAAACTAATAAAAATATAGAATTTTCTCATGGTTCCAAAACAGATAATCCAGTGTACACAATATATTAATACAGTCTTACAAAAGATATGATTATAAAAGTATATCACTTATACACTTAAACTAAACTAATAAACTTTATACTTAAACTGACTACTATTAAACCTTCCACTGGAAACCTCCTCCTCAACGAGAAAAATGATGGCTCTTCATCCTCCAGAAGCGCCTTTGACACTGCAACCACATCTGCTCTCACCGAATAGGTGGTAATCGCAAAAGGAAAACATATAACACAAGACAGACACACAAAAAGCAAGGGTAAGCTAATCTGATAAGAAAAATCATGCAATTCAATTATAAACAAATCATGCAATCTTCATCATTTTTACCAGAATCACATAGGCCACCATAAACACAGTACATATATATTACTCTAGACTCAATATCCGGATTATGTAAGCGATATCGGATCTCTTGGTGGCGTGCACTTGTGACGGTTCCCAAACTCTGCAGAGTTTGGACACAAGGGATTATCACCCAACCACTCCTAAGGTAAGTCCCCTTCACGTCTGTGACTGAATCGGGTCCACATACTAGGACCTCCTGCTACTCCTCAAGACATAATCCATTACACTCTACATGAGCCTTAATGGTTATTGGAGCGTCAGGATACCAACCAAAACTGAGTCCTTATGTCCTTACATACACTAAAACAATCCTCTTAGAATTTCCCTTGAAATCCTAGTTCAACCACATCTTCTCATATTCCAACTTCATGCAATTTCACCACACATATTACCAGTCATAACAGTTCATGCATATCATAACTAAGTTTACATTTTAACATTCAAACATAGCTTCATCCATTAGAAACAGAGAAATAACACTCAACTGTAGACGCTCTCGCCCAAGCTAGAAGGTCTCGTCTAGGCGAAAAGGCTCTCTCGTTGAGGCGAGTCATTCTCGCCTGAGCGAGGCTCGAAACAGAGAACAACCTAAACTCTGGGCGAATTCTCGTTTAGGCTAAGTTGTCTCGCTTAGTCGAGAGTGACTCTCGCTCAAGCGAGACTGGCTCGCCTAGACGAGATCTCGCGCAAAGACATGGGACGAGTTTCTGGTATTTTTGCTCAGGTGAGAGCTGCTCGCTTAGGCGAAAATACCAGATTCCCAATTTGTACTCACATGCAACATTCCAGAAATCTAGCACAATCCAATCATACACTCAATTACACAGTTCAAGCACTTATACAACACTCAATCATGCAATTCAAAGTCATCAGAATGATTTCTATATGAAATTCAAGTAAAACAGTTAGCTTCCCTTACCTGTTATCCTGTTTAGACAGCTTTATAAATGTCAACGCCTTAAAAACATTAACACCTTTAACTCCACAACATGCTCTATCTATACATGGAAACATCACAAGAACGATCAGGACATACCGTTATGATCACTTATCAGTAGAGACTCATATTGATGATTGAAATGTCGCATGCAAGCGGAAGAGGGCTTACACGCAACAGAAAACAGAAAAAGACTAAAAAAGAGAGCGGAAACTCAACTTACACGAACGGAGAAATTGATCAGTCCATTTTGAAGAGCTCGCCGAGAGGATCAATCTTATGGTCTTGGTTCTTCAATGAGATGACCAGAGAGGCAGAACCTCTATAGAGAAGTCAGAGAAGTCAGAGAAGCCAGACTCGTTTATAACAATTATATTTATACTAAAATATTTTAATATTAAAATAATTGAGTCTCACTATTTCTAAAAAGCATTCATAAAAAAATAATTATAAAAACATTTTTTTTATATTTTTTTATAATATAAGTGATCTTTTAATTATAAATAATTACTTTAATTCAAAAGATTAGTACCTACAAGATAAAGTTATAATAATTTATATATATAATTATGTATCTATAATTATCTATATCCATGTATAAAGAGATATCTTATTTTGTTTTGGTGTTCAATATTTAATTTTCAATTTTACCTTATAATAAATAGTTGTTTTCTTATCTTAAAATAATTATTTTATTATTTTTATCTTTTAAGTAATCATTTTATTAGATTTAATTGTTTCATTCATTTAATTTTTCTTTTAAATTAATTGTTTTTTAACAAAAATAAAGATCTTAAATAAAATTAATTATCTACAAAATAAATAAAAATATTTATAAAAAATTTAAAAATTTATTCGTATTTATTTTTAAAATTAAAAACTAGTTATATATATAAAAGATACTTCTCTTTAGTGTCTTCTTCTATTTTTTCAATTTTAACCTCCTAATTTCTACTTATTAAATTTAAATAACTATTAATAAAAAAAAATTTCAGTTTTATCATTATAGTAATTATGTTTTTAATTTAAATAATTACATAATAATTTAAAATATTTATAAAAGATTATTCACTCTTTTATGAATTTATTAAATAATTTTTGAAATTTAAATAATATTATATATATATATATATATATAGATATAGATATAGATAATTTATTTTTCCAATTTTACTCTTTGTACTATTTTTCAAATTTAAATAATTTTTAAATATTTTAAAAAATACATACACGATGCTTGTGTTTATATTTCTCTTTTTTTTTTGTACACATTTCCTTTAAGTAAAAGTTAATTTAAATTAAAAAACTTATTTTATCAATTTTATTATTTATGTGACTGTTTCTTTAAATTTAACCGTTTTCTATTTATTTATTTTTAAACTTAATAATTTTTAATTAAAAATTATATACAAAATAAAAAAATTGTAATAAAATTATAAAGATTATGTATACTTAATTTTATAATTATAATGATAACAGTAATAATATTTTTTATTTTTTATTAAAAATAACAATGTGTGGTGCATATAAAAAATAATTAAAACAAAAATCCTTCCATAAATGTTATAGATAAAATAATATTTTTTTATGCACTAAATTCTATAAAATAAATTTATGAGAGTCAAATAAATAGCTATATTAAATTGTTTTTATTTTAAGAAAATAAAACGTTATATATATAAAAAAAACAAATATAACTTCGGTAGAAAAAAATCTAATAAATAGTCTAAAGTTAAGAAAGGAGTAAGTATAAAAAAAATGGATATAAGTTAAAAACTAGCGTTTTGAAAAATAGATTTCCAAGTAAAAGTAACGTGTTGGAAAACACCACACGCTAGTCAAATTAGACAGTTATATATAGAAAGTCTTGTTAAACATAACTATCTAGTTTTAGTTAGTTTCTTGTGTATATTTTAACTAGTTTTCAGTTTTTGAGATAGTTTTTTAAACCACTCTTTACTAAACATAACCTAATTTGATTGACAAAAAAACAATTGTAGGGCTCATTTCATTATTATTATTCTTTTTCATGATATATATAGAAATCAATTTGACAACACATAAAATGAAATCTGGTGATCTACTTTTAATTTGATATTTTTGTTAATTGTTACTTATTTTCCACTCTCCCACATGGCAGGACCTACTTGTTGGAAAAGAAGACCTTTGACCTCTAATTTCTAAAGGTCACCAATGTGATCCATTAATTGTGCAATGAATGACCAGAATCTAATGCATTTCAGATATCAATAATCAACCTCCTACCCCCTCTTTCATACCACTCCTAATAAGAAAAATATTATAGATGAGGCTAAATTGTATATACTTTTATATAAATAATATATTTTATTTAATAGTTTTATGTTATATTTGTCTACCTTAATATTTTATATTTATTAGTGGGAATTAAATTTAAGGTTAATTATTTTTCACTAAATTGATTTAATTATTAAAGTTTGTCTCATTTATATATTATCATTGTCTGGTATAATATTTAATCGATGTAAGATTTTTAATATATTTGTTCATGTTGAGGACGTCATGTGTTCAAAACGATAGTGTTGAATATAAAAATCAAGAAAAACTCATAGCAAATGACATAATAGGTATTGTGTAAACAAAATATTGCAAAATGATATTTCTATAATGTGTTCATTCTTTTCTAGAATCGAAAAATCCATACATAAAATATCGATATTGGTTGTGCCTCTTTTCTAAAATGGCTCGACTCCTTTTTTGCTTCCTCCTTTAGTTAGGGAGTTTCCTTCCCAAGTCATGGAGTTTTCTTAATAAATAATGGGGTTTATTACCTAATCCACCACATATATAAATAGGGGTTTTTTCTTTTCTTCAAAATACACATTCACTTACTTACTTGCTAGTTTTAAGTTTTTTAATGTCACTTAAGAAGTTCATGTTTATTATTGGGAAGTTTGTACAATACACCATCAATAAATCCTTAACCTTGTGTATTGGATAAAGAATTTTAACAATTTCAAGAAATTGAAATACATGGTATTTAAATTATTTACAATTGGATTCTTTTCATTTTTTAACTAGTTTGTTTGGATAAAGAATTTTAGCAATTTCAAGAAATTGAAATACATGGTATTTAAATTACTTACAATTGGATTCTTTTTTATTTTTTAAATAGTTTGTTTGGATAGAGTAATTGACATATCTTGAATTTCAATTTTATTGTTTGAAGGAAACAAATTAATTTATCTTTTAAGCTAAGATTCTATTTTAAAAATATTTGGTCGACCTTTGGATCGGACATATTCGACTCGACCTTTGACCTAAACGGTCTCATTTCAACCTTTTGACTACAACAACTCGTGTAGACCCTCAACCATGATCGACTCACTCATCTTCGTCTTGGACTGAATTGTTGGCAGGGGGAGCCTTTCTTCCATAAACGAAGAACATTTTTTATGATGTCTACTGTTTTAGGATATGCATTAGGAAATTGCTTCTCTTTATTAATTGTATTTCAGGCTTGCTGTGTAACTCTGCATATGATTAGTTCTTTAACTAATAGATTAGTTGTGAGTATTGTACTAAGTAAGTGAAAATATACTCACGATAATCGATTAGGTAAATGGCTAATTGAATTAGTGACAGCAAAAACCTTTGTATAAAAGCTGTTTTGTAATCTATTTTGGGTCTGATTTTTGAGGGAGATCACACAGTCTTCATCTGAGACAGAGCCAACTGAGAGACAGAAAAGCTTCAGAAGATTCTGCAATAACTCAAGTACAGATCCAAGAAGAATTGATGGTTGATTCTACTATGATGGATCTTGCTTGATTCAAGGAGCATCAAGTCAAATCTGCACAACTTAGGTGTTTTCGTTTCTTGTTTTGTTTTCTGTATTTCTGATTACAGTAGCTTCAGTGTTTGAAGTGTGGACCTAGGTGCAATTGTGTGGATGCATTGCTCCTAGGGGAAGTTCTTGATTGTTGAATCAAGTTCTTGGGTTTTGGGGTTAGAATTACATAGGTGTGCTTGTAATTCTTGGAACCTTTCTGTTTAGTGGAATCCTCCTAAGTGTGTTACTTAGGAGAAGACTGGATG
>Ga0209589_1002458_pt1 | contig 32157 bp, 10 predicted proteins | sample CowpeawhiteBW_FD_187525 | JGI IMG/M metagenome (GOLD analysis project Ga0209589, IMG submission 187525) | Root nodule microbial communities of legume samples collected from California USA - Cow pea white BW (SPAdes) (version 2) | ecosystem: Host-associated > Plants > Roots > Nodule | place: USA...
TATATATATATATATATATATATATATATATATATATTTTTTGTCACTGAATTATTTTAACTTTATAAAACTATTATTTTATTTTCATGTGTCAAAATACAATATTTCATTAATTTTTTTAAAAAACATGTAAAATTATTAATTGGCACTTCATTTATTTATTTTAGTTGATTAATTATTAAATATTATTTTTTAAACAATTATATGATGAAATACGTTTTATTAAAAAATATATATAAATAACTTAGATATGTTTGGTAAATTATATTTTTTTTAAACATATAAATTTTATTAAGAAAATATATAAATAAATTAGGTATACTAAAATATTATAATTTAATTTTACAAAATAAAATATTTATAATAAATTTTAGCTATATTTCTATAAATTTAAATTTATATAATAAATATTTTTTAATTTTTTAATAATAAAAATACTAGTATATATTGATATCAGAGGAGATACTTTCCATTTCTCCAAATAAAAGAAAAATAATATTTTAGTCCATATTTTTTGATCCATTTTTACTCACTAATCTATTTACCTTTAGATTATTTATTTTAATTTTTTGTAATAATATAATGTGATGATGTAAAGGTCCTAGGATTAATGGTTTTTGACATGTCAGTTTTGAATGGATGAATTGTGCTACTAGGTCTTAAAGTACGTGGCGTGCTCTAGAACAGAGAAACGTGGCGACGAGAAATGAGATATAGAAAGAAAGGGGGAGGGGTGAATGGGTGTGGAAAAGAAAGGCCATGGTCACAAGCACAATGACGATGAGCGTGTGTATGACATCAACCACCATAACCAGTCTCTGTTTCCCTCGCTACCGCTCTCGCTGTCACTCTCCAGTTCAAAATAAAATCTATTTCCCCCGTCGATTCGTTTCCAAATTAAACATTGATGCGGAGGACGAGGTTCAGACCCGGTAATTTTCTTTCGGTATCGGATAATAGTTGTTATTTTTTCTATTTTTTGGAACAGTGAATAAACGATTCAGACCTTCTATTGTACTCGTAGCGTTTGGAATTGGAGGGGTTACTCTATTCGCTATCAACATTCTGGGAACAATGGCCCTGCGCTACTTTTAGTCCACGGTTTTGGAGCTAACAGGTACTAGGTCTGCAGTCTGGATGGACGTCATATGTTTATGTTTTATACTAAATCTAAATTTCATCTGTTCGCTTCCGCACTTTTTTTTTTTTTTATTTCAATTCGTTTTTTTATGCCACAATGTAATTCTAGAGTTTACTTCTTGCAGTGACCACTGGAGGAACAACATTTCAGTTCTTGCTCAATCTCACCGGGTCTACGCCATTGATCTCATTGGATACGGATATTCAGATAAACCAAATCCTCGTCAAATAGGAGACCATTCTTTTTACACTTTCGAAACGTGGGCCTCTCAATTAAATGAGTTTTGTCTTGGTGTCATAAAGGATGAAGCATTCTTTTTATGCAATTCTATTGGAGGTGAATCTTTTCAACTACCTTCCCTTCATAAATTCATAAATAATCACTGCCTTGCTTCCGTGTTTCATATTGTTCTTTATTTGTTGTACAGGAGTTGTTGGTCTTCAAGCAGCTGCGGTAGCACCACACATTTGTCGGGGCATTATCCTTCTCAATATATCTCTTCGTATGCTTCATATAAAGAAGCAGCCTTGGTACGGAAAGCCTTTCATCAGATCATTCCAGAGATTGCTTAGGTAAAATTGAAAGCCAAGTTTCTTTACCTGGACTTAAGATATTTCAAGCCTTGAGCAGAGGATTTACGCATATTATCATGTTTTATATTGTAGGGATACTGCTTTAGGAAAATTCTTCTATAAAACTGTTGCCACAAAAGAATCTGTAAGGAACATTCTTTGCCAGGTACTCCTCTCGCTTTACTTTCAATTTCATCTCTTTAGAAACTCATGCCTTGAACACGGTAGGCTGGATAGAAAAACAGAAAGGAAGTGTGTAAGATGAGACTGCTAATAAATTGGAATAAATCTGATTGATAAGGAGTCCAATGGGCATGTGCATGACGAGATTCACAGAAACAGACTTATAATTATAAAACAGGAACGTAAAATATTTGTAGAAACATTGCAGGTACTTGGAGGGGTAGTGGGTTGGCTTCCTCCCTTTCCAAACATTACTCACAATTCTCTGCCTTTCCCCTCTTCACTCTTCTGTCTTTACCCTACTGCTAAGTGGTCAGGTTGTTACTAATCTCATACATTCCCTTGCACACTACCCAAACACAGCCTCTAATCTCATACATTCCCTCCTATTTTTCTTATTCTAGACCCATGTTAGTAGGGATGCATATCTATCACTGGAGCTGGAAGTGGCCAGCTCCAAGGTGGTATCATGCTTTGTAATTTGACAACTGAGGTTGCTATTACCCACAATTTATGATTTCATGTGTATTGCTTTGACAGTGCTATCATGACACCTCCAAGGTGACAGATGAGCTAGTGCAGATCATCCTTGGTCCAGGTCTGGAACCTGGTGCTGCAGAGGTATTTCTTGAGTTCATTTGCTATTCAGGTGGTCCTCTTCCCGAGGAACTACTACCTCAAGTAAAGGTAAGCCTCCAAACACCAGTAGTTGAGGAAGTGGTAATAGAACAAGTGAATGTAAGTTTGAGATGCCAAAATCCAGCAACGATATAGTGTGTTTAATTTTTATTTTTTCAGTGCCCGGTTCTGATAGCATGGGGTGACAAGGATCCTTGGGAACCAATTGAGATTGGAAGAAATTATGAAAATTTTGATTCTGTTGAAGACTTCATTGTCCTTCCTAATGTTGGACATTGCCCCCAGGTTCTCTCTCTCTCTCTCTCCTTCTCTCTCTTTCCTTGTACATGTAATGTAAGAGTTCCTTTGGCATAAATAATCATTTTCCCTGATGCCTTTCTTAAATTAGTAACAACTTAAAGTTGACATAAATAATCTATACAAGGTGTTTAGAGTATAATCACTGGAATATATATCATTTTACCTAGTTAATCTTAATTTCCGCATTCATCAATGACTCACCAATGACACTTAGTTCAACGAATATTTACAACTATTTAATTTTATTGGAAGCTATTAATTAGTATAAGGAAGTTTCCTTTATTTCCTGCCTAACCAATTTCATGGCTCTCACTGTCTCCTCGAAGGCCTTGCCAATTGCAATTACTTGTGTCATCGAATTTCAAAGCTTTAAATTGTGATATTTGCTTTCTTTTTGTAAATTGTTGGTGATTTGGCAAGAGTACCCGATTGTAAGTAACAAAGTGATAAGTTGTGTCTACTGGGACCTGTGCGGAATTTTTGGATAGTTAAAGTATCATTTCCAGACTATGAGAATTAGAGAATTAAAGTAACTAAATTAATTGACAAATGCATAGAAATTGAAAGAGAAAAGTGAGAAATTTGGATTTTGTTATTTCGTTGAACTATAAGCATGCACAATACAGTGAGTGTAAGTTAGATGAATGAGTTTGTCAACATTTAATTTCATTAGACTTCCTGTCATGCTATTATTATATTTTTATTCAAGCAGGGTTATGTTATCATCAACCCACAATTTTATTTTATCATAACCCCTTCCCTTGATTCTGCAATCAACTATTTGAATTAGCTTAATCAAGTTACTTCCTTGCATTAAGAAAAAGAGTTCTAATAATGATCAATCATTTTGACCCTATCCCTAGGCTTAATTAAAATGTATAATTTGCTCTCATCAGATTATAATTAAATCAAATTTTCCAATTTTAATTGAATAAATAATTTATTTAATTAGACAATCCGGTCAAGAACAAGCATTAACATAGAAGAGAAATAACAATAATCCTTTATTGAATAATTGAATAATAAAAGTGTGATGAGAGTAGATACAATTACATTAAACCCCTATAAACATAAGAATTAACTATGCTTAGCAATTGCGGGAGAATACTTGATGAGGAATCAATGAAGAAGAATCTCTTACTAAGCATAAATGACATCTAGAACTCTAACATTTTTTATCTTTGAAAATGCAAGAAGAGGGTTTTATAGGAACTAGGTCTTTTTTGTACATGGATTTTTGTGAAAATAGATGGATAAGTTAGCAAACAATAGATTGCTTAAGCATCCAAAAATGACCTTATATATTTCTTGGTTTGCGCTTTAGCCATCCAAAAATGAGCTTAATCACCACCAACAAGCTTCTTTTTCACATTTATTTAAGTCGTCTACTTCTGGATAGTTGGAACCATCCAGTATGCTCCAAATCTCTCCATTGATGTCGATGAAAGCTCTTAGCTTATATATATATATATATATATATCTTGGTTTGTGCTTTAGCCATCCAAAATGAGCTTAATCACCACCAACAAGCTTCTTTTTCAAATTTATGAATAAGCTTAAGTCGTCTAATTCTGGATAGTTGGAACCATCCAGTATGCTCCAAAATTAATCTCTCCATTGATGTCGATGAAAGCTCTTAGCTTCTCTCCAACTTGATCCTTCAACGAATACCTTTAAAACCAAAAAAAGAATATCATCTAAAATTAGCACAATTATATTTCAAAAAATAATAATTGTTGTAAATAGCAGATTAGGAAAAAATATAGCATATTTTATTTCCTTGTTTTAAAGGTTTTAAAGGTTTTGATTATTACAAATAAAGATGACGAGAATGTAATTGGTGTAATTGTTATGAATAAAATAATTCTTTATCTTCTTACCTAGATAAAGTGAGATATCAAATAATTGCCTCTAAAATAATTCAAGAAATATTCATAGATGACAATTATCATTATGTTAATTAGTTTGCTTGGAATCAATCACATGTTATCCTAATCCCATATTTATGCTTGCCTCCTGCTTAGTTCTGGTGAGAAGTCTCGGTGCGTCTTTTCTAATCCTAATTTTTTGGGTATCCTTTTAGGGCGAGAAGCATTAAAAATTCCCTTTTTTTTTTTTGCTGAAAATTAATTACAAGGACTAAAAGAATAATGAAGTATTATATAATCTTAAGAAACCAGAATGGTTAAAATTATTAAGGACAATCGAATTTTAATCCAAGAGAACAGTGAAGGGCCATTTAATGTCATCCTTTTCACGAATTTATGTTAATAAAATCTATATAATCCTGTTCATATCATCATTATGGAATTTTATGTCTTTATTTTTTGTGCCTGCATTTTTTGATGTTTAATTTTTCATGTTTTTGACAAAATTGTATTAATTGTGCACTTCATGAAGGATGAGGCACCTCATCTTGTGAACCCACTTGTAGAGTCATTTGTGGCACGCCATACTAAATCCTCATCCAGTACCTCAATTGTTAATTGATTCACTATCTGTCAGTTTGTTGATGCTGCTCAACTCATTGAAATTGTGTACATATCTCCATTGGCTTCCATTAAGATTGAATTTCATTTTTTGTATAGTTACAAATTGTGACCTGTTTATGTGAGACAATTCATCTAATATGATTAGCAACCTTGGAATCTTACACGGTAGTGTGATTAAGGTAGTGATGAATTTTGTTGGGGGCATGTTTCTCAAGATTAACTTTTGCTCAACCTCATTAAGTAATACTACAGTCCGTTCTCGGATTCGTCGGAGAGAGTACATATAATAGGATATGTTATCCTTATTAGCTTTGGTATGATAGTTTAAGTTTACAAGTTATGATAAAATATATATTAATTGAAGTCGACACTTAGTACTATAAAGTTATCAAATGGCAAACTCTGAATAAACATGAAGTTGTCGTCTCCACACTGCGTATGTCTCAGCTTCTGACTAAAATAATCCATTAAAAGATGTTTCGTACACATGAAAGAGTGATTAAATCAATTAAACAAATATTATAAATCAAGTAAATTATAATATATTATTATAAAAGAAATATTACAAATCAACGGTTCAATTATTTTAATTCAATCAATTACTAATTAGTTAAATTTTATTCAAAAATTGAATCAATTATAATGTTAAAATAATCTAGTAAAATCAATTGTTTAATTAATAATTTGGTGACTATATGTGGGTAAAAGATTTAATTTTTCTCTTATATTTATTTTTTAGTCAATTGAGTCTTTATATTTTTTAAATAGGTTTAATGTAATTTTATTTGTTAACAACATTACATAGTCAACTAGGAATAGGAAAGGTGTCTAACAAATTGTTCTCACACTCACCCATAAATTCCTTCGGTCGTAAAGCCTTAATTTGCTCTTTAATCAAATTCTCCACAACCTCGTTCAACTTCTTGAACCTAACAATCAAACCCTCCTCTAAAACATCAACAATTGAAACCTTTTTTACAACATCATCATCCCTCTCAAGCTGAGAAATCTTATAGGCAATCTTGTAATTCCATTATTTCATTTGCTCCATAATCTTGTTCCTAGGCTTAACAATTGTGTCATTCAAGTTCAAAAGCTCTTCCACACTCTCAGTTGCATGCTTGATGACACCATATGCCACCACCATGCCATGCCAATGTATTTCTAGAACCACGAAAGTAACAAGTCGTTGTTGATGAAGTTGCTCACCTATGTAAAAGATATCTTAGAGTCGTACAAAGTGTTAATGTTGTTTCCATATACTCAAGAAGGATGATGTCACCCATCACGTGTAAATATGATGACTTTCAAGCAATAGATCATCAACATGATGATTCTATGATCATAATAGTTGAAATAGAAAATTTTACAGTCATGAAAACTCTCGTAGATCAAGGGAGTTTTGTGGACATTTTGTACTGGAGGACTGATCAACTCATAAAATTGATTTCTCCACTAGTGTAGTATAGTGTGAAACCAAAGATCAATCCTAGAAAAGACAAAGTGAATTTTGAATGATTTTTCAGTGTGTTTTGTGTAAATGGAGGAAATCTAATTAAACTAATACTAAACTTAACTAAAATGTTACGGAAATGCTTATATGCAAACTATTTGATGAAAAGCTTAAGAGAATCATAATCCATGCATGGTGTTTGTGAAAATGCCAAAATGGGAAATGGATATGAATTATGCAATGCAACTATTCTATAGACAAATTTGAAATTATCCTAATACACAATTAAGACTAATTAGAACTACTAGAAATGAAAAGAAAGAATTATATGCAAAATATCAAAATATGACAAATGCAAGTGTACGCTCATGAATGCAACGTATAAGATAGGTTCGTATGTAACCATGAAATAAATGAAGCAATGATTTGATTGTGTAAAACAATTCAAAATGTCTCAATTGGGAATAGAAACTATAATTACACAAAATAATTAAGTAAAACGTGAACTCCTAAATCTAGAACACTAATCTTAACAGAAACAAGTGTCTTGAAACGCAAATAGTCCTTGATTGCGGGGGTTGTTCTAGTACGCCCAATAGTTTCATTTCGCTTAAAAGTCAAGCTTAGGGTAATTTAAATACCCATTCCCCATACAACCCTCTGATGTGTTTTTTAAGGATAAAGTCATAAGAGTTTCAGGTTCCAAAGCGAACAAAGGTCAGAATAATATTTGTTGCGACAATGTACTCTTGTCACTCTTGATCGAGTTTTGTAAGGACTTTCAAAATTTTCTTAACAAAGACCTCTATTATAAATGGATGTTATTGTCGAACCCTTCTTCCCACCACCATGAGTAGGACAAACACAACAACCTCCATAAAATAGAGACAACGTTGTCACATGTGCAACTCCGATTGAAGTACACTTTTAAAGAAAGTTCATGTGTTCATTTTGACATAAGATGACATTGAATCTATTTAAAAAATACAAGAACTCAATTGAGTAAAAAATAAATATAGAAAAAAATAATCTTAGATCTCAATATAGAAACTAAATTATTAATTAAGTCAAAATTAATTTTAGAAACATAAACACAAATTAATTGATCAAACTAATGTTATAGTCAATTAAATTATTTATAACTAGTTCTTTTTCTCAATTTATTTGTCCTTCACTCAATTTCTGTCCTTAAACTAAATAAGTTACAAATTACTTTTCACTTTCACGTATAACAATTATTGTTTATATTTGTCCATTTTTTTTTAAGATATAAAATTATTTGTCGTGGGTTAACGAGTGCTTAGAGAATTGTATTTACAAAATTAACTTATATTTCAATATTTTTATTCTAGAAATAACTTAATAGTAAAATCCAATATTAGTTTGCCCCGATGAATATCACAATTTAATTGAAAAATAATGTTGACCTGAATATCAACTCCTTAATGCAAGAAATATGTAAATATTTACACAAAATTACACTAATTAAAGCTAGATCCATTTTAATTTATCTTTCAGTTATTCCTCCAAAGTGCAGAAGAGTGTGGGGCCCATTTAGTAATAATAGAGGTGCAGGAAGAAAACCCATTAAATTGGGGAAATGGGCCGAAAGGTTGGACGGAGGAGAGAGCTTGGGCCAGAGAAGAATGATATAGGTAAACCCTAGGAAAAGGGAAGGGATATGAGTTATGATGCGGGGCGGCGTAGCAGAGGTGTTAAATGTTGTTAAGTTATTAGGTTAAGGTAAGGAATGAAAAAGCTCTGGGTTTTGGTGTGTTAGAAGATCAAGAGAAAGGAGTGGGGGAAAGGGATTGATCGCAGTTGCAGGGAGAAGAGAAGATAAGAGAAGCGAAAGCGCGAGAGATGAGAGGAAGGAGCTATAGTCCTTCGCCACCGCGTTACAGCAGAAGAGGCGGAGGGAGGAGTCCCAGCCCTAGAGGCCGCTACCCTACCCGCCCCCGACAACAAGATCTCCCTACCAGCCTTCTTGTTCGTAACCTTCGCCACGACTGCAGGCGCGCCTCTTTACCTTTCTTTTCTATTTTTACCTTCATTCTTTCATTCTAATTTCCGACCTAATCCATGTTCCAACCAACGGTTTTCAGGCCCGAGGATCTTCGCAGACCATTTGGTCAATTTGGTCCTCTGAAGGACATTTACCTGCCTAAGGATTACTACTCTGGGTGAGTCACTCCCCTTCACTTCCTCCCTTTTATCCCCTCCTCCGTCTTCTCTACTCTGCATCCACTGTCATCTTTAAAACACTACACACTTTCGATTAGGGTCTTTTATTTGAGACTGTTGCTATTGTAATAGCCACCTTCTTAGGTTTAGCAGTGATTTAGAGTTTTGAAGACATCAATCAATCAAGTAAGTAGAAGATGTTATTGGTAGTCAAGAGTTCAAGCTACTTCACTTTCATTACATTATGAAGATGTTCCAAGTCTTGAAGATTTTCCACTCATCTTTAAACTGACACAAAGGTCAGCAGCCTAGTGCTTGCCTGCTTTATTATCCATATCATTGGGGTCTATTTTCCTCCTAAAAGTGTGCACTCTTCTCATTACCAGTTTCCTATCGGATTCCGACCAATGCTAGTTATGATTGTGCCTTCGCATTTCCTTCTGTGCAGAGAACCTCGGGGGTTTGGTTTTGTCCAATACGTCGATCCTGCTGATGCAGCCGATGCTAAATATCATATGGATGGCCAAATTCTTCTTGGTCGGGAGCTCACTGTCGTCTTTGCCGAGGAGAATAGAAAGAAGCCAACTGAGATGAGGTCGAGAGAGAGAAGGTGCTACAACTTTTCTCTTTACCTACTTTTTGTTCTATGTCTGAGTTTCACTTACTGCATTTCTTCTGCAATCTATAATAGCTTAGACAAACTCTGATTAGTTTCTGCCAGCATGTAGATCTTATATGTTTATATTCATGAGGCTCTTCTAATTATTTAAATATTAGTTTAAAGTCAAGATCTGAATGAAATGCCCATCTAAAATTTCTTGTTTGGGAAATATTGCAAAAATCGTTAGTGCTTCTGTGTTTTACTCTCTCACAGGTTTAGCTAAGAATACTTTCATTTTTACCCTTAACCTTTAGGGATCTTGAAGAAAATCAAATTATTGTTTCCCTGTAATTAATCTCAACCAAACATACTTTTAACCTGACGTATCATGTTCAAAAGTGATTTGATTGCGCCATTAAGGTGCCTTTGTTTGCGGTTAGAGGCGTTTAGTATAAGTGAAATTTTATTTACGTGGGAATCTTTGTTTGTGATAATATATTTCCCACTTTGGTTCAGCTCTTAAAATTAACATTCCTAGTCAATCCCAATAATGGGTTAGTTGGGTAGGTCGAAAAGGTGAAAATTGCTGTACTGAATCGTTCTTTGATTTATTATCTACTAAAACATAGTGTTATGCTTCATTTTTGTTCTTCCTAATTTTCTGTTTCAGCATATTGCAGCTAATAGGGAAGGGTGCAGTACTGATTTCATATTTTGTCTCTTCACAGGGGTCGATTTTATGATCGAAGGAGGTCTCCTCCTCGTTACTCTCGTTCACCCCGCTATTCTCGATCTCCACCACCACGCCATAGATCTCGTTCTCGGAGTCGTGACTATTATTCCCCTCCTAAACGAAGGGATTATTCGAGGTATGTGGTTTGTACAGATTGATGGATGTAAGGTCAGTTTTGCACTTTCACTTGTATGATGCATGACTTGTTTTGTAGATCTCTCTCCCCTGAGGACAGAAGGTACAGTCGAGAAAGATCATATTCGCAGCATAGTAGGGAGAAGTCATACTCACGCTCTCCACCTTATAATGGGGGCTCGAGAAGTCGTAGTCACAGTCCTGCAAAGGGTCCAGGTCGAAGCAGAAGTCCAAGTCCGGACCGTGATGTTAGGGAACCAGCCCGTGGTAGGTCCCCCAGTCAGTGATAAGGGGGAAAAATAGATTTAGTTTGCAATATTAGATGCTTGATCTTGTCACAATATTGGGCTCATTACTGCTTCTGTTGTCTGAAGTCTGATATATTGGAGTTGGATTTTGATTTGTGGTTCTATAGAACAGAGATGTTTGTTGCTTGAGCTAAACATCGTAGGGAAGTCTAGACCCTTTTTTATTTTGAATATTATTACTATTTTCATCTAGTTTTTAATTGGATGTTGATATAGTCATTGGTAATATTTGAAAATGTTTTTTTTACGATGGTTGTCATTGAATATTGATGGTAGGTTTTTGATGTTGTAATTTAATGCTATTGATTATCATAAAAACACGACGACTATGTTTCGTAGACATTATAGTCTATTTTGCAGTTAACCCTGGAAAACACATTCACAATTGCCTGTTTATTCGTTGTCCTAAAACTGAAGACAATGAGAACATGGACATGACCTCAAAATAACCTTACCATCTTTGTCCGTGGGTCCCAACATCGTCGGTAGTGAAACATGCGGCACGCTAAACCAAACTATCAACAATTCTTCTCAGCATGCAATGGTTCATAATGATCGAACACCTTGTCCTAGCTTTATAATTAGAAAAGTTGTGTATTTCTGTCCTGAAAAGATCCTGTCCTTTCTATCCTAAAAATGATTCAGTCCATCATAGCCTGGTGCCGCCATGGTAATTTTAAGTGTTTAAGGATATTTTGGTATTCATACTTGTTCCCTTTTCGAATTGACGATCGAGTCAGAACAATGTTGACAAATTTGCTTCACTATCAATCAATAGTCAGGACTCCTTTTTTCACTGTTTTTCTCTCACTCGCCCCTCCCTTTTCCTGTTTTCACATGCCCTTTTTTATTTACTAAATTTTCATATATAAAGTTTCCATTGGCAACCGTTTTTCACTCACCACCGAATTTTCAGATATAACCAACTTCTCCACTCCTTTATTTTCTCCTAGCATATCTTTAGGGTATTACTTTTTATTCGCACCCTCTCTAGACTGTCTTTATTGGGCTGGTTTTTAGGTCATGCTAATGGATCCGAATGGACTATCCTACAATATGCATATACTCCTATTAATGCCGACTTCATAACTTATTTTATTATCGCGATAATCTGTGATCGTGATTTAAGACGAGTTTGTTATCGATCCCCTTAGTAATAGTGATAAAAATACCACTAGTGTTGAATTTAATGAATTTGTCATAATAACTTCGAATTTTTTTTATACAGCATCTCACATAATTCTTTAATTCACATTATTAGTTTACTTATATTATATATTATTATTTACATCTTAACCACCATGTTATTGATATTTCTATTATAATATTCTTCGCTTAATGAATTTCTTAAATTTCATCTCTTATTTGTCTTTCAAAACTTTTATTGAATCTTATATATTCTTATCGACAAGTGTTTGTATATAAAACATATTAGTTCTAGCCCTCACATCATCGTCCTTTCTAGTTAGAATTAACTCATAAGCCTTAAAAGACTATAATCCTTGTAATATCTTTGCATAATCTTTACTAGGGATATTCTCCGTTTTTACTTAAGTTTCATTGTTTTTCCTAGTTCTCCTTGACATTTTTCTTTTTCATTGTCTAAATGACCTTTAATGCTAAAGTCATACATCTCAAATCTTAATTAAATATGATGATGTATATGCTCTAGAATTGATTGATTATGCAATTTGAAGTAGAATGAGTATTCACAATCATGTGAAACATTTGTCATTCAACTTTCTGATTTATCTAATACATATTTGGTCATTAATAGTGATGAAGATGTTGTATGTAGTAGTGATGCATTTGTGAAGTTTGATAGGATGGATATGTACCTCATTATGATTGAGATGTGACAACTCATAAATCTTAGAACCAACACTTTAATGTAAAAGAAACAAATGTACATTATCTTAGTATTTTGATTAGTTTAGTATAAATGCCTTTTTAAGGCATTCTTTTATTCTTTGTCTGGAGACTTCACTTTTTCAAATATAATACAATTTTTTTTATATATATATACCTCATTGTGATTGAGATGTGACAATTCATAAATCTTAGAACCAACCCCAATGTATAAGAAACAAATGTATAATTGTTTTAATATTTTGCTTAGTTTAGTAAAGTCTAGGTGTCTTTATAAGGCATTTTTTTTTCTTTGTTTGGAGACTTTACTTTTTCAAATATAACATAATTTTATCTTTTGCTTCCTTTTTCTCCTGGTGCATTGTCTTGTATGGAATCCAGAACTTCTAAGATCATCGTGTTTTCCACTCAATCTCAACAATCTTTGTCTTCTACTCAACAATTTCAATCAAGTTGGAGGATGAAATTTTTTCGGTGTGGAAACAACAAGTTCTTTCCAACATTAGGGGTTTTAAATTAGAGCCATTTGTTATGGGTCTTGATGTACCCGTACAATTTTCTCCGTCCAATGATGCGTCAAATTCAACATATGGTAGGTATTATATAAGCATTCTCCAGTTCCATGTTCGATTACTCTATTTTCGAATATAGTAGAACTTTATATTTTGCTTCCTCTATCTCTCATAGTTCTGTTTTCTTATGAACAAACTCATTGTGCACCTTGAGCGCCAGGTCGAGTTAAAATTTTCAATGTGCTAGTCTGTTTTTGCTTGACTCACCTAGCCTGCCTAATTGGCGGGTCAAAAATTAAAAATTAAAAAATAAAATAGCAGCACGTTAACATGTCTTGTGGTTGGAGCGAGCCCAATCTAATCATTTTTGACATATCAAGGATAGACGGGTCAAAATAGACCGGATCAATTCATTTATCATTCTTAGTTTTAAGGTATTTAATAAATATTTTTGACATTTATTTAATTTATAATTTTATACTAAATAAAAGTGTTATGGAACATAAAAACAATACAATTTATATATATATATATATATTAAGATATTTATTTTTATTTAAACTATATATATTAGTTATTAACATTATGCCTTTTATATTAATTTGTAAAAAAGAAATCGTGAGAGCATAAGTCCTTTAATTAAAATCCATTTAATTCGTGAAGTAAACCGATTGGGTAATTAAAACTAAAACACTCATCCGTATAAAGTATTAATAAGTGATTAAATTTATAGGATTGAATAAAATGAAAATTTATTTCAATTCCTTTAATTTTTGTAGTGATTTAAGAAGAGCACGTAGGGTATAAGGAAATAAAATAGTGATTGAATTTAGGAATAGAGATGGAAATACAGTGAAAGGGTGATGAAATAGATTAAGATTAGGGTATATTGTCTGGTGTTGTCTTCTCAGAAGAGGGGCGGATCGGGTGGTGACCCTTTCTGGACTGGAACCCAACCAAACCTTGCACGTCTCTCGTCAGAGGCATTCTCACAGCACAGACCACGCATATACTCTTCATCTTCCTCTTCCCGTTACTCTTCATTCCTTTATATCTCTTATTGAATTCATCTATCTATCTATCTATATTCTCACTCACTCACTCGCCTTCACTCACCAACCCAAGCTTCCACCCCTTCTCGACTCCCTTCCACTCACTCGCAGGTATTCCCTTTATAGTATTATTTTTTGACGATTCATCGATTCACAATTCCGCTCTATCACACCGACTTTATCCTCCCCTAATCTCGATCTGATGCTTCCAACTTCTGCCATTATTTTCTTCATTTATCAGTAGGGACCCATCAATGTATCCCAATTCGTTTCTCTATGCATCTCAGTAAATTTTTTTAACTGATATCTGAATCCGGCCTTATCCCTCTGATCTTCTATTAAATTCTTTATGTCTTTTACATACTCCGAGACCTAAACGTTTGCATTACATTAGTTTGCTGTCTTCGCGTATTTAACACACTTGCAATTCTCTATTTTCGTCGTCCCCTTTTGTACTTTTTCCACCGGCTGTATTTGCGTGTGAACAACGGGTATCGTATGTTGCTATTTAATATAATAGGGACTGGATGTCTGTTTTCCTGTCTGTTGTATGCTGACCCAGCTCATTCATTTTTTTTTTTATTACAGTAACTGATGGGGAAGAAAGTCAGAAAGAAGAGTCGAGGTTCTGCCAAGGAGAAAGGGGTTGCTACCCATTTGCCAAAAAAGGTTATTGAATCTACCAACTCGACTGTCGAGTCTGTTGATGAAGGCGTTTTGGTTGCAAAAGAGACAAATTATTGCCCTCATCTCGTAAAAGGTGTTAATTTAAGCATATTGTCCACCAAGATTGAGTCTTGTGGATCCATAAGGTGTGAAGATTGTAGGGAAGGTGCGGCTGATAGAAGGGGTGGTAAAGGAAAAGGTAAACATGGGAAGAAGAAAAGTGGTGCATCACTGGATTCAAAATCTGAGTCAAAATCAATATGGGTGTGTTTGGAGTGTGGTCAATATACTTGTGGTGGCGTGGGGCTGCCAATAACCCCTCACTGCCATGCGGTAGGGCACGCGAGGAAAAGCCGGCACCCCTTGGTTGTTCATTTTGATAAGCCTCAACTGTGTTGGTGTTTTCCTTGCAAAATGCTTATTCAAGATGATAAAATTGAAAAAACTGATGAATCGAGTCATCTTCTATCTGATGTTGTGAAATTATTGAGAGGACGATCACAAGAAAAATCTTCAGTGGATATTGAAGATGTTTCCGCTGGGGATTGCAGTATTACTTCGGAAATTAAGTCAAGAGCTCTGTTCACTAATGATTCGACTGTACAAGGTGGTTATGTAGTTAGAGGTATGCTAAATCTGGGGAATACTTGCTTCTTCAATTCAGTCATGCAAAATCTGCTGGCCATGAGCAGATTGCGGGACAGCTTTCTAAAGTTAGATGCTCCAGTTGGGCCACTTCTTAGTTCCTTGAAGAAGCTTTTCACTGAAACAAATCCTGTATCAGGATTAAAAAATGTTATAAATCCTAGATCCTTTTTTGGCTGTGTCTGTTCCAAGTCTCCCCAATTTCGAGGATATCAGCAACATGACAGTCACGAATTGCTCCGATGTTTACTCGATGGGTTAAGTACTGAAGAACTGGCTGGAAGAAAGCAGAATGGTGCTCCAAAGAGAGATGGGACCTCTTCCAATACGTTAGTTGATACTTTATTTGGGGGTCAGATATCAAGTACTGTACGTTGCATAGAATGTGGGCATTTCTCAACAGTGTATGAACCTTTTTTAGATCTTTCACTTTCTGTTCCAACTAAGAAGCCTCCTCTTCGGAAGGTCCAACCAGTACCTCGAACCAAAAAAGGTAAACTTCCACCAAAAAGAGGTGGAAAGACTCGAGTCAAAGTTAACAGGGATACTGATCCTTTACCTGTTCAAACTCTATCAAACCAATTATCCAGCCACCAATCACAATGTCCTGATCAGTCTGTCATGTCAGCTGCCGGAGATATGGGGACTTGTTCTGGTGATTCTACAGTATTGGGTTCTGAACAAAGAAACAGCGTGGCTGATAAAGATTTGTCTTCACCAAATTTGGTTATCTCTGGAGAGCCTCAACATATGCAAGTGCTTGACAATGGTGCAACGAGAACATCAGAAGATTTTTCATGGTTGGATTATGTGGAAGCTGGATCAATGATAGATGAGTGTGATTTTATTTCCCAAAAGGGGGATGCTCCAGAGGTACAGGATACTGAGCGCAAAGATGATTGTTTAAATGAATTCCACGGACAGGCCAGCAGTGAATCCAGTGGTCCTGTTTGTTTTCCTACGGATGATCAGAACTTAGGACCCGAATTTTCTTCAGCAAATGGATGGGAAGATGAGGTTCCATTACAAGTTCAAGATTCAGAAGTGCTGTTACTTCCATACAAAGAAGAAAGTTCCTCGGCTGCTGAGATCACAGGAGGAAATGGCGAGGCCTCCTCATCTGTTTTGGGTGGTCGTCCAGAAGAATTGGAGATTGATGGCTTTGGTGACTTATTCAACGAGCCTGAAGTTGTTGCTGGTCCTGCTCCCAGACCATCTTCTTGTAGTGAGGTCGTGGAAGCTAGTTTTATCGTTGGAAGTAACAGTGAGTCTGATCCTGATGAAGTAGATGACACAGATTCCCCTGTCTCTGTAGAGAGTTGCTTGGCACATTTTATAAAACCTGAGCTTCTCTCAGACGAAAATGCCTGGCATTGTGAGAACTGTTCAAAAGTTCTCCATCTTCAAAAGATGGAAGAAGAAAAGCAGGCAAGAGCTGTATGTGATGGAAACGAGTCTGGAATTCATGATGAACCATGGCATGCAGTTACTTCTTCTTCTGTTGATGTCAGAACTAATGGAAATGGGAGCATAGAAAATGATCAAAACATAGAAAGTTCGGTCTCACGGGAGAAACATCACACAAAGCTTGAAAATGGTCAAAGGGATGAGCTTTGTTTAATCCTTAATGAAAGGAATGGTGGGTCACTTGAAAAAGAAGATATTCCTAACGATGAGATGCAGTCTTCGAGGTTTCATAATGCTTGCAATGAAGAAAGCTCCAGTCATTTAGCTGCCGATTCTTGTACTGCAGAAATTGTCCGAAGAGATTCTCCGATGATAGATAATGATAACAATGACTTGGAGGATGCTGACTCCAAAAGAGTGAAAGTGAAAAGGGATGCAACCAAGAGGGTCCTCATATATAAAGCTCCGCCTGTCTTGACCATTCATTTAAAGAGATTCAGCCAAGATGCTCGTGGTCGCTTAAGTAAATTAAACGGCCATGTCAATTTCAGAGAAAAAATGGATATTAGACCATATATTGATCCCAGGTAATTTGTTACTTTTCTAGATCTTGTTTGAAGTTTGAACAATTAATAAGTGCGCAATTCTTGCCCCTTCAGAATGGTATATCAGCATGTCGGACACTATTCAGCGCTGGCACTCCGTCGACCTGCCTTGAGCATGTGTCGAATATCCCTTTACCTGTCGCAATTAAAAACTAATTTATTTTCTGCTCAGACACCTCTTGGACACTGGCTAAGAGAGCGGTGACCCAAGCCCAACACCTTCTCTTTGACTAGACACTTAGAAGACAAGCCAACTTCTGCTATTGACTAACTAGACACTTTATACACTCCTATAAAATAGTACTATACATTTTAAACAATTATTTAGAAATTGAAATCATTTAAAATATTATGAAGTTTGGAGCCCTTTCTATTGAAAACAAGTATCCTTGTACCCAAAACCTTACTGTTGTCTTGGTTGTAAGTAGCTGCTCATCGTGGTGGTTGCTGTTGTCCTTCAATATTGGTGGTTGTTGTTGCCAAATGTGCCTGGGGCATCTGTTGTTGGTGATGCTCCTCCACAATCGTGGTGGCCAGACGTCAATGTGTTTTAGGTCCTTTGCCCATATGTAGTATAATCCTTCTAAGTATCTTTTTTGTGATGGTCATTATCATATGAAAATTGTAAAGCTTTTAAGCTATTTTTAGTAGGGGCGCATATATATTGCATCCCATTGTTGTATACTTTGTAGATGTTTCACAGATGCGTCTACGTGTTTTCATTTAGTTTACATTTACCCTTGTTTTTTCTTGGAGTGTTGTGAATTGTCTTTTTAATTGTAGCACAAGGAGACAATTTCACATCATTTCAATTGCTAACAGTTTGGATTTGTAAATGCAGTTATGATTAGAAGTCTAGCTGTTTGTTTTGTTTAGTACTTTACTGATCTAGTGGCTTGTAATTCACTCGCAATTCTATTAAAGCAGGTGCACAATTGAAGAGAAGTATGAATACCACTTGGTTGGTTTAGTGGAGCATTCGGGAACTATGAGAGGGGGTCACTATGTTGCCTATGTGAGAGGAGGGCACAGGAACAGTGGGAAAGAGAATGAGGGTTTCACATGGTATCAGGCAAGTGATGCATATGTGCGTGAAGTTTCCCTTGATGAAGTTCTTCGCTGTGAGGCATACATTTTATTCTACGAAAAAGTTTGAGTGAAACGCATCTATTTTTTAAGAATTTACATTCTAGATAGATATAGAGGTTTACTAAAGTTAGGAGGAAGGGAGATAAATCTTTGCAGGTGAGTGTAAAAGAAATTAGAGGATATTGTATACCATTTTTTAGACATGTGATGAGATGTTGAATGTACAATGCGATGTCATACAATCAAAATTCAAAAACTTTCTTTTCAACCTCTTTGTTTCGTCATTAATTATTTAATGTAGGTCATAAATTTATTCATACCAAATTTCTCTCCGATATTTTTATCGTGAAAAGAGTCTCAATTCATAAGGTTGGTGAATCTCACTCCCTATTTTTTTTTTTTCTCCTTATTTTTCATCTTCCGGAAGTACGAATAAACTAGCTTTTCCAAGGGAGGAGTTGGTTGCTTGTTTCCGTGAGAACATAACTCATGAATTATAACATTTTTGTTCCTATTTTATCTTTTTTTTTCCTATTTATCTTTATTTTCCTACTATTTATCCATTAATTTATACAAATATTTATCTTTATTTCTCTTGTGTTTTTGTATCTTCCCCTCAAATAACAGAGTGCATATATTGATGTGTGAATTGATTTTTTTTTTAAATATTTGGTAAAATAATTCTGCGTAAAAAATATATAGAATTTAAAAGTATGACATGCCCAGAAAGAAAGAAAAACAATGCTGATTAGAATTTAAATGTTAGCCTTGGCCTTCACACTACTACTTTAGCATCATTACTTTAGTCACACCTCCTTGAATAATTTTCTTTCTAATCACGTTTAGAAAATAAATGAAATTAGTTTCTTCATAAAAATTAATCTATAAATAAATAAATAAATTCATAAAAACTTTCTCACATGGTTTTTCTAATTTTTATTTAATTAGAAAGACATATTTCTGTTTTTTCTTCTTATTTTGCTTTTAATATTAACCAAGCTGTTTATATTTAATAACACCAAATTAAAACCTAGTAAAAGATAATAAATATGGGTACTAAATTCACTTTTAATCCTTATAAACTTTTAATTATAGTTTTGACTCTCTAAATCACTAAATTAAATCATTTTCATCTACCATTACTATATCAATTAATTGTTAAAAGAAAAATCTTAACATTATGAAGTTAATGATCAAATATTTAAATGAGTAATTACTATTATTATCACTTTATGTAAGTAGTTAGATAATATATTAATATTTTCTCGAATTTACTTAATTTTAAAATTACAAATTAAATCTGCAGTTAAAATTTTACAAAATTAATTTTATACCGTCACAAAAATTATAAGGATTGAAATAAATTTAAGCTTAAATAAAAGAAATGTTACACTTAGTATAAACATTGAATTGGATTATAAAAGAGAGTAAAAATAAGGTTGCTAGAATTAAAAGAATAAAAATAATTAAAAAGATAAATATATTATTATTACTTAGTTTTCCTTTTACATATTATTTTAGTAGTTATATTTTCATAATACAAATATTACTGAAACGTTATTAACATAATTGATTATGTTAATGATATATATAACCTAGAATAATCGATTAAGTAAACAAGAATATTTATGTTGCATAAATTCTCATTATATAATTATGTCTTGAACAAAGATAAACATAACCAATAATACAATTTAAAAAAAAAAAATCTAGTTTTTGGGTTTATACTCTCATTGATTATTTGGAAAATAAGTTTTTAATAATTCAATTTTGATCATTTCTCTTTCAACTTTGTTAGAAGTAGACTTTAAGCATAATTCAACAGCATAAAATGTAAGATGAGATTTACATTCCCTTTATATACTATGAAATTATTTTATCTCTAGTTAATGTGGGACTTCCAGCACATCCCCTCACACCGAGGTATATACATCTCGTGTCTATAAATGGATAGTTCGTTAGCTGCCCGATAACGGGTGGAATAGAATGCCCAACTTCAAGCTTAGGATAGGCTTTTTCAAACAATAGCTTTGATACCATATTAGAAGTAAACTTCAAGCTTAACTCAACTTCACAAAAATGGATTGGATCATAGAAAAAATGGATTGGATCATAAAAATTGAATTTTTTACCCACCTACTAACAACAAACAACTAACTAGTTAGCTTTACAAAAATAATCACACAAAATCGCAACTATTATATCCACAATTCCACACTATAATATTAGTATTGTTATCGCACACTTAGACATTCGTACATAACTTACCAACATTTGTTCCTCACCAAAACAAAACCACCATTCCCACTTCTTACAAGTGTTACGGACAGGGCCCCTTCTCCCCTGCTTTCTGGAAGTCTTACAAGCAAAATCTCTTCCTGCTTCTCTCAAGCCTTAGGCCTTGTTCTTTCTATGGATTTTTCTATCACAAAGAAATAGCAGGATGGATTCGTGCTTTAAATCGTGTTCTTTTCTGTAGTTTTTTTAGCAAGGCAAGGAGCAGAACAAAGAAATTTTTTACTTTTTTCCATCTCACATGTGCCAAAGAGATTTGAGGTGATTTATTTACATTTACAATAATATCCTTGTTCTTACAAAAACGTAAATTTTATTTGAACATGCTTATGTTTTTGGTTGTATAGTACTATTTTGGGTGTACTTGATTCCATCAATTTATCCACAACTGTATTTCATTTCTTTTAAATCAAATATATTATAATATTATTTTTTTCAATTAATAAATATTTTTAATATTTTTAATTATTAAAAAAATCAAAATTAATTATAATTATCTAATTTTTATTTTAAAATACTTTTAAGATAATTTAATAATTTAATTTTTTCATTAATTAAATTTTATTTTTTATTAATCACATTCCTAAAATCTTTTACAAAATTTATTCTCAAATCTACTTCAATAACCTCTAAATTAAAAGAAAAAAAAAAACATAATTTTTACATTCAAATCCACTCGATCCTGTAACCTCTAAATTAAAAGGAAAAAAAAAACATAATTTTTACATTCAAATCCACTCAAACCGATCATTCTCCTCCTCCTCAAATACTTTTACTAAAAAGAACGCACCCTTATAATCGACGTACACTTTCTATGTTCATCCAAAAGCCTTACAACCGAAAAAACAAAAACACCAACTAAATGTTTCTTCCCATTTCCCATCTCTTCTAAAGCTTCTCCGAGAAAACCAACTTTAGTAAAATTAAGCGGAAAAAATCTTACTTATCACTATTCCGAAAATAAGCATACATATATATACCACTTTTTAACATTATTCCAAGAACCCATTCATGTAATCTACTCAATTCAATCACAACACACATATACAAATCAATTTAATCTTGTATATACCATACTACTCTAACCATCACATAATTTACATTTTATAAAATTTCCAAAAAAATAAAATATAATAATATAACACAACTAACTGCTAATAAATTTTATTTGTCATATATAAAAGACATGTTCAACTTGATTAATTTTGTTAAAAACAAGTTCCACCAATATAAATTAAATTCAAATAAGACATTCATATCCAATATTATCTAAAATAAAAATCTCCAAACATGTGAACTTTGTTAGAGACATAATCCTAATAATAATGTCAACTTGTACATACACAATGACACTACATTTTTTTAACTTTGAAAAACCCAGTCAACATTCTGATTAAAATTAGTAATTAAATACATGACTATGAGCACTTAAATATATATGGACTAAACATGTTTTTTTTTTCTCTTCAGAAAAAAATAAATTTCAGCTGAACATGGTAGATAAATAAATATTGTAAAATATGTATTGTTGAATTAGGGTGAGTATATGATGAGTATGAGAAATAAGCAAAATGTGGATGGAGAGAAGAGAGTGAAAGAAAAATATGATGAAGAGACATAAGAAAGCAGTGAAGTTTATTGGGTGGCGTGAAAGAGTGCATACATAGATGGACACAGGAGATGTCTTATTTAATTAAAAAGAAAGCATTTTGTTTGAGGGGAAAGTGGATCAGTAGAAAGCAAGAATCACAGACTGAACCGCGTGAATGTGTTTGACAGTGAATGAGCTAAAGCCTGCCATTTTGATAACATATTCCCACTCTTTCAGGGTCCGCTCTTTCCCAAAGTTGGTGTGAGCCATCATCACCATGTCCAGCATCAGCCCCACGTCTTCCAGGACCTTCTGCTTCCCTTCTCCTTCTTCTCCGATCACCGCCTCAACGATCATCACCCACCCATTTTCCTTCGAGATCGCTTCCCTGCACTTCTTCAAGATTTCGATGCACTCTTCGTCCGACCAGTCGTGCAAAACCCACTGCATGTCTTTCTCTTGTTACAAAAACGCATATATACAAACACAGTGCAAATGCAAATAAGTAGAAACCTACCATCAGAAAAGCAGCATCGGCTTTAGGAACACTCTGGAACATGTCTCCTGCCACGTGTTCTAGGCCATCGGAGTGAGGGGCCTGGGAGATGACATGGGGAAGATCGAAATTGATGGCTCGAATGGAAGGGAGAGCTTGATGGAGGATGCGCATGGCGGTGCCGTTGCCCCCGCCCACGTCCACCACCGACTGGAGACCACGGAATTCCTCGTTGCAACTTTCGATGATGACAGGCATGACAAGCTTAGCATCGCATGCCATCGCTTTGTTGATGAGGTTGCTGTGGCCGAGATTGGCGGCGGCATAGCGCCACACGTCTTCGCCGTGAGTGTTTTGAAATGAGGGATGGCCATTGGCCAAGACGCGAGCGCTTAGACTGTGCCATGGTGCGAGCATTACAGGACTACTTTCCAGCAAAAGAAAAGCGGCCATGCTCTGTGGCCCCTCTCTCATCAAACGCCGAGACAGAGGTGTCTGTGAATAGCCATTGCTGCCGCCCACTGTTACGGCTTTGAATATCTTTCTGTGCGCCAGGAACCTCATTATGCGTTTCAGAAGAGCAGGATCACACCCCAGAGCTGATGATATCTCCGACACTGTCATCGCCCTTCCATGCTTTTCTATGGCTTCAGCTATGCCAAGCTCTATCGCACATTTCACCACTGCCATTTCCACAAATCCAAATATGTATTTCCATATCTCCACCGAGGCTTCCGCTTCTTCTTCCTCTTCTACCTCCCTCTCCCTCGACAACACTCCCTCTCTCTCTATCTCCCCCATCTCTCTCTTCTCTTCACTTCTCTTCTCTCACCATCACACCTTTATTTATACATGCCAACCCTACTTGGTAATATTCAAATAGTCACCATCATCAAAATACAAAAACTATGCGCAAAGACTATAGCTAAAAATACACCAAGGTTTAATCTTCAGTTAAATCTGATTAATTATCTCTTACTGTGATTCAAAATAATTCAAGTGAGTGGGGTTTGGTGCAATTATTTTAGAATTCCGCAACAACTGAAATATTGCCAGTCCCGACAACCAGTGGCCCGAAAGATTCACCTAATCCTCAAAAGATTTGGAAATTTAGTACTTTATGGATATGTCTTTGTCGGCAATTTGGATTTTATGGACATGTCCTTATCAGCAATTTGGATTTTATATATAATAAATAATTAAATATATGAAATTATTATGTTATGAAATTTGTTGTACAAAGATTATAAATGATGTAATATTTTAATTTGTTAAAAAGGTTAAATTAAAAATATTGAAATAAAAAAATTAAAGAAAGAAATTACATAGGATTATAGTCCTGTTACAAGAGTACGAATTATGTTTTTTTTCTATTTTTTTATTTCTAATAAAAGAGACGATTAAGAAAAATTTTTGAGGTGTTTTATAGATGGAAAATCAGGTATACTGTTTTTTGGGTTTTGGGAATTGTTATCTTGATTAAGAGTTTCATTACTTTTTTTTAGTATCGGGGGGTTTGTTTCTGAGTACATAATCAAATATTTAGGCTGTGTTTATACGAAGAGATCGATTTTAGAAAAAATATGAAGATGAATTTGTATAGATTTGTATGAATTTATATGGATGAGGATGTGTGTTTTTTTGAGTAGATTTAGAGAGTAAAGTGGATGGATTTAAAGATAAATTTTATAAGAATTGACGAGTGGTTTGAATGATTGATAGATAAAATAAAAAGTTATAATAGATAAAATTTTAAAATTACTAAAATGTCCTTGATAGAAAAATATATAAAATAATTTTTAGATTAGTTAAAAATATTAAATTTTAAAAACTATTATTTAATAAATTTTAATAAAAAATTATTAAAAAGTAAATTACATTAAATTACTATTATTATTTTCATAATAATTACTATTATTTAAAACGATTATCAATAATAATAATAATTATTGTATATATTATTTTTATTATATTTAATTACTATACATATACATTATTTATTATTATTATTAACTATATATTATTAATTATAAATATATTTTTATTATTATTTTATTATACTATAATATATATATATATATATATATATATATATATATATATATATATAATTTAAGAGTATTAGGAGGATATTTGTGTAAATTATGATTCATTTCTTCAAATCTACACTATTTTAGTAAGATGGAATAATTGTTCCATGCGAACATAGCGTTAATTCAAAGGTTCTGACTTGTGTGTATTTAAAAGAAATTGTGAAATATATCTTATTTTATTATAATTATAATATGTCATTTAGAAATATTTTTACTCTCTTTCTTTATTGTGTTTTGCTCTCTATCGTTTATTTTTCAAAATTTTTGATATTCAACATTTTTTACTATGGATAGGTGATTGCAGTTTTTTATCTGAGAGTTTATTTGAAATCAAATTTGTAAAAATTGATTTATAATTCTTTTCTAAATAGATTAAGTCTTCAGGATAAAAGAAGATTTTACAAAAATTTTGTGTGTCATATAAAGTAGACCACAAATTCGATATCTACTTTTTCACACTATTTTTCACGTTAATAAATCTATTATATAAGTTTATATTTTTTAATTAATAAAATTAATTATTTTATTTTTCAACATAAATGTAACGAAATAAAAAATTATACAATTATATAAATTTATATTATTTTAATTAATAAAAATAATTATTTAAAATTTTAGCATAAATATAATACAATTAAAATCATTAATTATATCACAAAACACTTAACATTTTTCATTTATATTATAATTCTATATTAATGAGAGATTTCCAGAATTGAAAAGATAAATCGTGACGTAGTGATTTATGTGTGATGGTCGGTTCAGGTGGTAGTTATTCTAGAGTAGGTGATGTATTTCTTAATTTGGTGATGATACATAAATATTTTATTAATTACTTAATATATATTCAACGTTAATAAATAATATTTTTATTTAAAATAAATTAATTATGAAAGAGAAAGAAATATTTTTTATTAGATATTGGAGAGTATAAATATTGTGAGCTGTTATGAAAACCTTTTCTCATTATATCTCACAACAGTTGTGAAAAAACATATAAAAGGAATAGCCAATAAAAGAAGGGTGACGTGTCAGTAAGTAAGTATCTGATGAAAGCACAGAGGCGACACAAGTTTAATTCGTCGGTCAGCAGGATTCAGTTCAAGGGCCCTTTTACTGCTGCATTTACAATTTTGTCTGACAATATCCAGCTGCACACAAATTAATTTTAAATAATTGTTTCTTAATCTAGTAAAAAAATTGACAATTTAATTCTCCTCCCGAAGGAATAATAAACATATGAAAAGTTAGAATTTGATGACATTTACAGACTATCCACCAATATAATATATTATGTTGTGTTTGGTTATGGATATGGATATTTGAGTATTTGATAGGACGGAAAATGATGGATGAGTACGAAGGAAATCACTTTGCTTTCGGACAACATACATAATTTTGCGACAGCTTAAGATTTATGCTTTATCTAAATATCCATCCTTTTTCTTTTAAAATTTCAATTGTGATCATATTAATTTGGAAATTAAAACTATTGAAGGAAAAATTATTATTATTAAACCTTCTGAGTAATTTAAAATAATAATAATATTCATATCACTATTAATAATAATTAAAATTCATTTTATATTATTTTAATCAACAGGATGAATTATAATATAAAAATTTTATCTATTAAATTTTCTTTTATCTATCACATGTTACGTTATTCACAATTTTTTGTAAACTTTAACTTCAAATTTTTCCATCTTCATCTTTTCATAGTTTAAAATAAATGTCTTTGTTATGATTGACGTTGAAAGTAATTTAAAATTAAATTTAGATGAGTTGGCTTTTATTTTATAAAAAACTTTTAAATGAATAAATTGAAAAAGTATAATTATTTTAATAAAAAATAATAATAATACAATATATTTACATATTAAAATTTTGTTTTGTAAACAATTTAGAAATTTAAGGTATTAATTATTGTTGTAAGTGTGATTTTAAAAACCATAATTTTACATTATTATTATAGTTGTGGAGGATATAAGAGTCTTTTACCATCAATCACCCTCAAATGAGCACAATGAAGACGAGATCGAAAAATCAAATAATCATGTTATTCATTTCCTTCTCTCCTCTCAAATACTACCAAGTGAACTTGTGTTTCACCCTCAAATCATGCCTTGGTATTTCCTTTGCGCAATAAATTAATGCGAATGAACATAATATAAGGACCTCTTTGCTTCTATGGATGTGTTATTCAATAAGAAAGGAAGAAGAGGATATCTCTAATTTGTTTCAATTCAAGGGATTTGCAAAAATTTATGAAAATGAATTTGAGAGAGAGAAAATAAAACTCATCTCCTCACACTATTAGAAATCTGTTAAATAATAACTGAAATTAGTCATTGAAAAATTTGGTCACATGATCAAAATAATGACTTAATTTTTAGTCACAAGATATTGATTATCAATTTAGTTACTATATTATTTAATTATTATTATATTATTTATTTATTTTACTTTTTTGTTTACCCCAAAAATTTTCTCACTTGCCTCCTAGAATTTCACTAAAAGTAAATGTTTTCCCCAAATTCCCCAAATGAAAAAATCCTGCCCACTATCTCATCCCTTCCCTCTTGTCTTTTGCTTGTGACCTACACACCATTTTAGCAATTTGTGACGATCTGCTCATCTCTTGTCTTCGTGTTTCAACTCATCACCATGACTCGCTCTTTACCGTGACTCCCGTCTCTGTGACTCACCGCTAACCATGATTCTCCCCACACCACATTGTGTTGTTCAATGACTTAGTAAGAAGTTTGAGTTTAGGATTTCTTTCCCAAATAAATAGGAGGTTTCTATAAGGAGAGACCTGAACCACACAAAGGTATATTTTTATTAAATCGTAATTAATTGATTTCAAGTTAGCTGCAATATTTTTTCTGTTACTGTTCCTTCACTGAGTAATGAGAAATTAATTAAAAATAATTTTCCATGCTAAATTGGCAATTTGTGAATCCATTGACATTCTTTCATAATTCTTAATACTCAAGAGAGATAATCTCTCAAGGAACTTATGATATTCACTTTATGTATTTAATTTAAAGAGATATTATGCACTTAATAAATCCAACGGAGAGTAAAGAAAATAATCTAAAAAAACTTTGTGTACTCTTTTAAATTAAAAATTCTTTAGTTATTTTATTTTGAGTCTTACCTCACTTTTTGATAGATTTGTTTTATGTCCGATAGATATAACATTTTATTTAAATTTGGATTTTATATTATTTAGCAATTATTATTTTTTAAATTATAATAAAAGATAATTTAAAATATATTATTATAGAAAAACTCGAGGTTTCTTATAAGAAAATACATTCGTATACTTAACATATTTATTAAATATTAATCATTAAATATTGTTCTTATATTTTAATTCTAATATCTCTATTATATACTTTATTTATCTCATTTACCCCATGTTTACAAAAATTTTGGAGGCTTCAGGCAAGACTTCACTTGCTTTATATAAATGAAAGATCAATAATTTTGAGAGGAAAAAAAAGAAAAGAATATGGCCACAATTTGAAACGTAATTATTGGTTCCCTCATAGATTAGCTTTATAATTTAATATTCTATAATGAATTTGAAATGTTACTTTAGTGGATTAAAAAAATTAAAGTTCCAACTAATATCACGGCATTAACATTCTAAAAGAATAGTTTTAATATAATCAAGGTTCGCTGCGAAAATTAACAAATGAAAATGCACTGACCATTAAATTTTAGTGGCAGACACTACTTATACGCAATGATTTGCCAACTGTTTATTGTAAATAATTAAAATTCAATTATTTTGGTGAGTTGAGAATGATATGGATGAGCAGACTGACACATTTCAGTAAAGGGAGTTTATGAACCTTGTTTATCTAATAGTTTTTATTTTTATGTTTCGAAAATTATTTTATTGAATACTAAAAATTGAAAGTATATTAGAAAATTTACAGAATATAAAAAGAAACTATTGTAATAAAAAATTTACTTTCCAAAATATTAAAACATAAAAGAGTGTGCAAGAATAGTGATAATATTATTATCAATAATACAATATCAACCTTTCGCGTTATATAATTTTCGCTGTACAAATAGGAAACCCTGAAATAAATAAAAAAATGTGTCGAGATATTTTGTAAATAAAAAAATTTATTTACACTGGATTGGTTGAATAGCATGTAAAAGTGTTTAAATTAGGATTTTTTACGTTTTTTTTAATTTCTTTTTATGTATTATTATTATTATTTTTCGCTTTTAGGTAGAGATGATAATATGAGACAGACTAGCCTCTTTGCAAGAAAAGTGTCAGGTAGACCATAATTTTAAACTTCGTAGTAGTTCAGTTCGTAATAACTCGCAGTTCATGTGGGCTTGGGATGGGTAAAGTGGGTTGGTTTGCCGGCCTGCTAACTAAACAAAATCTTAATTTTTTAATTTTTTTATTGGAAGAGTGAATTTAAATAGATTTGAAGAGAAATAGAGATGAAAGTTTGGTTGTTTAAATAAAGAAAAAAGATAGTGAAATGTATAGAGAAATGAGACATAAATTCATGAAAGTGGACGAGAGATATGATGAGTATAACAAATTAAAAATAATGATTTAATTAATAAAAATATAAGATTATCATTTAACCCTTACATATAGATATAATTTTAACTTAAATTATAAATAATGCAAATTATACTGTAACGAAATGCGAGTGATTATTTAAATCAAAAGAAATCAATATTAATAAAATATATTAAATTAAAATATGATTTTTATAAATTAAGATTAAATAAATTTTGGAGATTAGTTTAAATTAAATTAAGTAATAATTTCACATTATAAAATTATTTTAGATTGAAATGTGGTTGTTTAAAATTAATATAAATTCAATGGGATAATTTTATTATAAACATTTATATATCGATGAAAATAATTTAACTGTAATTGTCCACATTGAAAATTGATAACAACATCTTTTGTATTAAATAGCACTTCAAACACGACCTAGATCTACAAATTTATAATATTTTAACAAAAATTGTATTAACTAATTTAATCTAGACATAAATGTAAGTTTTAGCTAATTAAAAATTGACTAATCTACCATTCAAGTAAATATTAACTAATTACAATTTCAATAATTAAAATTTGTATGATTAATATTATTTTCATATAATCATGTAAAAAAATAATTAAAATTAAATCTAATTAATTAAAAATTGTTGTAGAAGTGAAAAGTAAAAAATAATAATGGTATGAATAATGAGCTGACTTCCCAGTCAAATCTCTTCACTTAACAGATGTTCACTCTCTCCTTCACTCATCCAAATATATCCTTACAAATCATCCAAAATCACCTGATACAAACAGCACAGACACCTATGTTTCCATCCTCTGCTACAGTAAATTGATAGAAACAAACAAAGGTTAAACCTAAATTTGCGCAGCTTCCTCACTCCCCAAATTCCCAATTCTCTCGTTTCCTTCTTGCACATGAAGCAACACACTCTCCCTTCTCGCATCATCTCTTTCAAGCATCATCATTGTGCATGGGCTCTTCACCGGGGGTGCTCCCCCTTCGCAGTCATCGTCACTGACGGTGGTAGTCGTAGTCGCTTCACAGTGAAAGTCGCGGTTACCAGCGTTTTCAGCAACGATGACATCTTCACAGTGAAAGGACTAGCCAACTATTCTACCTTGATTGGATCCTAGTAAATTTCATTTTAGTTTAGAGTGAATTGTGAGAGTTGAAGATTCAATCCGTGTACTCATAGACTGTTATTTATGTGAAGTGTTGAGAATTTTCCATAAAGCAGGTGCATTTGAGTCATTAATTGGAATTGTTTGTTAAAAATTGTTCCGAATGCATTTGGAATTAAGACAAGGGTATGCTTAGATATTTCAATCTTGTTATATGTGTCTTAACATACATGACATATTAGTGATGGTAATACGAGACATGATAAACATTTCATTAGCTCTAGAGGACAAAATGTGAGTTAGTCCACCCCCACCTTACAATTTTTTTAAATTTCTATAGTTGTGTAATATTGTCTATATGTGGAATATGATTAAATATTTTTATTAATTATTTCATCAACATTATATATATATATACGATTTCATGGCTCACTTTAATTAATATTTTTTTACTTGTAATAAATAATTAGTTTTTAAATATTATTTTTATAATTATTATACTTACAATAAACTTTATTTTTAATTTTACAAGTCTGCCTGCAAACAAGCAATTATGAGAAGTGACTCAGATATTAACCTTATATGAGTTAATTCGTTTCAATAACCAAAATGAAACGACTAATATTATCATCCATATATTTATCACTATTTTGTTTGTACTGATAAACATTGTGATAGGTGATTACAAGACAAGTTAAAGAAAAAGGTTGTAAATGACGAACTTTATTTCTTTTATCTTCACTGTGTGAGATGTTTTGATTAAGGTGTGACATTGAGAGATACATATCTATTCATTCTAAATTTATTTTTATAATTTAGTTTTGAATAATTTTTATATATCATCAAATACATATATTTTAATGCATATGAATATTTATCTTGAGTTTTTCTTTTTGGAGGTTTAATCAGAAAAATAATGTATCTGCATTTTATTCTTTAGTTTACACAATTTATTATTTGTTTTAAATAAACATTTTTAGGATAGAAAGCATTTACATATAAATAATGACTTTTTAACTTTACACGCCATGACAAGTAATTCTACAAAATATCTCTCTGATAAATTGTTAAATAAAGAATTATATAGATTTAACTTAAAAAGTTATAAATATAGATTTATACTGTTCCTATAACTATTTATACGTTATATTTTCTCTCCACTAATTATAATCTTAAATATGTCTAATATTTCTATCCTTTTCTCACATTATAAATTTTTGTAGAAATTAGTTTCATCCAACTGAAATTGATTTATTATGAGGCCACAATAACGAAACGGTGGAATAGGCCATTTGCAGGTTCTTCTCGATTCTTCCTACATTTTTGTAAAAAAATTTCATATTCATTTTTATCGGCTAATATATATATATATATATATATATATATATATATATTAGTGTATACACA
>Ga0209589_1002464_pt1 | contig 32131 bp, 17 predicted proteins | sample CowpeawhiteBW_FD_187525 | JGI IMG/M metagenome (GOLD analysis project Ga0209589, IMG submission 187525) | Root nodule microbial communities of legume samples collected from California USA - Cow pea white BW (SPAdes) (version 2) | ecosystem: Host-associated > Plants > Roots > Nodule | place: USA...
ATATATATATATATATATATATATATATATATATATATATATATATATATATATATATATATATAGTTTAAATTGTATATATAACTTTATTCTGTTAGCTTATCCTATCTACTTGTGTTTGGCGATGATCGTGTAATACATTACACGAGAGTAGATGATGTTGTAGGTGGTGTTGGTGAGGCATAACATCAGAGAGAGGGTTAGCTGAGAAAAGCTTTTACACTCCAAAAAACTAAGTAAATAGTGGAGGTTTTTTTGTTGTTTAATGGAGGTTTTCGACCTCTACTAATTAAACTGCGGAAGTTTTAAAAACCTTCACAGTTAGACTCGCCACAAGCAATTATCGGAGGTTTTTTAAAACCTTTGGTACCGATAATATACTGCGGAGGTTATATTGAGGAGGTTTTAAACCTCTATTACATGTACAAATTATAAATGACATTGTCACAGACATTGTTTTTTATATGCATAAAATCTAGATTATGACGCAACAAATTGGTTTGCCAATATGGAAGCTAAAAAAATATGCTTCTTTTATTCCATTGTTTGGGCTTTTGTTTGGGTCTTTCTTCTATTCCATTCACTATTGTCCCTGATCCAAATATAACATTAGTATTTCTCACTTGTCCAAATATGTCACACCCCGATAAATTTAATGGTGGATTTCGTTCTTCTGTGTTTCCATCAAAACGAGCACGAGCCAAACGAAATTTTTGATTTCTACTTAAAAAACGATGATGATTCATAAAGCACCACTTATGACCATTGTGAAGACGACAAGGCCTAGCATCAAAATTACAAGTTGGGCAAGCCAAACCTGTGTGTATGTTCCAACTAGATAACATGCCTAAACCAGGAAAGTCACTAATTATCCACATCAAAGCTGCACACAATTTGAAAGTTTCATTCAATGATGAATCAAAGGTTTCAACACCATCATTTCGTAGCTCACGCAACTTTTCTATAAGGGGTTGTAAGAATACATCTATGTTATTTTTAAGAGATCTCTTGCCTGGAATGATCATTGATAGGATGAAGGAAGTGTGCTTTATACACATCAAAGGAGGAAGGTTATATGGAATAAAGAACACTGGCCAAATGCTATATGTGAAACTCATGGTCCTTGATGGACTAAAACCATCAGTAGTAAGACTAAGCGAACATTGCGAGGATCTAAAGCAAACTCTGAATGGATTAAATCAAATGTCTTCCATGCTCACCATTTATTGGATGCCTTATCAAGCCATCTTTATTATTATCTAATGCATGCCATCTCATATCTTGCGCAGTCTTAAAACATGAGAACAATCTTTGCAATCTTGGTTTCAATGGAAAGTAATGTAATACCTTTGCAGCTATCTTTTCTTCTTAGGTTTCCACCGAGATGTTCCACATGTCTTGCATGTCTCCAAATTTTTTTCATCTCCTAAGTACAACATACAATCTTTTGGATATGCATCTATCTTTATATATTTAAGACCAAGTTTGTTAATGATTTTCTTAGCCTCATAAGCAGATGGGGAAACTTTGCTTGTTCAAATGCATCTTTCAACAAATCTAGTATCATATTCATTGCCTTGTCACTTAATCCACATAAAACTTTTATATGATACAATTTGATTATACATTCTAGTTTAGTGTAGTTGCTTCCTTCATTCAATGCTTGCCTTCCATCATTCAAAATCTCATGAAAACCACTGTGATCATTCCTTGTCCCTTTATTTAAATTTTCATTTGCACTTGATGGTTATGATGCATTTGTGTTAGTGGCTTCCTGCCTGGAATGCCCAAATGCATCGTTGATCATTATTTCCATTGGATCTTCAAGAAGAACATGTTTGAGAAGACTCTAATGATTGCCTTTCACCGTAAAGATCCCGTATAACATAATTTTGAGGAAATTGTTTATAAAGTAAGTGATCTTCAACTATTTCTTTACTTTGCCATTTCATAAAGCCACAATTTGGACATGGACATCGGATCATATCTCCTGTAACTCCATTCCCAAAAGCAAACTCTAGGAATTTATTTTAAGCACAATGAAGTACTCAATTGAGTTTCGTGGTTTTAAAAATCCAAGATTTATCCATAAATAAAGACACCTACATAATTTTTTTAACAACGATTCATCATATATTATTCTAATACCTAAATATCTACCTTAGTAAGTAATATAAATAAAAGCATTACAGCATAGGAAGTCTACTAACATAGGAAGAAAAATAAGTTCAAGTATAGATAACTAACTAGAAATAAAATAAATACATTATATAATATTTTAATAAAAATGGAGATAAAGTGTGAAACGAAGTAAAAATAATGCAACCTAGTATTTACGATGTCACTTTATAAAAGCATGAGCAGTGAAAAAACAATTACGAAACTGAATCACAAATTTAATATACCTTTTGAGTTGGATGATTTCATTCAATAGTTTAAACCTACTTCAATTTAATCAAATGATATTAATTTAATAGTATTAAATCTAAATTCATTAAAATAATGTATTAAAACAAGCAAATTTATATTACGTTGGACGAAGATGTTGGTGTTCACAACATATTTAAGAAAGGCATCATTTGTGTTTGTTCGGTAATGGTTCTCGAAAAGAGAGACAAAGCATTTTGAAAAGTTTTGCAAATGAAAAAATATTAACCTCCATGAATTTGGTAGTTAGATGCTAATAAAGATTAAGAAACACTTACCGTAAAGGTACTATCTTCGACTATCTGCACTGATGTTAGATATCTTAGACCTTGAATCTCCTTCTTTCTCAAGTTGTTGGCTTTCTTCTTTCCCTAGCCAAAAAGTTTTTCATAGATTAAAAATAAAAACTAAGAAACACTTTCTGTAAAGGCACTATCTTGATCTAATAAAACTTGTAAAATTGTTGTAGCGATGTTAGATAGTTTAGACCTTTGAAAACCCCCTTCTTCTTGACTTTCTTCTCTCTTACCAATGTAACCTCTGCAACAACAATATGCCCCGGCAACAAGCTGTAATAAGAGTGACCCACGGTGAGACCTCCACCAATGTAGCGATGTTTTCTTTTCTTTTCGTGCGACAAGTTGGATGTGCAAAAATGCGACAATTTGGAGGTGCAAAATGTCAGCTGTGGTAGAGGATTGTGAGTTGCGATAATGATTTATGGGAAAAAGGAGATTTAATGGAGATAAAGTAAAGTGACCCACATAGCCCTACACTTTTCCTTTCTTCTCCTTTGAAACCCCCTATTTTCGTGTTTCCCTTGGTGAGTGTTTGGTGAGCGTAGTGTGGTTTGTTGCGACAACAAATTATTGAAGGTAAAGTAAAGTTGTGTTGTAAGAGAAAAAAAGAGTATTATTTTATTTTTTAATTTCTACATATTAATTTTGGGAAGTAGAAAAGACAGATAAGTGTAACAGGAAGAGCGGGAATAAAATTACTAAGAGAGGTTACTGAAACCTCTGCTATTTAAACAAAAAATTAGTATATTTTATTAAAACTAAGGAGGTTTTAAAAACTTCCACAAAATGACCTCCTTTATTTAATTAATTTTTTATAGTGTTACTAGAGTTTTATCATTATTGTTTTTATGAACTTTGTAAACAGTGTTTTACTGATTTGTGAATTTGGAAATTGTATTGGAACTTTATAAATTATGGATTTTTGGATAACTTTCGATGTAGTAAATGTTTTAAAATTTTTCGCGTTTTTGGGAAGTTAAGTACAATAAATGAGGGTTTTCATTGTATTTCTTAATTTTATTATTTATATTAGTAATATCTAATCGGGATGTTACAATATCAAGTTTTCTAGCCATATACAAAAGAAATATATAGACATGAGATACTTGATATAACTGATAAAAGAACAAACTTTGAACAAAAAAAATCATCAAAGGTTGAAGCTTCAACATAAAACAAAAAAAATCAAGAAAGGTTGAAACTTCAAAATAACAATATACAAAGAAAAATAAAGCAACCACAAATATAAGTTTGAAGCTTTCAACAAAAAAAAATCAAGAAACGTTGATTGCAATAACATTGTACCAAAAAAAATCCAGAAATGTAAGAAAAATACTATGATAAAAGGAAAGAACTAACTCTAAACCAAGAAAATATAAGAAACCTTGCAAGTTCAAGATAAATATATACAAAGAAGATCAAAGCAACAACAAACCTAAGGTTGAAGCTTTCAACCAAACAAAATCAAGAAAGGTTGAAGCTTTAAAGCATGTTGAAGAAATAAATAAATTTCAACCAAAGAATATCAAATTATCTACAGAAAAAACCATTCAACCAAGGAATGAACTAACTTCCAAACAAGAAGAAAGAAGATGAATATGAACGAAGGAAGTGGAAAGCTTTGAAGATTGAAGGAAGATGAATATGGAAGAAGGAGGTGGAAAGAAGGATGAAGTGAATATATGAAGTATAAAAAGGACTTTACATGTGTCAATTGGAGAAGTGATGGGCAAAATTATGTAAAATGATCAAAATACCACAAAAATGGACACTTATCAAGAAAATAAGTTGAGGTATTGAAGTAATTTCATTAGACTTAGGTTTTCTTAGTTATACAGTATAATAATATATTTAGTAGATTATCTTCTTCCTATTTAAAAATTTAATGTAATTCCGAATATACTTTTGTTTTATATTTAAAAATACATAATGAACGTGTAAAATAAATTTTGTATTTTGTATTGTACATTCTTAAATATAATCTTTAACACAAAATTATATTCACAATGTACAATTCCAAATACATACTTATATTGGATTCAACTTTTCAAAACATTTTCGGAGTATAAATTTTGAAATTGATAATAATTTTTTTTAAATAAAATTGAAATTCTTGTATGAAGTGCATGTGCTACAATGGTATGAAATGGAGAAGGTGGAATCCATTTTTTAAACACATTTTCAATTAGGTGTTCTGGAAGTATTTTTAGATTTATTTTTAGATTTGAAAATATCTTTCAAATACTAAATCTAGAATAATTTTAAAATTTTATTTCAGAATAGTCATTTCAATAAATGAATTTTCGGATCCGATAGAATATAATGTTAAATACATCCTATATTAGATATTTTGATAGATATTTACGAATTTGGAAAATACTTTCAAAACACTTGTTTAATATTTTTTATATTCCAAAAACATTATTTAAAAAAAGTTATTTCTGGATTTGAAAATACACTTAAAACAGACATTCTAAAATATAAAAGACATTTCCAGAACAAGTATTCTGAAAATCATTTTTGAATCCAAAAATACCTTTGAAACGATCATTGCAGAATATTAATTTTTTTTCCAAAATGAATCTTTCAAAAGTCATTTTCAAATTTGTATTACTTTCTAAAACAATAAATCTCAAAAGTGTAATGCCCAATTTTAATAGATAAATCTATTCTAATAAAACATCATACATATTACAATATCCAAGGGCACGAGACTTAAAGTATAAGGATTTCGTAGCCATCCAAGTATTCAATAAAGAGAAACTAAGGCACACCATTGTACCTTTAACAAAACAGAAAGATTCAACATATGACCAAAAGCTTCCTCGTAAGCAAGGGATTACAATATAATAATAACTTTTCAACGTGGGCTCAATAACGAGCCCAACACCAAACCCTGTTCAACTAAGCTGCACCATTCTCGTCGCCACTACGATCACCAGGAGTTCCCACATTTGCTCACATCAATAAATTGATGATCATCACAAAAGGAGAAAACCACACATGAGACACAAGCAAATAGAAGGGTAAGCTAGAGTAAAAAGATTCTCTTATCATTTAACTCAACATGCAATTCAAAGTCAAGAATACATATCAGACATCCAAACATGTGATAGCAAACAAAGTTAAGACTTTAAGACTCGGCTATCCAGATACATATAATGAGGCACCACCACGAAACCTTACCAAGAGGGTCATGGAATTACGTCCTAACCATGAGGCACCACCACGACACCTTCGTGGAATTACGTCCTGGCTATGAGGCACCACCACGAAACCTTCGTGGAATTACGTCCTGACCATGAGGCACCACCACGAAACTTTCGTAGAATTACATTCTGGCTGTGAGGCACCACCATGAGCTCTCACTAAGAGGGTCAGGGAATTACGTCCTTACATGAGGTACCACTATGAACTCTCACTAAGAGGGTCAGGGAATTACGTCCTTACATAAGGCACCACCATGAACACTCACCGAGTTATTCATGGAATTACGCCCATTAGATGAGCCACTACCATGAACTCTCACCACGAGGTTCATGGAATTATGTCCATTAGATGAGGCACCATCATTAACTCTCACCAGGAGGGTCATGGAATTACGTCCTAACCCAAACCATACTCATGTCTCACCAACCAAACATAGGACTATCATGAATACCAATCTCCTGCCAATATACAACCAACCATCCAATCATGTTTCATATGCATAATCATACCAAACTCATCAATTCCAGTCCATAAATCATATAATACATGCATATTCACACACTTCATACTTTAAATAGGGTAATCCAATCAATAATGTGACCAACAACCAAACACAGAGAAGAAACCGCATTGGAACACGTCTCTACCCAATTCTCGCTTAGGCGAGGGAAATCCCTCGCTCAAGACACCAGCCCTCGCCTGAGTGAGATTGCAAACAGAGGGCATGTCGAGGTCTCGCTCAAGCTAGCCCAACTCGTTCAGGCGAGGCTCTTCTCGCTCAAGTGTGTGGCCTTCGCCTAGGCGAGCCCTCGAAACAGAGAGAGGGTGAGCTACTATTGTTCTCGCTCAGGCGAGAACTCCTAACTTAAGCGAAAGCTTTCATTTTGAGCGACCATCCCACTCGCCTGGGCAAGTTTAGCAGAACTCACCTGCTCTCACGCATGCCGCCGCAACCAAAATAACACCAGAGCATTTTCCATACCGTCAACATCACCATACATGCATTCCAAAATACCCAATATTCAAATATTAGATAAAACAATATAGAAACACCAAACAACTTGAAACAATAGAACCCTAGCTTCCCTTACCTGGACAGATGCTAGGGGAAAGCACCGACACTCAAAAGAGGGTTTACTACAGCTCCAGGAACAGAGTTGCGAGCTGAGAATAGTGGATTAGGAGTGGAGTTTGCTAGCTTGATGCGAAAAGGGGCCAAACCGTAGCAAAGCTCGTTACTACTGTTCTATGAGGGAGGAGGGGAGCTGATTTCCGAAAAGTTGGCAAAATGAGAGTGTTAGGGCTAGTTTTGGGGTTTTGGGGACCCTATGGGCCAGCCTTAAGCCCAAATGATTAGGGCAGACCTTAAACATTGGGACAGAAAAAGTAGATCTTACAAAATGTATTTTTTTGTACTTTCGAGATTGAGTGTTTCGAAAACCAATTTTCAAATATTAAACCTTCCAAAATATCAAATTTAAAAAATAATAAAAATAAGAAGGTGCAAGAATTTTTATTATAATTTTAATAAGAGGTGGTTTGGAGATTTAAGATTTGATGGTGGTGCGGGAATAAATGGCCTCCTCTTTGAGAAGACAAAGCTAAAGGATATGATATTAAGTCTCTTATGTATCCTTTTCGATACATTTTGTTATATTAACTTGAGAATACCAAAACTAATCTACACATAATTATGGTTAGAGAATACTTATGGGACTAATACATAATATCAATTTATAATCAGTAATTTTAACATAGAATATTGCAACTTGAGTTAATGGGTGCACTTATTCGTATCTATTGAGCACAAGCACTGTCTTCTTCGTAATGAGCGTAAATGAAGATGAAATCCAATTGAAGAACCACTTACTGTTGAAGGAAAGAAGCTCATTCACCTTATAAGTCTTACTCGATTCACAATATGACTTTTTTGAAGAGGGATTGAATTTAATTTTTTGGAGGAAAATTTATTATCTAGTCCAGAAGAATTTATAAATTTTTCAAAGAAAAGAGGAGAAATTTTCAATATAACTAATTACAGAGACAGAGTAATATCTAGTTTGATTGTTGGAAAAGATCAGAGTTGGTGAAAATATCTCCAAATTTCAAAGGAAATACCTTAAATAAAAAAAAAACTTACAGTGAATTAACATGGCACAAGGTGTGATCGGGGATATAGAGCAAATGCATATGACACTGTTGGCTGCATGGATCTATATTTGTGTCCTAATTCTTTTTACCAAGGGTATTGCTTATATCTTCTAGAGCTTCCACCGTACATAACTGTAACATCTGCATAATTTAATTAAATAAATAAATAAATAAATAATTAATTAATTAATTAATAAATGCGGGTAGGAAGAGTATTTATGACATTAATTTTTGATTGGTATGATGTGGAATAATACTAACTCAAGTGGTTAAGAGTACTTTATCAAGTGAGAGAATTTGGGTTTGAGTCCTATGTATGCCATTTATGTGTTATTTAATTATTATTGTTTTAATAATAATGTTTGAGCATGTTGAAATGATATAATACTTGAATTGTGTGAGTTAGTAAGAAACATGAATTGGCATGATGGTCTAGCATTGACTTGGCATTGGTGTGGTTATGGGTTCAAGCCTTGGAGAACCCAAATTAAACACTATTTTTGCTATTTTTGGCCTTGGGCTTGAAGGTGAAGGGTTAACATAAACCCTAGAGGAATTGGCAGCCAAGGGTGGCTGCAAAACAGACCATAAAGATCCAATAAATGGTGTTTAACATCACCAATTGTGCTTTAATTCGTTTTTGTAATTAACCTAGTAATAAGGCACCATATAAAAGGCCAAATTGTAGTGAAATTGAGGGTTTTGGCAAATTGTAGTGATCATTGGAAGCTCTCAAGTAATCCACTTTTAAGCAAAAGGATCCAGGTTAGGGGAGCTGAACCCAAATTTTCGTCTAAATCTTGTATGCATACAATTCTGATGATTTTCGTGCCATGAAATCGTGTTGTATATGATGAGACTTTGGGGGTTTGAGGGTTTGGATGTGGTATGATTGAATTCCTTAGCCAAGGTAAGGTGTGTGAGGGATTTCTGCACTATGTGTGTTATTATTGTGTAAAGTTGGGTTTTGAGGGCCTATTTTTGTGTCTAATTATGCTCATATGCCTGATGTAATTGTTTCTGAATGAATGGTATGAATTGGAGTGTGAATTGGTCATGGTTGCTGGTGTTGGGTGTGTGAAACAATGTCAGAGTCTGCAATTCTCGCTCAAGCGAGCCAGGCTCGCCTAGGCGAGATATGTAGGGACTCGTACTCTATTTTCTGCTCAAACATCTCGCTCAGGCGGGGTAATTTGGACTTGGGCGACAGGCCATCTTGCTTAGGCGAGTGTGTCTCGCGTAAGCGAGAACTCGTGTGTGTGTATTGAGTGGTTTGGTTGCACATCTCGTGTAGGCAGGATTTACTGTTTTGGGTGAAAGTGCGTCTCGCTCAGGCGAGAGCCTTTCACCTAAGCGAGAGTTCGAGGAATGATGTCGTACATTGTGGGGTTCGCCGCCTAGGTGAGGTGCCTTAGCTATGAGCACAGGATGGTCTCGGCCAAGCGAGAAGGAGCTCGCTTAGGCGAGACTACGTGGGGCTGCTACTGTATAAAGACTCGCTCAGGCTAGTGAGTCTAGCTTAAGCGAGATGGTCTGGGATGTTGAACAAAGGCTTTTAGCCTAAGCAAAGAGAAGTGCAGGGGTATGCTTCAAGGAAATTGATAATGCAGTATCAGATTAGTGGTGTTGAACGTGAGATGTGTTGTCTACAATGTTTCTAAGATATCTCAATGGTGGGCTTGCTGGTGTTTCTTGGGTTGTGGCCCAGAACGTATCCTTGAGTTGTGGCTCGGGATAGGGATTAAGCACGTGGCTTTCTATGGGTTGTAGCCCGGAATGACTTCCCTTGAGTTGTGGCTCAAGATAGCGGATGAACACGAGGCACTCTTGAGTTGTGGCTCGGGTTGGCGAGTGTTGCCGGTGTGAGTGTGCTGGTTGTGGCCAGTACGGATGGGTCTAGATGGATTTCCTTCCTCAGTGATTAGCTGACGAGTTTGGTAGTCTTGGGACGTTACAGATTATGTTCATATTTGAGAACTCCACCTAGCATTACGTTGTGTGATTCGTAGCATGGTTTCCCGCACGTGCTCTATCAGTTGTGGCTGATAGGTGTGGCAACAAGGCATCTTGAGATACTCACTAGAAGATGTAGAACATTTCTAACATGGTTGTGGCCATGTGGAAGGAAGGGAACGAGCTTCCTTTATGTGCATTGATATTACATGGTGGTGGCCATGTGGAAGGAAGGGAACGAGTTTCCTTTATGTGTTTTGATATTACATGGTTGTGGCCATGTGGAAGAAAATTTTCTTTTTGATGTGTTTTGCTATATTTATGATCGATATATGTATGTGTGTTGATTAGATTAGCTCACCCTATCTGGTTGTGTTTAGCGATGATCGTGTACGCAGTACGCGGGAGCAGTTGATATTGCAGGTGGTCCTAGTGAGCTTAGCTACGGAGCGGGGGAAAGCTTGGGGATTTTATTTTATATTTTTGAATCAGTTGTAAACATTTATGTTATTGGACTTTCATTTTTATCATGGAAGAATACTTGTTGGAATTTTCATTATCGATATGTGAAATAAAGATTTAATTTCCCGCGTTTTTGGGAAATGAGGTTTTATTAAATGCGGCTTAATTACTTTTTCTTTATTTTATTATTTAAATCTATAATATCCGGTTGGGATGTTACAATAACCAAATTTCAAAGGCCTATTATCAACAAAGGATTTCTTCATTATCTTCCAAACTACATTTATATATATAAATATGGTACCTTTATCTGGGTAAGTGGTATTTTGACCAAAGGCAAACGATGTAAAGCATGGCAGGAGTGAACAGAAGAGAGAACCTAAGAGGGAGTGATCTTCTTCGTGCTCATTCCCTACACAATTAGTAATATTAGAAAATAAGTTTAGATGGTTGCAAATGAAAATGTTTACCTTATGTTTGTATGAAACATTTCAACAATTCTAAGAAATTGAAATGCATGGTATTTAAAATTATTGCAATTGAATTTTCTTAATTTTCTAAATAATTTGTTTGGATAGAGTAATTTAAATACCTTACATTTCAATTTGTTGTTTGGATCAAACAATTGAATTTCTCTTATGCGATAAAATTTCATTTTACCAATATTTATTTTAATATGTAAAATTTTGAAATTAAATTTAAAAAATATATATCGTAATTCAGACCGGTCGACTCAGTCGAATTTCAGCTAAGTCTACTTGGCTGAATTTCAGTCGGGGTCGACTCGGTCAATTTTTTGTCGGTGTTAACTCGACCAAATTTTGGTCGAGGTCAACTAAACCAATGTTGGCCGAATTTTAGATGGAGCCGTCTCGACCGAATTTATCTAGGCATAGACTAGGTCATATTTGGCCAAAATTTTAGTCGAATTTGGCTAGGGTTGAATCTTCCTAATTCAACCACATTTCGACTAGGGTCAACTAGGCCAAATTTGGCTAATTTCAAACATGTCCAACTCAACACAATTCGGCCAAATTTTGGTCAAGTCCAACTTCGCCCACATCCGGTCAAGTTTTTGTTGGGGACGACTTGGTCGAATTCGGCTAAATTTCATCTAGGGGACTGAATGTAGCCTAATTTCGGACAAGGCAAACTCGCCCTAATTCGGCTTCAATTTCAGTCGGATAAACTCGGTAAAATTTGACATAATTCGATTGAGTTAATGCTGGTTGAATTTGGGGCAAGCCTGCTCCCACCAAATTAAGTCAAGTCGACCCCAACCAAAATTTGGCCATACTCGCCAAGAAACCCCTAGCTGAATTCGATCGACTTAGTCTCGATCAAATTTTGATTGAGTCGGCCTCAACCGAATTTAGTCGAGTTGGTCCCAACCAAATTCGCTCTAGTTGGCTCAAGCCAAATATTTGGCGGAATTCGGTCGAATTCAGTTGAGTTAGTCTTAACTGAAATTTGGCCGAATTCGACCAAGTCAACTCACATCAAATTTCATCCAAGTCTGCATCAATCGAAATTTGACTGAATTTGTCCGAGTTGGTTTGGAGAATATCCCTTAGACCAAAATCATATTTTCCTTTGTATTATGTAATACATTATTTATAAAATTACAATTTAGTACATAACCAATATTTCAATAGTACATAAACTTGGTACATAAAGTAAAGCTTGCGTGAGGAGAGTAATAGGGAAGAAAGAAGTGAAGAAAGAAAGACAAGAAAAAAATGGTCCAATCACAACAAAGTAGAACAAATAAAAGTAAGTGGACAAAAAGTTGCGACAAAGAAAATATTGGAGGAAGAGATGAAAAAAAAATGATACATAATGAAAATGAATGAAAGAGAGTGTAAGCCTCTTTATTGATCACTTTAAATTTGATGTATTACATTTAACATTGAATGAATAGATATAATATGATATTACTTGGTCAATGTAATATGTGAAATCAGTTCATTTAACAACGAATAAATAGGTTACATAATAAATATTTTAAAATAATTAGTTTAATATGTGACACTCCATCTTTATATATATATATATATATATATATATATATATATATATATATATATATATATATATATATATATATATATATATATATATATAATACCGATGATCTAAAATCATTGGTTGGAACAATATGTACTTTAGATTTAAACTCATTCAATTCATAAATTGAATTATATAGATACACCTGATTTTTTCATTTGTGAATCCAATCAAAATCGGATTGAGTAACAGAACTATAAAAATCAAAACCAATGACAATAAACTAATTCAACTACGTAATACGTATATATTAAAAATATTATTTTTTAATAATATAAGCATAAAAAACTAATTTTATACTTAATTTATTAATATGATATTAGTATTTTCATTACCTTATTAAAAGTATTTATTTTGAGATTATTTTTGTTAAGAGGTGATAACCTTTTTAATTACACAACTTGAAGACTTAACGTTTGAGCACAGCTACTTGTATCTAAGATCATAAGTGGAAATCATACTATATGTAGGTTTTGGACCTGTTTCCAATGACAAGTGGACTTTGTCTTACATAGAGTTATCATGTGCTCGTGATCTTCAGTGCAAACGATAGTTGGTTTGGTGTTCTCTTAAATGTGATCTACTGCGCCATTAACATCATAACTCAAAAAATTGTAATTTGGTTATGTTGGCATAGCCTACATAACATTCATACTATTTTTAGTAGGTTGTGCATCTTTTTTATTCGAAAATGATAATTGACACATATTATTGTTGTTATCCTCTTTATTATTACTACATAGTTGGTAAAGAGTGTAACACATTATGTTAACTAAAAAATATAATAACGATGATCAACTAATTTATATATAATATTATATGGTCCGGAAAATAGTGTAAAAGAAAGTACACCCTTCTAATTTCTTTTTTCCCAATAAGAAGAATCAGTATGGAGAGGATATAAATCTGAAGTTGATGAAGGCGAAGCAATCCATGACCCATCTTTCGATGAACTATGATTTGTATGTGTTTCATTGCTCTGATTTTCTTCCATTTGAGAGTAAAATTGTCTCATAGCCTCTAGCTTATTTTCATCCATTATTTCAGATGAATCTGAAATAAATTCTGGAATCACAGTTTTTCCTTCGAGCATGCCGAGCACTGTTGACATGGAAGGCCTAAGGTTTGCAATGGCATTTGTGCATAAAAGACCTACTTTTATCATCATCATAACCTCTTTTTCATTGAAATTTGATCCTAATCTTCTATCAACAAGCTCCATCAGATTTCCTTTCTCTTTCAAGAAATGGGCCTGTTAAATAGAAGCCAACACATAAAGCATGTGAAAATAAAACAGTGGAAAAAAATGAAAATATGAACAACATTAGTAGAGGACACAAGTTGAATGTAACATAACATGTAAAATTATCAAATATAAAGTGGAATGACACATGTCATATACCGTAAATATAGTATGCAATGTATAATTTGATTCATAAATAGAAAATAGAAGTTACCCAATCTAAAAGATGCAATGCTTCTTGTTTGGGTCGAGGGATGGTATTGCTGTTTCCAGTTACAATTTCCAAGATAACTACTCCAAAACTATAGATATCTGCTTTATCAGTTAAATAACCATGCATGGCATATTCTGGAGCCATATATCCACTGCATAATTAAAATACATATTAGTATCAAATTTCTTAAATAAAATAGTGTTTAAAATTTGTTATTTGAAGTATCATAAAAATTTTACTATGTAAATTTTCTTTCCTTGTTTTTTTAAAAAATTCATAGAAAAGATTTATTAATAGAAACTTCATTTACTTACTAAGTCCCAGCTATTCTTGTGCTTATGTGAGTGTTGTCTTCATCATCAAGCTTTGCAAGACCAAAATCAGATATCTTTGGGTTTAGATCTTTGTCTAATAACACATTAGTAGCCTTTATGTCTCTGTGAACAACTTTTAATCTTGATTCTTCATGTAGGAATACTAAACCTCTAGCAATACCAACACAAATCTTATACCTGGTTGGCCAATCTAATTGCAAACAAGATTCTTCATTTCCTTCATAAATTAGACATTAAAACCATTAAGTCATTTAAATATTAAAAATACGTTAAAGTAAATTAAGGAACCATATTTGATGATTATTAAAACAAATACTTACTAAATAAAGCATGTGCAAGGCTATTATTTTCCATATATTCATATACCAACAACAACTGATCACCCTCAACACAACAACCGTAAAGCTTAACAAGACAAGGGTGTTGCAAAGCTGAAATCAACCCTATCTCATTTATAAATTCACGGTTCCCTTGCTTAGACTTTGATGAAAGCTTTTTAACTGCTATTATTGTGTCATCTGATAAAGTACCCTACAATTATGAAATAGTACATAATTTTCGTGAGTTTGACATATTATGTAGTAGGCTATTTATAAAATTCAATAAATCAATCATAACAGTTATGAGAAGTTATGTAATATTTTGAAGGGTACCTTGTAGACAGGACCAAAGCCTCCTTCTCCAATCTTATTGGAAATATCAAAGTTATTTGTTGCAACTTTGATTTGACGCATAGTAAACAAACCCACTTGCAAATTTAAATGGTTTAACTCTGTCAATAAAATAGAACTGAAATTAGATACCTCATACATCTTGGAGAAAATGTTGTGTTTTGTCAATATATTAAAAGACATAGGTATTATTTTTAAGAGTTTAATTATGATGTTGTTATCAAATTGAAAATCATTGTTAATATATTTCTAAGGTAATGATTACAAAACTCAATATAATTGCTTTACATAATAGGTTGGATTGGAAGATATAAAACTATTCTATATTAGTGTACAATTTTTTTCTGTTATATTAATTAAGAAACGATATACCAAATTGGAATAACATTTTATAAATCATTGTATAGTGATGTACACATATTATTTTCTTGTAAATATTTTAAGGGAATGAAATGACGTAATTTATTTGAAATCTAGGAGAGAAGAGCAAAATAGACACTTATATTTAACATTTATAGTTTGTCACTTTATTATAGATAATCACCTTTTGCCAATGAATTTCTTTTCGCAAAATGCAATCTCCAACCAAGTAAAATAAGGATGACAAATACCATTGCAGAAAGAACTATCCCAATTACAACCCCTATAGTTATGCCACTTATGTTTGGATGCCTGTTGTTGGGAACTGTAGTGTTTACTGACAATTGCAGAAGAGCAATATGTGTTATTTAATACCTTGAATGCAAAATTGGAAGAATAAAGTGACAGAGACAAATTGACTTACCATGAGTGACAGATATAGCTGATATAAGTGGGCCATACACTGATCTATATGGGATAGAAGTTGTTCCTTTTCCAGCCCAATAAAAACGAATTTCTAAAGAGTTATTAGTAACAATAGTTGAAATTCTTTTTGTAATGTTCTTACCAACTCCTCCTGCTTCATTTGCAATATTGAAATCCTTCAATTCTAGCTTTCCCTACAATAGTTCAAATCCAAACCTTAATGAATTTTTATTTTTGTAGTTCTTAATATATACAATCTAAACTTTGAATAATTCTACAAGTGAAGTCAGATGCACTACAAAGAGGAAATTCTACTTTGTTGATCATGATTGAAACATAATTAAATTAATCACATAGTACCTGAATGTAAACATCAAATATACGTCTTCCAAGACTGCTATATGAGTTATCATCAGTGAACATGATCTCTGCAAAATGTAGTGATACTATGTAGTCTCCATTTTTTAGACACATTCCATAATAAGTCAAGGAAATGGGGGATACACGTGCAGTCTGATACAATACAGAATCAGGCATAGAAAGTGTATTTTGACTTTGCTGGATATAGGCTAGTTCATTATGACCACCTAAGAAATGACCGGTATTGCTAAATGCCCAATTTTCTTTGGGCTTTTCAGATGTTGCTGCCCCTGATGGATAAAAGTCCTCATCATACATAATATTTTCATTGCTTCTTTGTTGTTCACCACCACAATTTATGTGGAATGAGTCAAAGACTGTTACAGAAGAAGAAAAAAAGTCAAATTTAGTAATGTAATACTAATTTTTATTTTAATTATGAGTTTAAGTATTGGTTATGTTCAAGATAATGAGATCTTAATTTTTATTTTATTTTTATGATGAGGGGAAAAATATATTTTCATGATAAAAGGACAATTTAGATTAGTTAGGTAGGTTGAGGAAAGGAATATGTTACAACGGGTGAGTGTAGGAGCTAGAAGGGCTAGGATAGACCTAATATATATTTGTGTGTGTGTAGGTGGGTGCGTGTGTGGGTGTGAGTGTGTGTGTGTGTGTGTGTGTGCGTGTGTGTGTGTGATACCTTGCTTTTATGTAAGGTGAAATTGGACCACATTTTGAGATTTTTTATGTGTGTGTGTGTGTGTGTGATATGTGTGATACCTTGCTTTTGTATAAGGTGAAATTGGATCACATTTTGATATTTTTTATGTGTGTGTGTGATACCTTGCTTTTGTGTAAGGTGAAATTGGATCACATTTTGAGATTTTTTAAAATTGAATGTGTGTGTGTGTGTTACCTTGCTTTTGTGTAAGGTGAAATTGGATCACATTTTGAGATTTTTTAAAATTGCATAAGGGCTCTAAGAGTTAATTTTGTGAAAAATAAGTTAGAAGAAATGGGAACTAATAGAAGTCTATTGGATAATTTTGCTAAAATCATTATAAATGACTAAATGGTAGTGATGTCTATCATTTGATGTCTACCTTATCTCATCAATAGAAGTCTATTTAAAGAAACATGAAAAGACATTTTATTTATCGTTTGTTATTAGAGTAAGCTTGCTTAAGTTAGTTTTAACTATTTGTCAGACGCCTTCTTTTACTTTCATTGAAATGCCAACTTTAGTGAGAGAGGAGATTAAGAAAATGTGGAAACATTTTCTATAGGAACATGGAAGCAGAAGAAGGAAAATAGCTTGAAAAGGTAAGAATCCAAGTGTAAAGGTAAGAATCCAAGTGTAAGCCCAAAGAAAGAGGAGTTCTAACGGTAAATCACATTTATCCATTCTATTATGACCTCCTGAAAAAGTTGAAATGGAAACATAAAAGAAAGACTAGAAGGCTTCTAGAAGGATTTTCTAGAGGCAACATTTGGGTTGTGGAGAAATCTAAAGGGTAAGACCCGAGGGATTTAAATAATTAAATGAATAATTATTTAATAAATGCGGGTAGTGGGAGCCTTAATGGCATTTAATGCGGATTGTTATGATGTGAAATAGTACTAACTCAAATGGTTGAGAGTACTTGGTTGTGTTGAAAGGACTTGGGTTTGAGTCCTATGTATGCTAAGTTGTGTGCTATTTTTAATTGTGTATTATTTTTGTTAATATGATTGATCATGAGGAGTGATAATAAAATCTTAGATTTATAGGAATTATCACAAAACATGAATTGGTTGAATTGGGTGTGCACTTCCTTTGTAATGGAGTGGTTATGTGTTCAAACCTTTCTAAGAACGAATTAAGCTTTCTTTTTGTCAAAATTCTTTTTGGCATGAATGTGAAAAGGTAGAGGAACCCTAGCTGCCAAGAAGGGCAGCCTAGTGGGTTGGGAAAAACAACCAATAATGGTCATTGAATAGCCATTAAGTATTTTTTTTATTAATTTCGTTTTGGTGGATTAAAGGGTGATTAAGGGGTAGTAACTTAGAGAAAGAAGGGAATTAAAGGAGAGTGAAGGATTAGTTTCGTGTGGGTCTTGGGGCATAGATTTTCCAGAGGATTCGAGCTACTATGCAGAGAGGGTTGAGAGCTATTGGTTGGAGAGGCCAACGGAGGCTATTGGAAATCAAGCAAGATGTGTGAATTATCACTAGGGCAAGGACTTCCAAGTAAGGGGAGTTGTTTCTTGTGTTTTTATTCATGTATGAATGAATGTGACTTGCCATGTATCATTGCATGAACTTTATCTATTTTTACACTATTTTTCGTAAGTTTCTAGGTTTCCGCACAGAAACTGCCTGGCAGCCATGAGTATGCTGCCAGGCGACGCATCAATGGTGACCCTGTTGTTAGGTTCTGATATGAACCGCATGGCGGCAATAAATTTCCGTCAGGCAACGCGAAGCTGTTCTATTTTGTTTTGCGTTGTTTGGTGCAGAAGTTACTTTGACTTATGGAATTTATTGGTGTATATTGTATTTAATCAATAATGCTATGGACAAAATGTAATTGGGTCGTATGATAAGGCTTTGGAGTAAGGGGGCGTGGGCGATCATGGGATTATGAGAGGGGCTGAAAGAGGACAACTAGGAAATTGATTCCAACGTCTAATTGTTATTTAATCTTAACATTGTTTATGCATTTTATTTCTGGAATTGCATACGAATTCGACCTAGTTGTATGGTGAGATGGGGTCGAGGAAAAGTAAGGGATATTCGCACAACGGAGAAACTAAGAATTTTTCCATAATCTAATTTGCCACCTGGCGGCGTATTATCTACCGCCAGGCGATAATTGAAATTTTCCAACTTAGCATTTTGATAGTGCTGGAAATCATGATTTTGTTATTGGTCATTGTATAAATTTGGATGGACGGGAATATTGTGCTTAAGCCTTGATAATTCAGAATGCCGAAATGAAAAGATTATGAAGATATGATCATGGTAGGGGTATGTGAGAGTTAATGTGGATCTGGAATTTAAAACATAATGAAGGATAATCGTAATTAGGATTGTAGGAATTGGGAAGATATGATTTCAGCTGGTTAAAGACTTAGAGATGTTGGATAATTATAATATAGCAGGTTAAGGAATCCACCATAATTTGTGTAGCTTAATTGGAGGGTATTTGACTGAAAAGTTTTGGTACCATTGTAGTGCATTAGAAGTAGGCTGCCTGATTTTAAGATACTGAATTGGTAGTCATTTTCATAAACAAGACTGAGTCAGTATAAAAGCCTAGAGTACTTGGGGAATCATAGACCTTAAATAGAGGAATTTGTGAATGTGAAATTATAGGTAATTGAACCATGTATGGATGGCACGGTAACAAGAATTAGACCTTGATTGAGGAGTTTATGTTAATAATTTTGGAACCAATTGGGATTGTAGGAAAACCTATTTTTTGATGCTAAAACCCAATAGTATCTTGCTACTAGTATGGTGCTTGGCGACATGAGTGGGCCGCTAGGCGATAGGACTAACAGGCTGTCCCTACAACGTGTGGCATTTGGCGGTGAGGTGTGAACCGCGAAGCGATAGACCCTGAGACAATGGGTCTGAATGCATCTTGACGCCTGGTGACGCATGTGTCCCGTTAGGCGGTCTGCGTAGGATTATAGCGCTCCAGCTAGGAACTTCGTCTTGTTTTTGTTATGATGTTGTGATGTGAGACTTGGATAAGGAGATGTTGCACCATGAGTGGGTAGGTTAATGGTTGGTGGTTAACATGTGATGATATGAGTGGGGAGGTTCATATTTTGATGCTCTCGTGTAGGGATACGAGCGAGGATGTTCGTATGTTCCGTGCTCACACTTAATAGTTGCTGCAAGCGGGGAGGTTCGTAGCTAATGGATCACGTGTGTTGGACTACGGGCGGGGAGGTCCGTAGAGTTAGACTACGAGCGGGGAAGTTCGTAGAGGCAGGACCACGAGCGGGCCAGTTCGTGGGAGCATCATATATCCTGAGTCCATGGTCAATTGTTGTGTCACTTGCAGGTTGAAAAACCTTGGGGTATAAGGTCTTGTCCAAGAACTAAATAGAATAAAGTAATTTGGGTGAATTCTTATTTATCAAGTTATATGATATTTATTTATGAGCTCACCCTTTCTGTTTGTGTTTGGCAATAATCATGTGACTTTTCATACGGGAACAGATGATATTCCAAGTGATGCTGGTGATGCCAAGAGACGGAGAGAGGGCTCGCATGGGATTTGAATTGCCTTTATATATGAGTTTAGTTTTCATTCAATTCATTTTGAGTACTTGTAAACGATTATAGTTTTTTATGGATTTTGCTAAATTTGAATTTTTAGCGTGTTGTATAAATTTTAAATTTTTCTCGCATTTCGGAATAATAAATGAGGACATTTGTATTTCAATTTCTATTTATTTATTTTATTTAAGTAATTTTCTTTAGGGACGTTACATAAAGGATGTGAGTGAGTCAAAACCTAGCAATCGTGGTGGTGGAAAGACTTAACGAAGGTGTGCATTAAAGAGAATTTGGGAAATTGATTTGATATAAATGTCACATTGAAGGTTGGGGATGAGACAATAGTTACCGTTTTGAGTGACGAATGCAAGGGAACCATACCTTTTAAACACATGTTTCTTAGATTGTATTACAATGTAGTCTTAAAAGATGAAAAGGTGCGAGAGTAAGAAAGATGGACAAATAATATATCGAAATAGAAGTTGAAATAAAGAAGTGATTAGTTTACTTGGAAACTCCCTCAAATTTCTACATAGATGCAAAGTCTAAATGAGTTTAGCCTAACTTAGGAAAGGGATGTTGGATATGGAAGGGTGAGGAAACAAGTTGTTACATTAAGAGTCTAAACCCTTTTCTTCCTCTCTAGTTCTTTCTTTTCTGGCAATAAAATCCCATGCAAAATCACCTCTTTCAAACCAATATTAAAAATCCAATATCTTTGTTTTTGTCTACTCCATCGTAGAAGATGAACACATGAACTCAACTATAGCTTTCAGGTTTGTTTCCAAGATTTGTGGAGGATGATGTTGATGGAAAAGGGGACCCCATTGTATCATTTAAAAAATATAGGGGCTTTATTGAGTGAAAATAAAAATATAGGGACCAAATTACTAATTATTCATTGACTCTATTTTACAAATATTATGACTCAATTGAGTAAAAAACTAAATATAAGGACAAAGACGAATGGAAGACCTAATTATAGGAACCAAATTACTAATGAAACCTAATTTTTAAGTACAACTCAAATCAAATTACTCAATAAAATATTACTGTAAATAAATTTGGTCTTTCTAAAAGAAAATTTAAATGAGTTGTCCCAAAATATAAATTTTAAAAAAATTATATTTTTTATAAAATAACTTCAACTCCATAAGTGTAAACGAATATATATATATATATATATATATATATATATATATATATATATATATAAAGTCAAATTTTAAATAATTATTCAGTGATTAATATTTTATCACTAATCATTTTATTTTAATCACTTGAATTTAAAAAAAAAAACTCAAATAAAATTCAGTAATAATTATTAACGGTTAGCGAGTATCCTCAAATCAAATATTGTGATATGTGTTTTAATCTATTTAGCAAATGGGTAATTAAATATTCGTGTCCATTAACAATAGTCTGGTGCATCTGAAGTTACAAGAGCAATGTAGTTTTTAGGAAAAAAAAAGATGGACAGGATGAAATCTTTCGATTGACACAATAAAGGTGTGGGCATGACTAACCAAGAAAGTTCCAAAAGTTTCCTTCTCATATTCAAAATGGTACCTCTGTCTTATAGTTTCCTTACAATCCATTCAAATATTGCAGAAATAGTATGTGTAGAATATGAACTAAAAAATTTAACCCTAAATTTGAATCTTAATGGGTTGTGGAGTGTAGTAACATATGTCACCTGATATGTCAAGGATTGGGTGTTGTTATGACAATGTGGGCAAATAGGCACAATAGCTCAACAATTGTATGTTTTGTATATGTTGTTTGGTGCAGGTGTTCCATGAAAGGATTTTTGTGAAAGGAGAAACATAGGAGATGAGGTGGGAGCCCACACAAAGAACAAATGTTTATGGGGAGTAAGGACATAGTAATGCACATATTATGTGGTAGTCTATGACTCCTAAATTATGTTTCACATGTTGTCAGGCCTGAGGATGTTTTGTATGGCTAGAACATTGTGTTGGAAATCCCACATTTAATAGACGTAAGTACAATTCACAATATATAAATAATTACAAATTTTCCCTTATAAGTTGGTTTTATGAGGTTGATTTAAGTTTAAAGTCCATTTCTAACTAATTTTGATAAAGGTGGTATGGAAGGCTCTTGGACAATATAAGTCATGATTGTTAAAGCCATGGCATAAAAATCGTGTTAATAGGGAGATAACAAAGGTATAATCTTAGGCATGAACTTTTACAATGACTTTGAATAAATGGACGAAAATCTAATAGGCCAGACCTTTTCAAATCATATCCTTAATGATAGAACAATCAATCCTATTCCTTTTTCATTCTACTTTGTGTCTCAATTAGTCTAGAATCATTGTTCAACTCTTAATATTAAACAAATGTAAGAGTTAGGATGCAAAAGATTATGCTTTGGTTTTACTAAGATTTCCTATAAGAATGCTATTATATTTGTTTGCTCCACTCTAGTTAATTGGATATAACTAATAATATGTAGAGACTTCATATATGGAATGTACAATCTATCAACTTTAATATCATTGTTTGACATTTTTTCTGGAATAAACTAGGAAAATTGACCACTTTTGATATATGAGTTACTCATGTATAAGAGACCTAACACCATTTTTAATATAAAATCATAAAACTTAATGTTTATGAGTTTTCATTTTTTTCTTATATCACTCAGTTTTTCATTTTAACTTAATTGTAGACTTCTAACTCATATTTGAAGTCCTAATAGTGTTCATTAAGAGTGACAATGGCTAATATTTTGAAGTAACTAGACAATCCTAAACATATATGCTTTGGATTTTCTGATGTAAAATTGGGGTATAACCTAATCAATCTCAAACTTCATAATCTAGAATTATCTTATAGAATTGTCTTATGTAATATTGCATATCAATCTCACAAGAGAATAACAACAACAATGTTACAAATGCAATAGAACTTGAAGTGTGAACAACCTTGAGGATGATAAGTGAATGATTTTGACCTTTGAACTAGAAGGAAACTTATAGACTTTACACGGCTAAGGGAGAAGAATACATGAAGCAAAGTTAAAGTGCTTTTTAGACAATAGAATGAAGCAGAAATAGAAAACCTCCAAAGAAGAAGGAAGTGCCAATCATGATTTTGTTTGATGAATAGATACTCTGACTTTTGGTACGAAGATAAGAGGAAGACTCAATGTTTTTTAATAGGCTGGACAAAAATCTATGTTTTTTGGTGTATGGTTTATTTTGACCTCAATTTTATACATAAAAAAAATGGGTAAAACACTCTAAATGTTTCATCACAAATAAAATTATTCATTATTGATATAGAAACAAAGAAAGCAAAATTGTTATAGTTTGGTTATAAGTAGGTTTCCCTCAAACTTCTAAACTAAGCTACAAACTTGTGTTGGAGTTTAGTTGTAGTGATTGTAGCTTGATATAGGGTTACATTAACTTCTTAGGATGATTTTAGAAACTCTTTAAAATGTTAATATTATTAATAGGCTAAACTATATAATGCTATGTTTGTTTGTACATATTTTCAAATATATATATATATATATATATATATATATATATATATATATATATATATATATATATATATATATATATATATATATATATATATATAATGCAAAAGTAAACAACTTAGCTTGAAGGAAATACTCAAACTTACGTCTTGTACAGTTTTCTCTACTCAGACAGGTAATAGGTCCACTGTAGGAATATTAAGAGAAGACCAAAAACGAGTTAGCAGAAACATTTAACCAAACCTTAAGCCACTCGTCGTACTAATTTATGGAAAAATGTTCAATTTTTTTTCTAAACATGGACTGCATTTTAAGCTTAAACCAACTTTAATGGTTTCTAAATACCTAAACCTTACACATGAAAAAATAATGTATATTACTTACTTTTGGCTCATTGGGAAGCTGGCAAACCAATTCCTGTAGTATAAAATATATGATTAATACTAATACAAATATATTGATAAATTTAGAGATAAAAAGAATAAAAAATATTTCAGTTCTTACACTTCTTTATTCTCTTGGCATGCCATGGAGGAGTTTTTATCAGTGAAGTTGTTATATGAAAGATCTCTATAAATACATGTAAAGTGCAATTCAGAAACAAAGATATAAAATATTACTTTCATTTTGAGATTAAGCATGTAGGTATAAAATATCACTTTATTCAAACAATAGTAAAGGAAGAAATGTTTATATGCAACATATTTAACAAATGCATGAAAAATCAATCAACATAACATGATTTATAATGCTAATCCTCTCTTTATCAATCATTGAAATGTAAAAGTATAATAGAAAAAAGTGGCACAAAGATATGATTGACTCGACTGATATCTTTTGCAAAAATTATTAGAATATTATTAGAGCTAAAATTTCACATTGGTAGGAATTTTATTTTGAGCAACCTCACAAACCTATGTATTGTCAACTAAAGGAGGAATGGAGTTAGGAGTTAACGACCTAGCATTGTTTAATAAAGTGCTTTTTTCAAAGTGAAGACGGACATTAGGAAAAAGGTCACATGGATTGTGGAAAGATGTTTCGGAGCCAAAATATGAATTTTGGAGGAATTTGAATAGAACAGGGGACACGCCAAAAGAATCTTGGTTGTGGAAGGATATGAGGAAGGTGTGTGGGGGCAAGAAAATGAAACACGTGGTATGAAAACAATGTCATATGGAAAATAGTAAGGGTTGAAAAATTAGATTATGGGGGGATAAGTGGATGTGTGAGGTGCCACTAATACAATTTTCCCAAGATTTTTAGTAATTCAAATTTTAAGGGTGCTTACGCAATTGATATAGGCAACTGGAAAGAAAAGCATGGTTTGAATGGGAACTCATACGTGTAACAAAATTCTTGCAAACCATAGACACAATTTTGTCAATAAAGGAATTGAAGATGAGTAGAGTTGGAGTGGAGTGGAATCACGGTAATATACTGTCAAACATGCATATAAGTTACTATAAAATAGTATTGTAGGAGAAGATGCAAACATCTATGACCAGTTTTGGAATGTTAAAAGTGTTACAATCCCTACTATTATGCTTGAAGGGTGATTATAAATAAAGTGGCTACAAGAGAAAATTTAGGCCATAGAAGGGTGATAATTGGGAGTTCAACTTACATTTTATGTGGATGGTGCGAAGAAACATTAAATCATTTGTTCTTTAGCTGTAAATTTTAAAGAAAAGTGTCAATATGTGTGACATATGGTTGTGCCTAAGCTTTATACATCATCATGCTCCACAACAACACCTTTTGCAGTTCAGTTTATTACAATTGAATAATAAAGGAAATAAGATGTGGAGTTGTATGTGAATAGCAATTACTTGAACAATATGGAACCATAGAGATATTTTTTATTATAAGGTATAGGATGTAGAGGAATGAAAGGTTTAGGCATAGGTAACATATAAAATCCCAAAAGCAAACTTGAAATATTCTAATTGCTATATGAGCCTAGTAACATGTTTGGGGTTTCTATAACGGTGAACAATAAATGTAAGCACGAAACAAATAGGATGGGAGGGGGTTCAACTCAAACATGGTAAATTATATGCAAAGAATATGCAAAGAATATATAAAGGTTTAGGGAAAAGACTACTTAGAAAATGATTAGGAGTATGCTAAGTATAGAGACTAGAAAATGTGTTAGGGATTGTGTTTATTACAATTGTGCTCAATGTATGCAGATGTTTTGTTAGTATTATGGTGCTTGATTTAGTCCTACATCGCTTAGAATTGTGAGATGTGGTTCTCTATTTTGCTATATAAGACACCCTATGTAAAGTTTGAGATACACCAAAAATAAATAAAAGTACTTTCTAGTGTAGTCGTGGACGTAGACATACACATTGTACGTTGAACCACGTTAAATTCTTCGTGTCGTTTATTTTTCTCTCATTTATTCCTTCCTTTATTGCCTTGTTCCTAATAATTGGTATCAATAGCCATTTTTCTTGGTATGCTTTGTGGTTGCACATTGTCTGATCTTCCACATCAGAAAAGATTTGGTTTCTTTTTCTTCTTGGAAATCTCAATTTAGAGAAGTAGTGGGGGGGTTTTGTCAAAAGCATCAGGAGCTTTCGTCAAAGTAACAGGAGCTTTCTTCAAAGCAGCAAGAGCAATGGCATTGGAAGAAGGGAATGTGAGGATTGAGAAGTATGATGGCAATTACTTCGGGTTTTGAAAGATGCAAATAGAGGACTACTTGTATAAGAAGAAGTTGTAGTTACCCTTAAAAGGGTAGAAGCCAACCGACATGGCACAATCAAAATGGGAGTTGTTAGATCAGCACACACTCGGTGTGATCTGGTTGACATTAGCCAAGAATGTTGTGTTCAACATCATGAACGAGAAAACAACTATAGATTTGATGCAAGCATTGTCGAATATGTATGAAAAGCCATTTGCAGCCAATAAAATGTATTTGATTCGCAGGCTAGTCAACTTAGAAATGAGTGAAGGTAACTTGGTTATTAATCATATTAGTGAATTTAATACAATTATTGTGCAGTTGACATCAGTGCAGATAACATTTGATGATATACAAAAAACCAATCCATGAAAGACAAAGCAGTGGAAGGTTTTAAGGTGGCAAAGAGGAACAAGATGATGTCAGTACTTCAAACGATATGTAATTCCTTATCTAGTGATAATATTCAAAAAGGCAATAGTTTGTTTTGGTCAAATAGGGATATGGGGAGTAATGAGTTTGTTAAGCTTTAGGAGTTGGCTAAAGAATTAGGAGTAAGGTTTTTTAGAGATAAGGAGAAAATAATAAAGGAACTAGATGAGATAGAGGCAAGGGATAGGAATATGGCGGGAGGCAAAAATTACGGGGGGAGAAATGACTCTAATCAAAATAATTAGCATTAGTATCAAATGGTTAAGTGCGAGATTCAAATGGAGGTACCTAAAAGAAATCCTAGAAAAAGAAGGAATTGATATGATGTGCATTCAGGAAACTAAGTTACAAAAATTACAAAAGAGTGACTGCTATAATCTACAGGGGGACAATAATATTGAATGGGTAAATTTAGAGGTAAATGGTAATTCAGGGGGGATTTTAACTAGGTGGCTTAAGGTCAGTTTTAGGTGTGAATGCCAAGTTGTGGGGAAGGGATTCATTGGGGTGTTTGGTAAGTATAGTAGGAATACTAATTGTTCATGTCCTTGTGGCTACGGCTAATGTATACTCGTCATGTGAAATCAATGACAAAGAAGCCCTTTCAGAGAACTTAAACAAAATAAAGTCTACAGAAGAGTGTAAACAATGGTGTATTTTAGGAAGACAAGTGTCTTACCATTATGCATTAGTCTTAAAATCTACATCTATCATTAAGGCCTTAAGCCTTTCAAAATCGCTACATATATTGAACTTCGACCCTTGACTTGAAGAGGTGGTAAAATGCTCATGGAATTCGTATATTGGAAGAGGAAATGCTATGGTAGTCCATAAAGAGAAATTGAAAAAGTTGAAAGTTGAAACATGACTTGAGATCTTAGAACAAGGAGGTCTTTGGATAATAGGAACTGAAAAACACAATATAATTAAGGAGTTAGAAGAGTTGGATAACATGGATGAAGTCAATAATCTAGATGAGGCAAATAAGCTAAAAGGCATAATACTAATGAGTGAATTAAAAGAGCCTAGTGTAAAGGAATGCTCAATTTTGAATCAAAATGATCAAGTCAAATGGCAAGAACATAGGGATACAAATTCAAAGTGTTTTCATTCTAGGATAAGGTGGGGAAAAATCAAGAATGAGCTGAAAGGGATGGAAATGGATGACAAGATGACAGAGGATCTAATTAGGGTAAGATAGAAGGTTAAGCATACCTTTGAAAAAAGATTTACCACGCCTAAGAACTATTGTCTCAACCTTCAAGATGTTGCGTTCCCAAATATAAGTGATAATGATAATATCTTTTTGCTAATGGAAATAGAAGATAAGAAAATTGAGGAAGTAATAAACCAATGTGGGGGAACTAAGAGTTCGAGTTCAGATGGATTAAAATTTTCTTCATAAAAAATAATAGGGATATCTAAAAGAATGAAGTATATGAAGTAGTCAAATGATTTTACAACATGGGGAAAATAACAAAAGAATGTAACTCTTTAATCCTAACACTCGTGCCCAAAATACAAAATCTACTAGGCTTGGAAGATTATATACCAATATTTCTAGTTAAGTGTATATATAAGATAATTTCAAAAATTCTTGGAAATAGATTGAAGTGTGTGCTACCATACATTACTGTTAGTCAATGTTTATCAAAGGGAGAGTTATATTGGATACATCCTGGTTCCAAATGAGACAATGGATGAGTGTAAGATAAAAAAGAAGATAATGGTAAGAGTCAAGGTGGATTTTGAAAAAGCCTATGATTCAGTGAGTTTGAATTTCTTATACTATATGTTAGGAAGGTAAGGTTTTGCGATAAATGGGTTGATTGGATCAAAGAGTGCGTGGAATTATCTTTAATGTAAGTTTTGGTTAATTGATGCCCAACCAAGGAGTTTGTCCCAACAAAGGGCTTGAGACAAGGGGATCATTTGGCACCTTTCTTATTCCTTTTAGTAATTGAGGGCCTAGTAGGGCTAGTTAGAGAAGTAATGAAGAATAATTTGTATTGTGGTGAAACAAAGTTGGGGTTATTATAGGCGAAACAAAGTTGGGGTTATTATAGTTTTCAGGCAACACTCTCTTCATGAGAAGTGCTAGTGTTGAAAATATATTGGTCATAAAAGCTACATTAAGAAGTTTTGAAATGGTGTCCATACTTAAGGTGAATTTCTCAAAAACTAAGGTGGGTGGATTGGCACTAAATATGGCATTCATTTAAAAAGCCTCAAGGATACTAAATTCTAAACATATGAATATACCATTTGAGTACCTAGGCATGCCTATAGGGGGGATACAAGGATACAACAATTCTAGCAACCTATCATATCTTGAGTGAGAAACATTTTATCTAAGTGGAAGGGCAAATTGTTATTTTATGTTGGTAGAGTATGCCTCATAAAATCGGTAATCTCTTATCTACCACTATATTTCCTATTGTTTTTCAAAGCGCCAAAAATACTATGTAATGAACTCATAAAAATACAAAGAAAATTTCTTTGGAATTTGGGCTTTGAAGAGAGGAAGATAGCTTTGATTAGGTGGGACAACTTATGTAAACCTAAGGAAGAAGAGGGACTGGGCATAAGAGATATTGAAAACTTTAACATAGCCCTATTAACTAAATGGAAGTGGATTATAGGAACGGAGGACCAGGGAGTTTGGAAAGAGGTATTGGAATCAAAGTATGGGTCTTGGAGAAACTTGTGTTAAAATAACATATCTACGAAACATTTTTGGTGATGGAAAGACTTATGTAGAGACTGTGGAAGCTCGGACCAAGGTACATGGTTCGATAAGTACACGGTATGGAGAGTAAGGGATGTAACAAAGTAAAGTTTTGGGAGGATAGATGGGTAGGGGATGAACCACTAAGTTGTAGGTTTCCTAGGCTTTATATGATTACCAACTATAAAGAGAGAACTATAGGGGAGGTTGAGAGTTGGGATGAAAGTATCTGAAAGTGGAATCTAATACAGAGGAAAACCAAATTGAAATGGGAAACACCTCGGGAGATATAGTCCCTCTAATCTATAAATAGCCAAAGTTTTAAGAAACAAAGCTCAGATATTCCTATGGGAATCACCGACGGGGATGAGTGTAGTGTATTTAAAATGCTATGGAACATTAAGGTAATTTTGAAGGCTTACTAAGTAAGATGGAGAATACTATTAGATAGGTTGCCAAAAAAGGATAAATTACTTGTACGAGGGATCTAGCTACAAAATAATTTGTGTTAGCTTTGCTTAGATTGTGAAGAGAGTGTGTCACACCTATTCTTTTCTTGTAGGGTATCTCAAAGAGTGTTGAACATGTACGATACATGGGTGGGGAGTGTCTTTGGTGCATCATAATCAAGCTAAGGTCAATTGTCAACACTTCTACCTCCTTAACCCTAATAGTAAGAAAAATCTCATATGGAGAGGCATGTGGTTAACAATCATCAGGGAAGTTGGGAAACATATAAATGGGGTATCTTTTAGGCAAAGGAAGGTACACCTGAAAGGAATTTTCTATTTAGCTCAGGTGAAGGCATGGACTTGGATGAAATGTAAGATTCTGAAAGTTAAATTATCCTATAGTGAATCGTATGTGTGCCATTTTATGTGCTCAAAATCCTTGTGAATTGGTAATCTTTGTAAGCTATAAGTGTTTCAAGAGTTCAAAACACCTTCATCTAAATGAGGAAGGGAATGTGGCAGAAGGACCAAAGTTATGAAGTCAACATGAAGAACTTAAAAGACAAACTTTTGCCACTATGAAGGGTGTATATATAATACCACAACTTTGGTTTTGTTTGAGAACCATGTCTTTTATCTTGTGGTATTGTAGGCTATTATTTTGGTTAAATGTTCTATGCAAGCAAAGAAGTATATAACCATGGAGAGACATATATGTTATGCTTGTCATGGTGTGAACCTTTAGTTGTAGTTGCTTCTGGTTTTGGGTTCTAAACATCTCTTTTGTAGAGGGCCAATTTATAATTTTGTAAAAGGGTTAAAGAATCACACAAGGGCTATGCTATATCTATTTATTTAATCTTTTCTGATAAAAAAATGCAAATGAACACACTTATTTCAAGTAAAATCATGATAATAATGATAATACAATCATTTGTTTTATGATTCTAATTAGTATGTTATGATTACTATCCGACAAAAACAGTTGTTGATAATAATTTAAATAATATGAAACTCGATCCTCTTCAATGGTGTATCTATGTTTGCCACATATCATACATTGACACATGTATGACACTTGTACAATACTTATTGATCAAATACTCAATTTAAATATTTTGTTTTAAGTCTCTCAGATTCTAATACGATTAACTATGAGAAAACATTAATAAGAATAAAATGATGTTTGGAAATGTATAAACTAATTGTACAAGTTTCCATTAAAAAAATAGCAGTAGATCCTAATAAATTATATTTTGATTTTATAAGTATTATTAGAAACATTTTTATTTATTCTCCTATATCATATCGTTATATTTTTTTCCACGTTTTTAATCTTTAAATGAATCGCGACTATATAGTGTCTTTCTTAATAATCATAATCATGAAAAAAATGGAAGATTTTAAGTGAATTAGATTTTTTCATTTTTCAAATTTTTAATAGAGGTTTAATTATGCCTTTGGTCCCCATTTTGGACTCGAAATCTCAAAATGGTACCTGTATTTTTGGAAATCTCAAAATGGCCCCCTTTTAAGTTTAAAAGTCTCAGTTTTGCCCTTTCCGTCAAGTCTGGGCAAACGGCGTTAGTGGTTGCTGAGGTGGCTTTCTGTTACTGAAACGTGTCTAACTCTTCTTTTATCACTTTTAAAAATTTTCAGACTTCTTCCATTTGACACGTTTCAATAACAGAAAGCCACCTCAGCAACCACTAACACCGTTTGCCCAGACTTGACGGAAAGGGCAAAACTGAGACTTTTAAACTTAAAAGGGGACCATTTTGAGATTTCCAAAAATACAGGTACCATTTTGAGATTTCGAGTCCAAAATGGGGACCAAAGGCAT
>Ga0209589_1002465_pt1 | contig 32126 bp, 17 predicted proteins | sample CowpeawhiteBW_FD_187525 | JGI IMG/M metagenome (GOLD analysis project Ga0209589, IMG submission 187525) | Root nodule microbial communities of legume samples collected from California USA - Cow pea white BW (SPAdes) (version 2) | ecosystem: Host-associated > Plants > Roots > Nodule | place: USA...
TGAATGTTCTTGATTTTTCTTTCTATCCTAGGCTTTTCTCCAATACTCTAGAAGTTTCTTTACATTTCAATAACTCTATCTTATATTTTTTTAGATTCTTCTAGAATTTGCATTATACTTTAATACATCAAAACATCATTTTACTGACATTTCACCACCCATAACATGAGCTTAAAGATAACCGTGTCATATTTTGGCAAGTGTATCTTATATTCCTATATCTAAAATCTATTTCATGCTCATCCCTCTAATTTCTCATCACTAACTAATCATCCAAATATCTTTGTCATGTACATGAGTTATACTGGCATATCTGTTGTTCATATTTGTCCATTGAAGAAAAGGCAACATCATTAATATTACAATGCCTGTTTGGTGAATCCGTTCCAGACGTGTTTTTTCTGCGGAAGAAGTCTGATGAGGGACCAAAACACATCTATCCTTGTTACATGTCGGTTGGCCTGTTCCACAAGGAAATCAAATCAGTGATTAGCTTTAGGCTATGTTTGACAATTATAAACAAGATGAAGGTTGCCATGGAGTGTGGTGATATGCTGTAAAAGAGTGTTGGAACAACCCTTTTAAATTTCCCAATAAAAAATCTTCATTTTTATCAACAATTAATATGCTCATTTCATGTCAAATTTACATATATGAAGATGTATGTATAAAAATAAAACAGAGTAGAGATATCGTTTGTGTAAAATATTTGAAGTCTTAACAACTTACCTCAACTATAAAGCGTGCCCATATCTTATTAGTCTCCCTAATTTCCATGTTTCCCTTCAAGATACTAAATCCAAAGCCACCAATGGTGTCCACTATCTCAAGGAAGGAGCCCTGATCTTCATAAAGCATCTGCAACAAAGTAATTTCTTACTTCCATCAAATAAAAAAGTGTAGACATAATACATTATCATATTCTTACCTCTATAAGCATTTGGCCAGGTGGGTTCATATCCTCCACAATAATTGGGCACACCACCACTTCTGTCTTTTGCCTTCTCAATGAGCTAAACATACAAACATGATGATGATGGTGAAGAAATAAAGAGTATAAGAATGCTTAATGTTTTGTATTTTTTGTCAAGAGAGGGTAAAGCTCTCTGATCAATTACCTTAGGCTCACTGGGCTCTTGCAGCTTGTCTGCATACCTGGTAATGCTTTGTAAGAATATCATGTATCTGATGGTTCGGTCTAACAAAGAATCTATGCTACACTGCTTCATCAGCACAGCATTTGTTAATATATTAAGATTCTGAATAAATTTGATGCAAAACACAAGGTTGGTTGTTATGATGAGGAGGATATACCTTTCCACCATTGGGAATGATCCCTCTCAACTCTCCAATGCGGTCTTGAATCTGCTGACGATCTTTGGGTCTCGGTCGAGTTGTTTCACCTGGCCTAGCTCTTTTCCTCGTGACCTTATTGTGTTGCACCACCTTTTGAGGCCTTCCTACTCCTTTCTGTGACTTTGACAATATTTCTTTCTTTTGATCACTTTCAAATATTGTCTCATGCTACCCAAGAAACTGTCTTCAGAACAATGCATGGCTGTAATTGAAGTGTTATGCTCAGTTTGACATGTGAATGGAACATCATCAATACCAATCAGACCAAAAGATGGGGAATTAAATCCTAGTGACTCATCCCACGAAGTCACTGTTCCATAAATGCTGTGGTCTGAATGGGCTAACAAATGGCCTAGATCAGAATGCGGGATATCCGTTGGACATCCTATGTGGTGTTCAAATACGGCTTCAGCTTCTACTGCTTGGTCACAAAGATAAGAGAATCCATGCATCGGCGTCGTTCCTTCTTCCACAAGAATCATATCCATGGAAGGGAAGGAATCTTCAAGACTTGGATAGGAACACGAATTTCCCAATACCATTTCAGAGTTCTCACTATCAACACATTTGAGATTCCAATCATATAAATTTTCACAATCTAGATATAGATCCAAACCCTCATCTTCTATTCCCCTCAACAACCTTTCTGTTTGTTCCACAAATTTCACTCTGTCCAAAATCTGCAACAAAGAAACTACCGTAATCCACCACGGAAACAAAATTTCGAGACAGCATAAGATTTACGAGGAATTTAAAAGATATATTAGTATATAAATTAAATGCTGAACTAGCTGAACTAGATTACGAATAAGTGCTTGTATGGCCAACAAGGTTTAGGACAAGCATGGCGAGTTCAAAACTATAAAGCAACTCAAAGCCATATGAATAAGAAAATTAGACAACACGTGTAGAGCAGACTTAAGATTCTTTAGCTTCTGCTTCAAATGTCAGATACAAGCCTCTTAATAGTACTTCTTATCCATTAATAATAGCTTATTCTTAATCCAAGTGAGCATGGGCAGGAGATCATAATTAAGCATGACAAGTTCAGGCATTTCAATGATGCTAACCTTCTTTCTGGATCCAAATTGTACCACTCCCCAGGCTTTAACAGATATCATCACAACTGTCTGCATATAATAGATGGTTAAAGCACAATGATCAGGACTTGAAAGAAGAATACTATAGACAATTAAGTATATTTATTTAATATGTGATATTTAACCAAAGAAATTATGGGATAGAATATGAATAAATCTGAAGCATGGAGGTTCCTTTCTTGGAGTTTGATGGTACCTTTATCCCGGACAAGAACTGTGGATGCAAACCAAAATCATCCTGCACAAAGAAAGCAAATTTTCAAGTGGGCAAAACTTACAAAAAGAGGAGATGAGATGTTAAAAATGGTAACCAATTAACATTAAAAAAAGTACCTCACACATTTGACCATCTGACTCCACCCATCTGTGCTTGCCGGTCAAAGCAGCATGACCAACAATTCTGCATATGACATAACCACAAAAATCACCCCTTTGTATTTCATTCTTACATTTTATATGCTTTTAGGATAATAAAAAAATTATGCTATGAGTTAAGAACAATATTGAGTGTACCCTTCACCCAGCGAATGGAATTGTGGAACTGTGTTTACAATCTCTTCTCCCAATTGATCTTCACAATATACATCTTCCATGCGTAGCATCCTGGAGGTAAGTGATCACTCTCATGTTAAAAACTAAAAATAATATACAAATAACAGAACAAAAGGAAAGAAAAGGCTTACAGGGTATTTTGAGGATGAATGCGCCACAAAATGACGTAGGAGCAGCCATTCACAGCACAAAGCGTCTTCAGCTTGTTCCTTACACTTGTAACATCATGAGGCTCAACCATTGCCATTTTATTTGCCACTAACTAAAGTGTTACCAACAATATATCTTTGAAAATTAATCAATGGTGATAGATTTGTGAGTGAAGGAAGGAACCACTGTGCAAACACTAACGCAACAAGATTTCCAGTGTCAACCACAGCAAAGTTACTAAGGAAAGAAAGAGAACAGATCAACGTGTTGTTTTGTTGTTGGGTTTGGTTTCTTTCACTTTTCACTTCATTCATTTGTTTTGGCATATTTGTTTGTCTTTTCCTTGTTCCGATATCAATCAAATATTGGCATTCATTTACAATTATTAAAAGGAAGATTCTTTCTTCTTCGTATCAACATTAATTGAGTTAAGGTCAATAAATTCAACGGTAAACGAACAATTACTCTTATGTAATTTGAAAATCATTGTGGTTGTTTCATCAGCAGGTAATACGCATTTAGTGTGAAGCACTGAAAGTTGGTAAGGGAATATTGTATTACATTTACTCTCGTGCGTGTATAAAACTCCATTATTATGAATTAAAGAAAAGCATGGAAGTGATATAATTTAGGAACATTAAATTTACGAAAATGATTTTTTGACTATTCAATTTTGACAGTAAAATAATTTAGGAACATTAAATTTACGAAAATGATTTTTTGACTACTCAATTTTGACAACTTTCTCTTACAACTTTAAGTAGCATCTTTCAAATAGTTTTTCATTTTTCTATTCTCATTTTTAATATTTCAAAACTACTTAAAAAAGACACATCATATTGTAAAAAAAAATTATCAACATTTAGTAGTCAAAAATATTATTGTCTTTAAATTTGAGTACAACGTAATCATAAGTTGCCAAACACTGCAACTGAGTTTTATGTAAAACTGAATTGTTATATAGGTAGCCTAGGGAGAGGATATTCACAGAAGATGACTTGTTGTAGTCTTGTCATAGCTAAAAGGAGAAACTTATTTTTAGCCTTCCAAATGATATCCTTATAGGGTGGTCTCAAGGGTCTACTTACAAGCTCAAAGAGTCATTTCTCTATTCTTCTAGGATAATGGACCTTGTAAGATAAGGCACTACATGATTGGAGAATGTGGAATTTGATCTCTAAGTTAGCGTTGTAGGGGATAAAATAACTTATCTTTCTTGTCCATTCTTAAAATATTAAGGTTACATGAAAGTTCATTTCAATAATAAAAAAAATAAAGGTGAAATATGTGGATTTAGTTCTTTTAATCATATTTTGTTAGGTGTATTTGATGTTTCGTACGCATCTCAATATTGTATTTGAGTTGTTCATATTAATTGACACATCTTTGTTTTAATGTTAAATTAAATATTATTATGAAACGCGTTTGATAGAACTGTCAAAACGGGTAATTCGACTCGATCCGGCTCAACCCACCACGGGTTGATAATTTAGTGAGCCAACCCAACCCGACTTACTTTTTAATGAGCCAAAAAAATTCGAACCCGACCTGACCCACTACGGGTTGGCGGGTTAAACGGGTTAGCTCACGGATTCACTTAATTAAAAAAAATACAATTTTTTTATTTATTTTTCAGTCAAAACTAAATTATAATTCTAATTAAAATCTAAATAAACTTTAATAAAATCCAAATACAAACCAAAATGAACAAATACAAATTATTTATGTGTTGGCTAAAAATAACAACCTAACATGACCCAAATGTAAAGTTCAATTTAATAAAAAACACCCGTGCGACCCTTTTATTTGCGGGTTGGTGAGCCAACCCGGCTCACCACGGGTTCAACCCGAATGAGCCGGGTTCTAAATGAGTCGGGTAAAAAATCAACCCGTATTAAAATTTATAAAAGAATTTCAATCCAACCCGACCCGAATCTGTGGTGAGACGGGTTGACTCGTGGTTTCCAACCCATTTTGACAGTTCTAGCGTTTGAAATGTTAAATAAACTTAAAAAAAATTTGATTAAAAGAATTAATTTACATATTTCAAAAGATAAATGACTAAATTGATTCAAAATTTCAAAATAAATTAATTATAAAATTTATTAAAAATTAAGGGACAAAATGGTATTTAACCCGTAAGATTTAGATTATTTAAGAAACCGAATCATCTCTTTAGACTTCAATTTTATAAATAAGCTTAAAGGTTATTCTAAAGTTAAAAATTTCGGATTGGAAACGTGACAACTATTCTTCGCCTTCTTCCTTTTCAGTTTCATTTTCTGGTTAATCATGCAGTCTTCAACGCTGCCTCCCATTGACGCGCCTCCTTCTGTCATCGCCTTCTTCCTTCGTTTTGTCTGCGTCGTCAAATGCCATTGTTTTTTCTTTTATTCGGTTTATACTTTATTCTAAAGATAAAATTCGAAGTTTTAAAAATAATTTGAATCGTAAAAATATTCTGTAAACCCTAAAACAATTGTCCATTAACTATAATGGATTATTTGGTAAACATAATCAATTAATTTTATTTAAAGAATTTTGAAACATAAATGTTAGATTATATAAAAAATATTATAATTGATTGAATAAGATTATCTTTAATCACATAATTATTAACAATATAAAAATACTTTTGCAATACACTTCTTAGATTAGTTTAATAATTTTATTTGAAAACATTCTTTTTTCAATCAAATACATATCAAAACAAATTCTACTCTAATTTATCTCTCACCTATATTTCTGTTCCTGTATATTTCTTTCTCACTATCTCTTCCTTTTCATTGAAGAATAAATAGTTACATTTTGATTCACAAACGTAAATAAATCAATTATTCAAATGATCCACATAAAAATATAATATAATATTAGGTTGTATAGCTTATATTAAATGTACTATTTATTTGAATTTAAGTGTCTTCAAAATTACATAATTACTAGTTACATTTTTTTTTCTAATCTTAACTCGTTATTATTTTTAACCATAATTTTGTGATTGTCACTTTTATTTTTATATAAGTATTTATATTATATTATATATATATATATATATATATATATATATATAAATTTCTATTTAACTTATTTTATCAACAAATGTTTTTTATGTCTATTTTCTATTTTTAAAGTATTTAAACTTGTGCGTTATGTGCAATTTTTTTTTTTGTAATAACTTTTTATTATTTTAATTGGAAAATATTAATTCTAGACATAAATTTTGATAGGAAATATTGGCTCGTAATTATACAATTATCAATTATCAGTAATTATTTTCTTACCAAATATTATATATATATTGTGAGTAATTTTGATAAGTTTAAAATTATTTTTTTATAAATTGTTTGTATGTGTTAGTAATTATGAGAATGAAAAGCACATGGGGAATTGTACAATTTTTCTCATGATAGGACTTACATCATTATGGTTATGGTGATAAGAGAATATTGATCCCATGCATTGCCTTCAAATGACAATATAATTGCCTAATGTTAGTTGAAAGGTGAAAATTATAATAAATGAACATATGTTATGTGTATTGTTCAAATCAATATGTATGGTGCAAACATCACTAAGTTTTAATAAAAAACAAATATTGATATGTTATTGTACAGATCTATTGTAGTAGTTTGTAAATATTTTCTCATTATCAAATATTATATATAAAATATCTTGGCATCATGTTTTCATGGCAATGAAACTAATAGGTTTTATCAAGATACAGAAGCAAAATTACGGGCAAGTAATGCACTTTTTCTCTTGTAAAATCTTCAAACAAAATTAGAAAGGATTCTTTTGTTCATGTCTCATAGTTTCATCAACAAAAATCTAAGAAATGAAATGAGAATGCATTCAGTATAAAAGAACTTTCATTCTCCTTTTTTTCCATTGAACATTATCCACATGTTGTGATCTTTCGTAATTTTCACGATGGGTAAACACCACTTGTGACTTGTGTTGATGATTCAAAGAAAAAAGTGTTTAATTTTCTCACTTCTTCAATCATTGGATGTGAGATTTTCCAGTGAAGGAATATCATTTATCATCTTAATTCATCATTTGTTCTAAATAAAGAGTTACTCATTGGAATTCCTAGTAAATCTTTTATAATTCATCATTTAACTTCAATATTTTAACTCCTCATAGTGTATTCTTTTATAAATCTTTAGTTGGAGAAAAACTGCCGTAAAAAAATGAGTACAAAAAAAATGGAAAAAATAATACAGGAAAAACGCTATTTAAATAATTTTTTCTATAAATGGTTCAAAAATATAACAAAATATACTTTTCATAAACTAAAATTATAATTTAAACATAAGTTAAATAAATATTTAAAAAATGGGTTAAATATGTTTTTGATTCCTTAACCAAATTTTGTTAAGTTTATTTCATGTTTCAAACACATTTCAAGATAATTTCTTAGCTAGAATTGAAGTAGAGATGTGTTAAACACCGTAAACAACTCAAATGTTACTATGAAACATGTTTAAAACATTAAATAAACTTAACAAAATTTGGTCAAAATGATTAAATTCACACATTTATAGAGTTGAAAAACTAAATTGAATCAAAATTTCGAAGATGGACTAATTCTAATTTTTATTTAAAGTTAATGGATAAAAACATATTTGACGGTTAAAAAATTTATGTGATTCTTTTTAAATAAGTTATTTATATATTTATAGATTAGAAATTTGTTCAAATATATCTAAATGTAATTTGTGACTACCTCAAGGATGATATTTTTTTAGTTTTGGAGAACATGCTGGCTTGGTCGAGTTGAGCCAAAATCGATTAACAAAAGTGATTAAATTTGTTTTAAAAGGATAAAATTACATTTAAAATGTATTAATTTCGAGCTAAACAGTTCTATAATTATATATATATTTTTAAATGAAATACTTTTAATTTATTTTTTCACACTACATACTTCTTTTATCTTTATTTCTATATATATATATATATATATATATATATATATATATATAGAATCTCTATGCTTATTGAGAGTATAGGACATATGTTATGTGACTTGATAATCACAAAGGGATAAGACAATCCATTCTTCCATCATAATAACAAAATTTTCTGAAGAGAGAAGATGATGTTAATGCACCAGTGCAGGAAGGCCTTTTGGCAGCGGTTATTTTTCATATTCTGCACCGGTTCCCGGACCGAGGCATATTGGGGCGAGGCCAAAGGAGGATAGCCTTTGGCCTCGGTCGTAACCCAAGGCCATAGAGACCCTCTTCTGCCTCGATTCCCATGTACCCGAGGCCATATGTCACCTTTTTGCCTCGGTTCTGGTATGAACCGAGGCCTAATCCTCCATCTCATAATTAGGGTTTCCTTGTTCTACATTTTAGGGTTGTCGTCGCCGCAAGGGGCTGCAATGTCAGGAGGGTTTCGCGTTGGAGATGTGCGCTGCGGTTTCTCATTTAAGCGCGGCGATGATGGTTACTGCGTTTTGGCTTGATTCGTGGTGGTTTAACGTTCTGATCTGCTTCATGAGTTTTGTGGTGCGCAATTTAGGTTCAAAGTGCAGGTGGCTTCGTTCTGCTCCAATGGTTGTGATTTGCTTCGCATCTTCGTGTGCTTGGTGGCAGCGTGATGGAGACGTGAAGACGCGGGTGGACGCAGGTGCTGGCAGCGTTGAGGGTGGTGGACGGCGGCAGGGGGCTCGCGTGGTGGTCTCGCGTGGTGGTGGACGGACGCGAGACGAGACGGCGGCAGGGGGCTCGCGTGGTGGTCTCGCGTGGTGGTGGCTGGACGCGAGACGAGACGGCGGTGGCAGGAGGCTCGCGTGGTGGTCTCGGGTGGTGGGCTCGCCGGAAGTCGCGGAGAGAAGAGGAGACAATGACTGGCCGGAATTTGCAAAGAGAAATGCAGGAGCAGCTGGCGCGCGCGATAGGAAGAAAGGGGTTCTGTTTTTTAGCCCTAATTAAACCATATGGCCTCGGTTCAATTTAGAACCGAGGCATATAACACCTATTTTGCCCCGGTTCCCTAAAACCCGAGGCATATAACACCTTTGGCACCGGCTTTTCCCCAATTGAAGCCTATAGGTCCCAATGTCAATGGCATTTTTGAAATTTCTGGCAACCTTTTTGGCTTCGAGCCTCCTTAACCGAGGCCTATAACAACTTTTGGCACCGGTTTTTTTTGAACCGAGGCCTATAACAGCATTTGGCACCGATTTTTGTGTGAACCGAGGCCTATAAGTTGTCTTTAATTTCAAAATTACCACCGCACCGTTATATGTTTCGGTTCCTTGCCAACCGAGGCCTATAAGGCGAGGTAAAAATGCAATTCTGCACTAGTGATGCATGAATCATCTTTGATATATTTTAAGTAAATCATTAGTTGAGGGGTATCTAGGTTAAATTAAGAGGAGAAGACAATTGAGTATTGACGATAAAAGAGTAAATATTCTCATTCCGGAATGAGAATCTTGACTCTATTTACAACATCATTACTCCCTTTTCATTACTTCCTCACTCTTCCACCTCCAAAAAATGGTACCACAACAAAGGAATGTGATGCATCACAACATCACACTTTGCCTTTCTCTTCCTCTTTCAGAATCTCATCATTGTCAGAACAATTTAACTTAAAGAAGCCAAGTTTTTGGGTCCATCTACTTCCTTATTTTCTAAGTATAATATATAACAACACCTTTTCTTCATTTTCTCTCTCCCGTTGTGTCTGTTAAGAATATTCAGAATGAGTCTTAATTATATCGTTTGAGTTGAGATATAATGATATGTGACTTTGTTATACTTTTATTGTATGAAAAAATAATGTTTATAAATTATTTTTTACATAGACGTGTGAAATATGAGAGATTATTTAGATGTACCTCCTATTCATGTTCAGAATCTATATGTAAAAAAATTCTTAATAAATCCTTTTAAGAAAAAAAATTATAATTTGAAATTAACTAATATACAAAGTAAAAATAACGTTATAGAAAATATCTTTTACAAACTAGTTTATGCATTTAAATTATAAAATAATGATTTATTTATTTTTGTTGGAGTTCTTTTAAAGAAAAATACTGTAAAAATTCGTTACCAATAGTATATAAATTGTTTATATAAATAATTATCACATCATTCTCAACTTAAAATCTTAAAATTATTTTTTTATATATTATTTAATTTTCTTATTTTTATTTAATAATTGATATTTGCTTTATATTTAAATTCCTCATTCTTTAATAAAAAGTGTTTTTACCTTGTTATTTGAAGAGGAAGGTGTAGGTATAGGTATAGGTGTGACAAAAGTAAGGAAAGAGAAAATAGGAGACATAAACATGACGGAAAGTTTTGGGTTTATTAGTGATTGAATTCAATTTCGCAAGGAATGGGAATGGAGAGGAAAGGGCAATAATTTTGTTCCCGTTGGGAGGCACATGCTTTATCATTTAAGAGGCAAGTCAATGCCATCAAACCACAACTTCTCAATTACGTTCACCTTCCATATGGCTATGCTTTTGTGTTTTGTCCACCTTCTTTTTATATAAAGGTTAAAATATTTTTTTCCTATCGTCAAATTTTATTAAGGGTTACATATGTTTTTGTCCCTTAACTTTTAGTGAAAATTGGATTTATTCTTCGAAACCTTGGCCTAATTTAGTCCTCAAACTTTAGAAATGTTTGGATTCAGTCCTTTTAACCAATTTTTTAAAAGTTTAGTTACTGTTTTAAACAAGTTTCATGAGAGCATTTGAGTTGTTTACCCTGCTTGACATATTTTCGTTTCAATGTTAGCTAAGAAACTGTTTTGAAACACATTTGAAACGTCAAATAAAGTTAACAAAATTTTGTTAAAAGGACTAAATCGAAACATTTGTAAAGTTAGAGGACTAAAGGTTTTAGAGAGGGACTAATTTCAATTTTCACTGAAAGTTAAGAGACCAAAAACATATTTTACCCTTTTATTAAATTAGTCATAATTTTGTTTTTGTACTCAAATAAATCATAATTTTTGTCAATTTTGTTCAATTTGGTCATGTTTTGCTAACATCGTTTAAATTATTAACAACCATGAACACCTGCCACGTGTCACTTCGTGGGTCTTTTTTATTTATTTATTTTATTTTATTTTTTCAAAAGGTCCACATGTCAACCAGCAGTGTACCACGTGTCAGAGTTAATGTTTTATATTCAATTTAGTTCCTATATTCGTTATTTTTTTTCAGTCTAGTTCTAATCTTTATTAACATGAATCACTTTTGTCCCTCTCCAAATTGAGATCAAACTTAACTTTTATATTAAAATTCAGATTTTTTATTAAATATATTAAAATTCACATCATTATAACTTTTATATAAAAATTAAATTTGGTCCCAATTTTAAAGGGACAAAATTGTTTAATTTAAACAAAATTGAGACTAAATTGAACAAAAATAACAAATATATGAAGTAAATTGTGTCAGGTTTATAAGGAGGGGGTATCACTGGGGAGAACGACACCAGCGGAAGCTGCCCAACCACGAGTACTCCTTTTAGGACCATACTGGTACTGCACTCCTCTGAGCCGGTATTAACCATCGGCTCTGATACCACTTGTCAGGTTTATAAGGAGGGGGTATCACTGGGGATAACGACACCAATGAGATCTGAGCCAAACCACATAAGGCATTGACACCACTCTCAACCCAAAACCTTAAGGCAATGGGTTTATGGGTCTTTATTCTTATATAGTGCTCTACTTTCTCATTTCTGGTCAATGTGGGACTCAGACTTACACTTGGATTCCTAACAAATTGAATATAAAACATTAACTCTAACACGTGGCACATTGTTGTGTTAACATGTCGACATTTAAAAGAAATTAAAAAATATTAAAAAAATAAAAAAAATTACAAAGTGACACGTGTCAGTCATTGTTCATTATTGTCAATGATTTAAACGGTGTTAACAAAGGACTAAATTGAACAAAATTGACGAAATTCTGGACCTATTTGAACATAAAAAAAAATTATGACTGATTTGACAAAACTTGACGAAAATTGGAACTAAAAAGATATTTTAACCTAAAAAATATATATGGGAGAAATATAGTATACAGAATAAAAATATAGAATTAGAAATAAATAGAATAATATAATGATATAATAATATATTATTATGAATAGAATTATACATAAATAATAATATTAATATTAATATGAATATAAATATTAATGTTAGTTAATGTGAATATAAATATTTGAATATAAGAGTATAAGAATTATTAGAATTAAATATTAAATCCAATTTAAATATATAACCTTTATTTGAGATTTGAATGAACGTTATAAATGAATGTGACATTACTGCTATTGAAATGATTTAGATCAAGAAACCCCTTCTCGGTTTTCAAGCAAATTAAAATCAAAACCATTTCAGTTTCTAATGAAAAATTGAAGAAATTAAATTTTTTTAAAATTTAAAATTTTTAAATATATTTATACAATCTGAAATCAGAAATGAGAATGAAAAATATAATAGGTATAAATATAACAGTAAATTAAACATATATTAGTACACTTAAAAATATAGATGGTAAAATGAAATATAATTAAGTAAATAATAAAATTATATCAATACATAAATATAAATATATAAATAGTACTGTACAGTATGTCCAATCGGTCAATCGGCCATTACTAATCCCCAGGGGACCATCGGTCTCACGGATAAACGAACAACCATGTAGCATCATTAAAGGACCATCGGTCAAACGGTCGAACATAAGGATGTAATTGTACCCATGCCATCGGTTCAGCGGTAAAACAACAACGATGGACCCTCTGGTCCATCGGTCCATCGATAAAACAGCAACGTTGAACCCATTGACCTCTTGAGCCCATCGGTCCACCGGTACAACAGCAGCGAGGGACCCTCTAATCTATAGAGCCCATCGGTTCGTCGGTACAACAGCAACGATGGACCCATTGACCTCTAAGGCCCATCGGCTCATCGGTTAGACAACAACAGCGGACCCTCTGACCACGAGGGTCCATCGGTTCATCAGTAGAACAGCACCCTCTGGTCCATCGGTTCATCGGTAAAACAGCAACGATGGACCTCATAAAAACACCTGACGGTCGATCGGTAACACACATTATTAGCTTGTATAAAACATATCGTCATTAACCCAGCCAAGCGACCATCGGTCGCACGGTCATATAACAAGCCAACGATTATCGGATTAAACGAGTCACTAATCGTCATTAAGGGATCATTGGGCCGTGATTAAGAAACCCTAATTACAGGCCCATGTCAAAAGCTATAAATAGGACCCAAAGGTAGGTTGGTAAGCATCTTAATTGCGCATTTATTACAACGGATAATCTGACACACCGATCGGTCCCCTCTAACTTAAGCATCGGAGTATTTTAGACAGGTACCCCGATCGTCATCCCAACCGATCGAGCTAAGGAGTGGATTTTGCCGAAGTCATTAGAGAGGAGGAAGATATCGCGAAGTGAAGGAGTTCTTTTAGTGGGCTCTTGGTCCCTACCCCGAAACAAGTACGTTATGATGTTAACAATTAAAATTAGAAGATAAAATATAATAAAGTTAATATCTTTCATAGGTTGTTTGTCTATTAGTGTTGAGAATTTTTTGATTATGTCAACACATAATTGGCCAACCAAGATTTTCTTAAACATATAACAATTTCTCATAAAATTGAAATTAAACAATTACACAAATGGTGTCTAAAATAAGAAAAGAAAAACAATAAAATAAAGACTTCATCAAAAGTCTGACAAACAAAACAATATGTTAAAAAAATTGGTTTTGTTATGAATTAATGGTCATCTATTGATTTGATACAGTTACTCATATGATTTGATATGATTGATACTCATATGATTTATTACTTAATTACTCTTTTTGTAAATATTTGTATTAATTATTTGATTTGTATCTTTTATGATTTACCATGTTGTATCTATTTATAAATAAAACTATTCCTATCAATAATAAGACACATAGTTGCTCCTCATTCTCTCATTCTCTATTCTTCCTTTTATCTTTTCTCTATTATTAGTTTATTTCATAATAACATGTTATCATGTTCCAACCAACTAAGGACTAGTGAAAGCTTTTTTCTCTCCAACGACAGTTCGCTCTGCGTGTCTCAATCAAGACTATTTCTAATCCTTTCTTCATTTACAATTTTACCTTATATTCTTATTCTTGTGATAAGAATTGTTTGACTTTATCAATTTTTATCTCTGTCTTATTATTTTTATTTTGATTATGTGAGTGATTATTATTATTATTATTATTATTGCTTTTATGATGATTATTACTATTATTTTATGTACTAATTTTAAACCTGTCAAATCTTACAAATTTTGAATTTGTCATCCTTGATATTACAAGGAAGAATTACATTTAAATGCAATGGGTTTTGAGATACCATTAAAGAAAGAAATAAAGTATCTAAGCAACTGATTTACTCCTGCAACAACAATATTGTGAAAATAGATTTCACAAATATTATGAATTTATTTTATGCCTTTGTATGAACAAAACAATCAAGCTTTTGATGAAAAATCATGAAATCTATTTAATCTACTCCATTCCCAAAAGTGAATGTAGCAACAAATATTATGAATTTATTTATTTATTTAATGTCTTTGTATGGCTGAACAAAGCAATGAGATTTTGATAGAAAATCATGAAACCTGTCTAATTGGTTATGGACATGGTTATAAAGGAAATTTCAAAGACACATTTTGTCACTAGAAGTGGCACAATAATGTGAAAAAGGGAAACAAAAAATGTTAAAATATTGGCTATATATTATCATTACGATGGTAAAGGCCATTTGAGTTATACTTGTTGTATACTAAAGCATCTTACAAATAATGAGAAGAACATTGAAACACACTTTGCTTATGAAGATGGTGATTCTGATTATGGCCATATGGATACTACTCTTCTTAATATTATTATTTTCTTTGATAAACAAAATGGAATCATTGATAACCTTATTGGTTATGAGAGTGTTAAAAAAAATCTCATATTGTTATTTATGTTATGATGCATCCACCCCAAGGCTTATAGCTTGGGCCAACGTCTAAGCCCAAATCATACTCAAGGCCAAATCCATGGCCCACATGCTCCTAAAGATTCAAGCCCATCAAAGGCCCAATAATAAGAGACATGCTTAGAAGAATCCAAATGGGCTTGCCTCAAGAGGATCAAATTCATCATGTATAACATCCTAGCTGAAAATTACTTATTTAAAATAAATAGAAAGAAAATAATAAAACTGCATTTAATATTCAAACGCGGGAAATTAAAATCCAATGTCAACGCGCCAAGTATAACTAAAAACCGCGACGTTCAATTATTACAGACATAAACTGTTTATCAAAACCATTTCAAAAATAGTCCATGAATAAAACTAGTAAAACTCCCATAGCTGGTCCCCACTCCGACTCTACGCATCCACACACTCACCTGCATCATCATCTGCTCCCATGTAACAAGTTACATGATCATCACCAAACACACACAGATAGGGTGAGCTTAGTTAAAATAAACAACATAACATAATTAAAACATCTCCAAATTTTAACCCGTGTTAGTATTTCCCCTTCCTTAGTTTCTCAACTTTCAAACCATACGTTATACGCCTCTTGATTCTACAAACTTTGGTGAGTACACTGATCGACCTTTGCTGCACGAGTGTCTACTCGCCCCTCCGACTACAGGCCACCACCTAATAGTCCACATGCGAGAATAAATTGCCACGACCACAATCCGCGACCCCAAGTGGAGTTCCCCAAAACAAACCAAAGTCCATAGTTGTCCCTAGACTACCAAACTCAATAAGGTGCACTAATGAGGGTAATCATCTAAAACCTCGTCGTACGAGCCACGATCTCGCACACTCCACTGGACTTCTTAATCCACCAGGCTACAACCTCGAGTGGCCACGTGTTACCCCAATACAAGTTACACTCGTAATTGGGCCCCCAGCCAAAGCGTCACATCATGACACTCATCCAAAGTTGTGAAGAACTCTTCATCGAGAGCCAACTCTGCACCCAAAATCGCTTGGCGCGCCTCTCGTGTCGCTGGGCGGAACTTGGTTCCAGACCGCTTGGCGGGCCTCTAGCGCCGCCAGGCGCCAATCGTCTACCAAGGGCCCCTGCCATGTCATTTCCGCCTGGCGGAACCAACCCTACCGCCATGGGCCATGCACGTCCAGTGTTTTTGGTATCTATCGCTTGACGACTCGCCCCGCACCGCCAAGTGCTAGATCAGTAGCACAATGCTACTAGTTTTTGGCAATTGGATCAGGTCCTAACGGACCCCAAACACACAGGACGCAAACCATGACACACATACAATTATCCAGTCATAACATTATGATTGAATCACAAGGCATAAATTCAATCATGCCACCAACCTAATTATTATCTTGTCTATCATATTCTCCTCGCAACATGCAACAAAACTATCAATATTGCACATACACTTTAAAACAACACAACCAAGGAAGTATACAATCTAGCCACCTCAAAACACCAATCTCAATCATTCAGGCATATTTATAAAACTGATTTGCACTTTCACACACTTCACTTAGCATATTTCTCAATTAATAGCATACCATCCCCTTAAACAACAATGTACATTCTACTTCACATTCATCATATTACAAATTAACCAACCCATAACATTTAATCAACGACACAAGGTGTCCTCATTGCAGCTTCCAAATAAATACAATCCCTATCATGTTCAACATACAACTTTATTCAGTTTAAAGCATATATCCCAATTATCACATACTCATGCATAAATCATTTGATATCCAATGCTTGAGTTTCCTTCACCTCACTACCCCACTAATCCCTATCATACATACCAAGTTATCCATCATAACACCCAATACACGCAATCACAATAGAAACTCAAAATGATCAGTAGAACTGAGGTGTTGCCTGGCGGCAGCCTAGGCGCCGCCAATCGGTGCTTATCAAATTGGGTTCTGCCCAGATTTATTTCGATTCAGTCCTGATTCCCAAGCTCTCCAATCACAATACCCATTTTCATGCTGACATAATTTCACATGCACACATATGACAGAGTTCATACTTTATTCATATTAACATCAATTCCATAAAATAGTGCACTGATCATATACATAATTCATGCTTAATTATTTCCAACCCCAACATGAACCCTAATCAAAATTTCATTCAAGACTTCATGGAATTTCCACAGATTAAATAATTATAGATAAGTCTTGTCATGCCAATCGTATAAGTACAATAAAAATCCACTTCAAACACCACCACACCACTGATAAACCAAACAAACAAGGGAAAACTGGCAACAACGAATATGTCGCCTGGCGGGTCGCCTTCAGCCGTCAGGCGGTTCATAGGGATACGTAGAAAATTGGGATCAATCACGTGTGTCGCCTGGCGGCAGTTTATGTGCCGCTAGGCAGTTTTTGGAAAAATCTAGAAACGCGAAAAAGTCTGAGAATGGTAAGGTCATACACTTCAAGCATGATACATAATACATATTCATACGATAAAAAAATTAAAAACACACAATAGGAACTCCTCTAACCTGGATTCCTAGCACAATTTGCAAAAACTTGAATTCTCCCTTGATCCACACCAGCCTCCTTTGTTCTACCACCTTGCAACCTCCTCTCTCACTCTCTTCAGCCTGTGACTATTCTGGAAATTCTCTCCTCACTCTATGCTTCAATGGCAGCCTCACTAACTGTTTCTCACCCTTAATGGAGTCCTTAACTATGCTTTAATTTGGTTTGACGGTAGCAAAACGAAATTCATTTAAAGGGAGTTTAAATAATGGTTTCCAGCCCTCCTATCTGCCTCCTAATTTGCTAGGGTTTTCAGACTCTTCACATTCATACCAAAAATTAATTTTAGAAAAAAGAAAGCTATTTTGCTTAAGCCAAGGTTTTAACACACAACCATCAAATTACCAAGTCAATGCACAACCATTCAACCAATTTATGTTTCGTGATAATTTCTATAAATTTAGAGTTTTATACTTTCTTATCACGCTCCCATAAACCTACTAATAAGCTAATGAGTTTATGGTAACAATTAATTGTACAATAAAGTACATATGACTTGAACCTAAGTCCTCTCACACAATAAAGTACTCTCAACCATTTGAGCTAGTACTTTTTCACGTCATAACAATTAGTATTTAATGTCATAAAGGCTTTAACTACTCGCATTTATTAAATAATTATTTATTTAATTATTTAAATCCCTCGGGTCTTACATCATGGGCTTCATATGTTGTTCTCATGGGCTAAAGAAGACATCAAAATATGAGAGCACATAGGATTAGAGCATTAGAATAGATTTTATTTTGGGCCACATGTTAGGCCATGTTCTAGAATAAAAATAGTAACGTACTTTGTTGTTTAGTCTTCAAATTGGGGTAATGCAAGCCCAATTAAACCTTTTGGCCGAGAATGTGCTTGGAGGCAAGGCTTGGTGCACCTTATTTACTTGGTGCATGCAAGGAAAGTGTGATTGCCACATGGCATTAGATCCCTTCCTCCTTTGCATCACACGACCCACCTTTGTGCTTCTTCTCCAAGCTACATCTCCATTTCATTTCATGCTACATTTCTTATTTCATTTGGCCAACCATGATTCCTATAAATGGGGGCATTCTACTCTTGTATTTGGTTAGTACTCCACCTATTGCCTCTAGAGTCACTTTGCTAGACTAGTTTCTACCAAGAACTCCTCTAGCCTCCTTCCCTAGAATATATTTCTCTTAAATTTTTACTCTCCATTTCACCTTAATCTTCAAGAGCCTCCAAGCTTGAATCCACTCCTCCATTTCCCTCCATTTCCACTGCAACCATGGACCTTCTCCTCTTCATTTTCGTGCTACAAGGTCCATCATGTTTATATGAAGAAGGAATGTTGGCACTAACACCAATGATGAAGATATATGTCTTATTGATAGTGCAACAACTCATACAATTCTCAAGAGTAATAAATTTTTCTCTTTTTTGGTAATGCGAGAAGTCAATTTAGTACTATTTATGGTACTACAAATATAATTGAAGGCTCTGGAAGAGCTATTATACTTCTACCAAGAAGTTGAATAGAAACTTATTAAGTTTCAAGAATATTTGTCTAAATGGGTATCATATTGAAACAAACAATGAAAAACATATGAAATATCTTTATATCCCTACGATTGAGTTGAAAAAAATGTGTATTGGAGAAATTATGAACATTCTCTTATGGTTTGTACTACACGTATATTAGTACAATTGAAATGCACGTCATGATAAATCAGAAGTTTATGAATCAAAATGAATGCTTTGCTTGGCATGATCAATTGAATGATTTTTACTACGCATATATTAGTACAATTAAAATGCATGTCATGGTAAACCAGAAGTTTATACATTCACAAAAGTTGATAATAAGACCATCACTATAAAAATTAGAAATGAGTCAATTTCATTTTCATAACGAATACATGGTGATATTTGTGGTCCAATACACCTACCATGTGGATCATTTATATATTTTATGGTTTTAATTGATGCATAAACTAGATGGTCACATATTTATTTATTATCAATTGGCAATCAAGTATTTGCAAAGTTATTAGTATAATTAAGAGCTCACTTCCCATATTAAAATCTGTTATGATAATACTGGTGAAATTACATCTCATGCTTTTTGATAACGTTGTCGTTGACATGATCAAGTTAATACTACTTTTCTATAACAACTTCAGTATTGTTAAGAAAATAGTCAACAAAATAGAAAGGGTTAAGCTAACCTTGAGTCGTCTCCCAACGAACATGAAATTGTTATTTAACAAATTAGTTCTTATAAAAAATATACAAAAGAGTTAGTCAAATAATAAAAATATGAGAGGATTAAGATAAACAAAGAAAGAAGTAGTATTGAAAAGATAAAAAAAATAAAAATAATAGTAAAGAAAAATAGGTTCATTCCACTGATTTTTCAAAATATGATTCATCATTGGTTTCTTAAAGATTATTGTTATTGAAGACTTCAAATTAATCAATGTAACTTCTCAATTAATTTTTTGGCGTCCTTACTTTTAACCAAAGTAACATCTCAATCAAAAGCAAGAATTTTGTAGATTAATCATAGTAAATTTAACCAAAGTAACTTCTCAATTAAATATTACTAATCATAATCATGTCCATTCTTTACCTCTTATATCTAGTAAAAAACTAATTAACCAAAGTAATTTCTTGATTAATTCTAATATAAGTTTTTGCCTCTAATCAAAGTAACTTCTCAATTATTAGAAAAAACTCATTCAATCATATGAAAGTTTCTAAAATTTAACCAAAGTAACTTCTTAATTAAAATTTAAAAACCCTTGGACTCATATGATTGTTATGTTATGTAGATTTAACATCTTGCTAACTTGCTACAACGTAAAAATTATTACTTTTACTAAATTAAGAACTAGAAGACATGATGAAAATAAATCTCAACAAGAATCAAAAGAACAAGCAAACTTATTCAAACCTCAAAATTCAATTGAGAAATTACAATGGAACTAACCCTTGAAGCTTAGCCCTCCATGTAATGCAAAATAAAAATAGAAGAAGAATAGAGAGAGAAAGGAAACGAAATTAGGCCCCCCTAAGGGTTCCTAAACTCTGAAGTCCCGAGGTTGTTCCCTTCTACTTCCTTTGGCCTCTTTATATAGGCCTTGATTGAACTTGAATCTTATATTTTTTATTGTTGAAATCTTTTATCTTTTGATATAATATCTCTCAAATAATTAACAAATTTGATCAGTTTCTAAAATATTTGGAAGATTTCCTTTGTTGATAATTTGAGATATATCAAAGATAATTAATCAAAAATCTTTAATTAATTATTCAGCAACTTAATTTCTGTCCAATTACCAATTATGTCCCTCTTATAATCTCCTCCAATGATCTTCTAAATAATACAATATCTTCAAGATATACTTGTTTGTTATAGAGATATAAAAAGATTCAAGAAGATCTTGACATATTTAAAAAGATTTGGTAGTTATTATCTTTTGATGTTTTATGATATAATTCAATAATATAATTATTTAAAAATATCAAATAAAATATCTAAAGATATATTTTCCCAAATTATCTTTTATCATAAATATTTATGAATTATGAAAGTCGTTCTTCTGGAAAGAGATAAAGAAAACCGCAAGGTCCAATTTTTGTTACTCGTTTCCTCTTCTTGGCTTAGCCAAACTTCTTCACTTTTTCAAGCTTTTCTTGCAATTCTTGGGTTGGCTTTAAGCAATTTATTTCCACACCTCCATTAGTTCAACTTAGCTATAGCTGCACTAACACACCTCAAAATATCCAAAGAACATTTATGCAACTAAAAAGCTATTTTTAACATCTTTTTGTATATCATGCTCAATAAACTCAATTATAAGAAATCCCAATTAAATAAATCTTTTAAGAACAAAATTCAATTAAAAATCCAGAATTAAACATTAAATGAAGGTAAAAATATGAACTCATCACTTTTCATGAGTATTGTATATCAATTGGAATTGAAGTTGAGCATCCAGTAGCACATGTTCATACACAAAATAGACTTGTGAAATCATTACTAAAACGTCTAAAATTGGTTGCAAGACCATTACTTATGAGAGATAATCTTCCAATGGCTACTTATGGATACACAATTTTGCATGTTGCATTATTGATTTATATCAAACCAATAAGTTATCACAAATATTCTATTATGCAATTAGTTTTTGGTCAATGACCTAATATTCTCATGTAAGAATTTTTTGGTGTGTTGTATATGTTTTCCCCACCAAAAGGGACTATGATGGGTCCTTAGAGACAATTGAACTACTAACAGGAAACTTATTTACAGTTCGACTTTTCAATTGTCACTTTTATGAATAAGTTTTTCCAACATTAGGGGGAGAAAGAAAACAATTAAAAAACGATATTGGTTGGAATGAATTATCATTATCTCGTCTTGATCCTCGTACAAAAGAATGTGAACTAGAAGTTCAAAGGATAATTCATTTACAAAATTAGTCAATATATTACCTTATATTTTATTGACAGAAAAAGAGTAACTAATACCAGTTGTTAATGCTCCAAAGATGATTGATATTAATTCATAACACGCTTGAAGCGTGGTAGGCCTGTTAGTTCTAAATACACGCTTGAAGTGTGGTAGGTCTATTGGTTCCAAAGATAAAAACTCTTGAATGAGAAAGGGAGCTAAAATGCAAGATGACCTAAACGAAAAGGTTGAAATCTCAAGACATTCATTTGACATAATTAATGATTCGGTTCCAAAAGAACCTCAGGTACCTGAAATTGTTCAAAATGATGAGATCTCAATAAATTATGTCATGATCATATAATATGAAACCAAAATGAAGTCAACATTGATGAAACTTTTACATATAATATAGCGATGAATGCTATGAATGACAATGAGGATCAATAATCAATGATCATTGAAGATTGTTGACAAAGAAATGATTGGCCAAAATGAAAATATGCAAAGAAGCATAATTAGATTTCCTTGTTAAACAAAAGGTTTTTTGACCTATAATTCGCATACCTAAGGTGTGAAACCCGTTGGGTACATATGGATTTTTGCGCAAAAATCAAATTAAGAATGATGAAATTGTTAAATACAAAGCACAATTGGTTGCTCAAGATTTTTCACAAAACCTGATATTGATTTGTGAAAAGACATATTCAGTGGTATTGGATGCAACAACATTGCAATATTTGATTATCCTAGTTGCACAACAAGGTTTGCATTTACATGTAATGGATGATGTTACAGCCTATTTGTACGGTTCCCTTGAGAATCCTATTTATATGAAAATTCCTGAAGGATTTTATTTGCCCAACAAGATAAATTCTAAAGAGGGTTGTTCAAGAAAATTGAACAAGCCCTTTTATTGATTAAAGCAATCAGGACGTGTGTGGCATAACCGTCTTATTGAGTGCTTATTAAAAGAAGGATATAGAAATGATCCTATTTGTGCTTGTATTTATATGAAAATATCCAAAAATGAATTTGCCATAATTATTGTTTATGTAGATGACATAAACATCGTTGGAACTCTTAATGAGCTCACAAAGGCAATTGATTGCTTAAAGAAAGAATTTTAGATAATGGATCTTGAAAAGGCAAAGTTTTTGTTTTAAATTACAAATTGAGTATTTAAACCAAGGTGTTTTTATACATAAAGAGGCTTATATAATTAAGGTGTGTAAAATGTTCTAAATGGACAAGTCACATCCACTATGCACTCTAATAGTTGTGAGGTCATTAGATGTTGGTAAATGCTCTTCTTAGACCTCAAGAAAATGATGAAGATCTTCTTTGTCCGAAAATGACATATCTTAGTGTTATAACAACACTAATGTATCTTGCTAATTATACTTGACATGATATTGCATTTTGTAAGACCCGTGAAAATTAATTAATTAATTAATAAATGCGGGTATTGGGAGCCTTTATGATATTAAATATTGATTGTATAATGTGGAAAAATACTAGCTCAAATGGTTGAGAGTACTTGATTATGTCAAAGGACTTGGGTTTGAGTCCTATATGTATGCCAATTATGTGTTATTTATATGTTATTATTTTAAATATATGTTGATCATGTTGAGGGGTAATATAATCATTGAATTATATTATTTAGCATGAAATATGAATTGGTTGAATGATTAAGCATTGATTTGGCATTGGCATGGTTGGGGGTTCAAGTGTTGGAGAACCCGAATTAAAATTTATTTTTGCTAAATTTAGTTTTGGCTTGAATGTGAAAAGTTAAAGGAAATCCTAGCTGAAGGAGCAGCTTAGGGGTGGCTGGAAAGTGGCTGGAAAAACAGTCATAAGTGACCTTGAATGGCAATTACACCTCCTCTTAATGTTAATTTCGTTTTAGAGTGATTAAGCCTAATTAACACACCATTAAGTGAGTTTTTGAGTCTGCCATTGTTCTGCAACAAGTTGAGAGAGAATTCAGAGTGGAATTGTGTGGGAGATTGACGTAAAGGAGCTGAATTGTGAGAGAAAGCCAAAGGGAGGTCATTGGTGATCATAGGAAACTCTCAAGTATCCACTTTTAAGCAAGGAAACCAGGTTAGGGGAGTTTTAATCGTTAGTTTTATGTTTGAGAATTTATTGCACGAAATATATGTTGAATTGAACGCACATGCTCTGCCTGGTTCATAAAATTTTGGGTTTCTGGAAATTTCCAGAAACCGCCTGGCGGGTCGTTCATGGCCGCCAGGCGACTCATCCAGTATAGTGTATTCTGGGTTTCCTAAGAAGAACTGCCTGGCGGTAAATTCCCGACCTCCAGGCGACCCCTACCATTTTTATCCAATTTTCTGGGTTTTGTTTGAGTTGCCTGGCGAGGATGATTAACTGCCAGGCGACGCGAGCCATGTTGGCTCGATTTTGTGATTTTGTGCGTTTTGGGATGATTTTGATCGGAGGGAAACCAAGTGGTAGTTGTTAAGGGATGATATAATGTGTACTTCATTGATTTTTAGTGTAATTGATGGTGTAATTTGATGGAACAGTGTAAATGAAGTCTTAGGGTTTTGATGTTGGAGGCTTGGTAGAATTGAGCATGATAGTTGTTAATTATACTAAAATTTCTGTTGGAATTAGTCAAAGTGATTAATGGTGTCACTAGCATCATGTTCTTGGAGAGAAATGACTAAGATAGAAAGAGGAGAGCATCAGAAGGGTGTGAGAGATTCTTCGCAAGTGCTGAAAGTCTGGGAAATTGCCCAGAAACACATGCACCGCCTGGCGGCACAGGGCCTGCCGCCAGGCGCCATCGTAGAGGCAGTAATTCTGCGTGGCTGCAAGACGAAATGCTGGTTTTTGGATATTTAGATGACCAGTGATGGAAGAGAATGGAATTGGGAAATGTTAACTGGAGAATTAGAAATGTGTTAAGCGGAGGATTGAATTGAGATAAGAAGAATTGGAACTTTAGCACATTACCAATTTGTGCCTAAACCAGTATCAATAAGTGAGATTGGATGGGAAACAAAAGAGAATAGACTGAGGCATTGAAGTACTATTAGGTGCCCAATTAATCCAGAACGTAACCAACCTTTCTAGAAGTTGACTAATGAGCTTGAGAGGGATAACTGAATAGTGGCAAACCCAATTGTTTTAGGAGTTGTTAATGGTATAAAACTGCGTAGTGGAAAGTGATAAACCTGAGGGTATGAGTTGGTATACTTGGGGAAGACTCAAAACTAATGACATGTTAGTGATTCAATTTGTCTTAAGTAAATCAACTTGAGGATATAATGAAAAATTGGGAGCCATAGAGGATAGAGAGTGGCAATAATATAACTGTTAAGAGAATCGACTTTCTGGAAGTGTGCAAGGATGCGATGGATTGTTAGCAGTTGAATAAAGTGCAGTAAAATCAAAACAGTGGTTGTACTGGTACAGCACCTGGCGGCATGATGCAAACCGCCAGGTGGGAGTTACAATTTCAGGGAGGCAATTAACGCGTGGCGCCTAGCGGACAAGAGGGTCCCGCTAGGCGATATCTGGAAGCATTGGGTGCTCTAAGGCGCTTGGCACCTGGTGGTACGCGTCACCCGCCAACCAGTCTGTAAGCAGCAGCGCCTAGCGGTACGTGTCCCCCGTCAGGAAATTTTACTGCAGCATCCTTGGGTTGCTGGTTATGTGTGCGTGATTTACAAGGCTTTTAGGATAGTTTAAAGGTTGGCTTGCTGGTGTTCCTTGAGTTGAGTTTGGAACATATCCCTTGAGTTGAGCTCGAGATATGGGTTAAGCACGTGGCATTCCTCGAGTTGAGCTCGGAATGACATCTCTCGAGTTGAGCTCGGGATGGCGGACGAACACGAGGAACCCTTGAGTTGAGCTCAGGTTGGCGAGTGTTGCCGGTGTGAGTGTGCTGGTTGTGGCTAGTACAGATGGGTCCAGATAGATTGCCCTTCTCAGTAGTTAGCTTACGAGTTTGGTAGTCGTGGGACATTGCGAACTATGTTCTTATTTGGGAACTCTACCTAGCGTTACGGTGTATGATCCGTAGCAATGGTTTCCCGCACGTGCTCTATCGGTTGTGGCCGATAGGTATGACAACAAGTCATCTTAAAGTCGTCACTAGAAGATGTAGAACACGAATAACATGGTTGTGGCCATGTGGTATGAAATCAAAGGATGGGATTACTTTGGTGTGATTGCATGATATAAATATATAAGTGTTTTATATGTGCATGTATATTTATATGCTTTATTCTGTTAAGCTCACCCTATCTGCTTATGGTTGGCGATGATCGTGTACGCGGTACACGTGAGCAGATGATGTTGTTGCACGTGGTTATGGTGAGGCTTAGCCACAGAGCGGGGAAAGCTTGGGAGTTTTGTATTTTACAATTTGAAATAAAATGTAAACACTATGGATGCTTTATATTATTTTGAGTTTTATAAATTATGGAATTTTGGATGATTCATAGATTTAATGAAGTTTTACATTTCCTATGGTTTTGGGAAATGAGTTTCTATTATGAAATGAAGCTGAGTTAATATTTCTTTATTTTATTATTTAAATTCGTAATATCCTGACGGGATGTTACATATTTGTTGTAATTTTTTTAAGCAAGATATAATTCTTTAGCTACAAAAAGACAATGGATTGGAGTAAAAAATATACTCGGTTACCTTAAGTGTAGTACAAATTTGGACTTATTTTATCCAAATGATTCAAAATTGGATCTAAGGGATTATGCAGATGCATGTTATTTATTATATTCTCTTAACGTCACAATGGTTGATCACAAACAAGATATTTATTCACATGTGGTAGCAAAATGATTTCATGATGATATGTGAAAGAGACCATAACAACAACATCATTAAAATCATGCATAATTTTTAGCATTACATGAGGTAAGTCGTGAATATGTTTAGTTAAGGTCTATAATTCAACATGTGCGACAAACTTGTGGTCTATCCTTGAGAACAATGGAATCAACAACCATATATAAAGACAATATTTCATTGTTCAATTGAAAGGATGATGTAGAGATCCAAAAGATTCATTCATGCAAAAATCTAGCAGATTTATTTATAAAGTCTTCGCTAAGGAGAACTTTTGAGCAATTGGTTCACAAGATTAGACTTTGTCATCTTAATTGTACTATACCTAGGCAGATTAGATAACTACACGGCCAAAACCGCCTAGGTATAGCCCCACAAATAAACAGTACATGAGTAAACCAGTTAGGCAGGATCACATAACGGCCCAAGCCACCTACTATAAAGGATAATACATAACAAGGACTTACTAACTCCAAACTTAGAATATCACAAACAAGGCCCCTAGTATCAACACACTAACAAAGAACTTGGGCTTGGCCCAAGCCCATCTAGGTTCCGAACATTGGCCCAACGCAGCTAGGAGGGCCCAACCCATAAGAATGGAAGACATAATTAATAACTCTATAAATATGTGTGGACCCCAGCAATTAAGAGGTAAGTCCCTAAGGGTCCAGACCGTCTACGTTAGGAGATGACATATACAAGTTAAGAAGGAGCCAACTCAAGAGGTCAAGGATTGAGGTAAGACATTATTTGTGTTCTCTAATATCTCTTATTTGTCTCTGCAGGAACACTAATGATGTAAGTTTACATGAAGGGGAGAAATAGAAGATGTAAAGAACAATATTATATAGAATGATGTACTCTTTTTCCTTCACTAGGTTTTTATCCCAAAGGGTTTTTTCTAGTAAGGTTTTAACGAGACACATTCTCTTATCAATGGACACCCAAGGGGGAGTGTTATTAATTAATGGTCGTCCATTGATTTGATACAGTTACTCATATGATTGATATGATTGATACTCATATGATTCATTACTCTTTTTGTAAATATTTGTATTAATTATTTGATTTGTATCCTTTATGAGTTACCATGTTGTATCTATAAATAGGACTCTTCCTATCAATAATAAGACACATAGAAAAGTTGCTCCCCATTCTCTCATTCTCTATTCTTACTTTTATCTTCTTCCCTCTATTATTAGCTTTATTTCATAACAGGATTTTTATTGAAAAATTGTTGGTTTTTTGTTGACTGCATGAAGATTTTATTGACATAATAAAATGATGTCAACAACTAATGAGTAACTAATGGATTTTGAAAAGAAATAAAAATCAGATCAATATGTAAGGACTGAAAAATTTGTATCTTAGGGTTGATAGTGGTTGTGAAATGATGGGACTCATTATTTTAATATTAAATGATCAATTATAAATAAAAAAAGTCTTATAAACGAGTTTTATTATTTAAAACATACTTGGTCTTTCTTCCTCCCTGTTAATCTAATTAAAGATATGAGATGGTAAAAGTGATCCTTGCGGCGATTTCTTCAATTTGGACTGATCAGTTTCTTCATTTGCATAAGTTAGTTTTCTATCCCTTTTCTCTCAGTCCAATTTGTTTTGTTCTTGCATGCTATCCTCTTTTAGTTGCATGTGTCGTTTAAGTCATCAATATAAGTCTCTACTTATAAGTGATCATAATCGTATAACCTTTTCAGTTCTTGTGTTATTTTTATATGTAGATAGAGCATCTTGTGGAGCTAAAGGAGTTGTGGTGTTTTTAGAACTGTTTAAGAGGTGAGGGAAGCTAATTTTTATTGCTTTTGCATATGGTTGTGTATTTAAATTGTTAACTAAAATTTTTAATGTGATAAAATTGGAGTTTGAATTTAGTTTGTGTTGTATTGGATTGTTGAATTTGTTATAAGTTGATATATTAAATTTGTGCTCGAATAAGTTGTGTTGGTTTACACGTTCAATTTTGAATTGGTGAATTTCATTGCATAATTTAAGGTGGATATGTTGACATATTCTAGTTCAGTTGTGAAATTGTATGAAATATGAAAATCTTGCTTTGATTTTGATTAGGAATACCCATGTGAGATCTTTGAATTTAACAAATTTGACACTCCTTGAACTAAGAACCTTAATTTTAAAAGTATTATGAGGTTTGTTGAGTAGGGATTAACTCAAGAAGTGTCAAATTACTAAATCAAAGATAAAAATGGGAAGTATGAGTTTTTTTATAGTGTTGAGCATTATTGTCATGCCACTTAGTTAATGTTGGGCGCAACCCTATTTTCCCGGTCTGAGTTATCTCAGACAAAATGGGATTCCCGCTTTGTTAACCAGGATCAAGCAGAAATCTTTATAGCAGGTCCTACACATATGATTTTATAGTTGGGATCTTTGATTGGAGATACGTAGTTAGAGAAATTTTTCACGTAAGATTTCCATAGGTTAGGTTGTTAACAACTTTGAGCTTTGTTGCTTGTTTGGTCCATAACATTTTCCACACTTACCCTATTGAGTTGATTCTTTTTGCATTGTATTTTTCATTCAATTATATTTAACTTCAATGTAATAACATAATTTTTTAAGTTTTATGGAAGTTGTAGTTTTATTTTTAAAATCTCAAACAGTTTGTGTATGTGTTGTTGAGTTTTTGTGCAACATAGTTGAAAAAGTGTGATGTGAAATGTAAAGTAAGTATGTTGATGAGGTATGAACTAATGAGAATGTAGGGGATTCCATGGAGGAAATCCTTTTGATGCATTGATATATTGATTCAATAAAAGAAATATAAAGTAGAATGAGTTATGTGGTCAGAATAGTAGGAGGTCCTAGTCTAGGGGCTTTACCTTGGTCTAAGACGGTGGAAGGACTAACCCTGTGTATGGTAGGGTGAAATCCATTAGCAATGGCTCTATAGAACAATAGAGGCCACCACAAGTGCATGTCTCTAGTGAATCCGATATCAATGCATACTTCCAAATAATTGAGTTTAGAAGAGTCTTCGATTATATGGTTTATATTTATATGTTTGTTTTGGAGTGCATTGTATTATGATGCAACATGTTTCATAAATATATAATGCTTCTTTTTGCAAATTAGCTTACGCTCTTGTGTTTTTTGTCATGTCTTTAGTTGTCTTTTTATTTTGTAATGATCACCTTATCGTACTAAGCAAATGAAGATGCATGTGTAAGGGCACATCTTGAAGGATGTTCTAGCTAGTTGTTTGAATCATGGAATGATATTAATTTGATCATGTTAGGTATAGTTTTTGTAATAGAAACATGGTATATAAGCTTTGAATGTATATTTCTTATATTATTATAGTTCTATCCTTTGGATGGTTGTATTGATATAAGATATACCTCGGGTAAGTTGTTTTTTGAATATTTATAATGAAATATTTTATTTTAGTAGTATTATGATATTAAAATAGGATGTTACACGATCAAACATGGTAAGCAATGTCTAAAATATGAAAATCTATAAAAAAAAGTACAATAGAAAGAAATTTATTAATATTTTTCAAATTAAATTCATGTTAAATCGACTTCAAAATGTAGGCTATATATTTGTTTTACTGTTGAGAACTTTATACTTATGTCAACACATTTTGAATTAACCAAGAAAGGAGTGAACAAAAAATATTTAACACAAAACAAAATGACTTACATGAAAGGTATAACAGACATAATGAAAATGGTTCAAGAATTTTGTTTAACACTACAATTATGATTGTTTTTCTATAAGTGGCACAAAAATTTTATTGACACGATAAAATGATGCAAGACCTAATCAACCACCAATGGATGTGAACAAGAAATTAAAATCTGAACAATGAAATTATGTTTGAAGAAAGAGCCAAAATGGATACGTCATATACAAAAATCAAAGAAGAAATCATAAATCATAAGTAAGAAATGACTAAACACATAATCAAGTAAACAAAATAATGAGAATGAAAATATTGGATAGCTTCGAAGAATAAAGAATACAACAAATGGATATGTCATTATAAAAGTGAGACAATCAATAATGAAATAAAAAGTAGTCAAACAATACAATATTAGAAATGCATACAAATAAAAAACACATACATCAGAAATAAAAAATGAAAAGAATTAACACAAAATCTTATATCAAATATAAGTTGTTACACAAAAAATGACATTTAACAATAACAACAACAAAAGACAAAAGAATAAAATAAAGACTTACTGAAAAGTATAATAGACACAATCAGATCAATGAAAATGTTTATATCATTATAATGAAAATTGCATTGAAGATAGATATTAATAAAGAATGAAGATTCCATAAAATATAAAAATGGTCAAATGAGAAAATTACAATATATATGAGTATAATGAAATAACACAAAATTCAAAATGACAAAGTCATATGAATGAACAATGGATATTTATCAACTTTAGTTCAACCATAAAGGTAAATATAAAACATAAACTTTAGCATGAAGAAGTTAGAAGAATCAACAATGGATAGGAATAAACTTCAGTTTAAGCATAAAAGTAAACCATAAACATAAACTTCAAAATGAAGAAGTCAGATGAATGAACAATGGTTAACAATCAACTTCAATTTATGCATAAACAATAATAAAAAATAATGGAAAACAGTGAAAAATAACAAAACCACCATGGGAATAGGCAAAGAACAACAATGACAAATAAAACTATAAAACAAAATATTAGTCAAAAACCCTAAAGTTCAAAATGAGGAAAAAATAATGGAGTTAAGCCAATGTAAAAGAAAAATAAGAGAAAAATATTCCTAATCCATATAAAAAATAAAATAAAATAAACAAAACAGATAAAAAATTAAAGATCATAACAAACAGTAAAAATGAGTTCAACCATAAACAAAAAAAGAGGGTATTGAAAATAGATATAAAATAACGAAACCGCCATGAAAAAATCAAGAGAGCTGAGAGATGAAATCGTAGTACAAAAGACCAAATCAAAACCCTAAAGTTCAAAATTAGGAAAAAGAAAAAAGTCAGAACAATGAAAAAGCAAAAT
>Ga0209589_1002466_pt1 | contig 32118 bp, 26 predicted proteins | sample CowpeawhiteBW_FD_187525 | JGI IMG/M metagenome (GOLD analysis project Ga0209589, IMG submission 187525) | Root nodule microbial communities of legume samples collected from California USA - Cow pea white BW (SPAdes) (version 2) | ecosystem: Host-associated > Plants > Roots > Nodule | place: USA...
TAAAATATTGTTAAATTTTAATGTTTTTAACTCTTCTAATAATTATTTAATTTTATTTTTATCATTAGGGGTTAGTAATTTTAAAATTTATCTATTAAAACTTTTTTTAATCTATCAAATCACTCAAATCATTCACTAACTCTTATAAAATTTATCTCAAAATCTACTCACTTCAACCTCTAAATCTATTCAAAAAAACACATTCATCCACTTAAATTCACACAAATATATCTTCACACTCTCCCTTAAATCCATCTACACATACAAACATGACCTAAAACTTTGATGGAAGTTTTTGCTTAAATTACCTTAAAATGATATAATTTTCACATACTAATACAAGTTGGAGAGTAATCTTCTTAAGATAATAATACTTTAATCAACTTTGACTCATTTCTAACACATTATTTCAATCATCATTAGATCATATATTTTGATTCTTTAAAGTGATGTGATGTAATAATTTAATGATGATTACAATGGTGACTTAAAAATAAATCAAAAAAAGTAGATTAAAATATCATTATCCATCTTTTTTTAAGTTATTCTAAAAGGTTTATGGAAATAAATTGAAAAGCTCTCCAACACCCATGCTTAGATTTCTTATCTTTCCTAAATAAGAAATACAAAGGAAATAAGAGATATTGATCATTGTTTCTTTGTTATACTTTTAATTTCACATATTATTAGGAAATTAACAAAAAATTAAGAAATATTGATCATTGTTTCTTCATTATACTCTTAATTTCACATATAATCAATGTATATTGCATCATAGGAAAGGGATCACATTGATTGCAATTAAAGAATTTTGATACCAATACACCAAATTCATATTTTTCAACATGTTATTTTAATGCTTAGGAATCTAACTATGGATAAAAGTTCCGTGTTATACTATAAATAAGAAAGTAAAACAAATATATAAAAAAGACGTATAAATTCATTATTTTAAATTTAGATAATAATTGAACTCATTCCTCTATTTCTACTTTTCTCCGTACGTTTCTTTATTTTCTATATAACCTACACAACTTTTAAAATATTCTATCTTTATTTCTTACATTTTTATTCTACGCCAAGCACACAATAAATGTTTACTGTATCAAACAAGATTTACTATGAGATGTGTATTTTATTTTTCAATAATCAAATTAGAGGCCCTTAATGTTCTACAGCACGTACATTCCAAAATGTATAAATTTATCAACGAAGCAAAAATGTGTAGAATGACCACATCATCTAAATTTACGACAATCAAAACTTGAAGAATGAAAGCATCGTGAGTTACTCCACAGATATTGCCTGAAGCAATTTCTGGGTGTCTTCACTCACCTCCACATTCTCCATCTTCAACCTCCGTTGCATGGCCGAACTGGTCCTACCAGCAGCTGCATAAGTTCTGATCAAGGATTCAAAAACCTCCACCCCTAGAGAATCCACAGATTTCTTCACAATCTCTAGAAATTCTTCTGCACCGTCAACATCCTTTTCTTGTTCAAAATGCCCCATCATGACATCCATGACCTTTGACGATGGAATCCACTTCTCACCATTCCCTCTACCAATTGATATTGCTTTGTCTAGACAATCCACTGCCAACTTAAAGTCACCCTTCTGCAAATGGTAATCCAAAAAGATTTCCCAGGATTTTGCATTAGGCTTGGCACCTCTCCTCCGAGCGCGCTCCTTGAGCTCTTCAGCCTTCTCCAGCATATCCAATTTTGCATATGCTCCAATCAGAACATTTGCAACTCGAATATCATACTTAGGACAGCCAGATTGCCACTCCCGGAAACATTTTTCTGCTCCTGGGAGATCTTTCAAGTTAACCAACACCTGAATCATATTCAAATAGCTTATGTTTGCAGTTTTAGGAAATGCCAGCCTGAGTGATCGCCAGACCCGATAAACCTCACGTAAGTTACCAGTTCGCCCATACAAAGTAATTAGAAACTGATAAGCAGAAAGATCTTTGAAAGCGTTTCTCTTCTCCAATTCCTTAAGCGCCACTTCCGCCTTATCTAAAAAGCCAGCATCAACAAAAATAGATGCTAAGTTGCTATATGTTGTCCAGTCTCCAGTGACTTGACCATCCCTCTTCATCTCATCATGAACCCTTTCAACACCAGAAATATCATTAACAGCAGCAAGAGCCCTCATCCAGACATTGTAGGTGTAAGAATCCAGCGTGATATTGCTAGCCTTCATTTCTTGTATAATGGATGGAATTTTTTCTGGTTGCCCTACTTTTGTGTAAAGAGTCATAAGACTGTTGTAAGGCATGGAACTTAAAGGAAGGCTAAGCTCCTTCATCTTTTCCATAAGACCTTCTGCCTTTTCAGTCATCAGTTCCTTGCAGTAACAATTCAGAAGGGCTCCATAACATAGATGATTCTTAGACGATTCTGGGAGATTAACAAAATAATTTTCAGCAGTGGTAATTCCTCGAGCCTTGGCAAGCAGGTCGAGATGTATAGCATGGTCACTGACTGTCTTGATCATGTTCCTCTTAGCCATGGTTTCCGATAGCTGTAACAAAATGTATTTCCCCATGAATAAAAGTTATGAAAAATTATAGTCTGCTAACAACAATAACTCAAGATTTAGAGCTAGCATAGTTTTATTCCCAACTTGCACGCACAAAGAAAACATAATCACACAAGACAATTCATCACTCAAATTTCAAAGAATTAATGAAAAGATAAATATCAAGTTCTTCTTTTTGAGAAAATTGTATACTCTACTTTTCTTTAAAATAGGATGCAAAATTTCCCATTTATCTGTTCATCAGTATTGTGTTAGTGTGTTAATAAGTTGACAGCACATACTATCATTAATTCATCACTACCCCGATGATTGCCTTTGGTGCATTCACATCCATAAGCTAACAAAACAATATTAATTCAAAACCCCAAGCTTATACAAACAACAATGCCAATTGGTTAAAAGTTAAATAGCAACAACAATAAAACAATTAAACAGGGACTGAATATATATTCATTCCCTTCAAATGGGACAACGTCTGCTTTTCCCTCAAAATAAAATAATCTCGTCCTAGTTTTCCATTTCTGAAAATATGATGTGATTCCTAAGATTGTATATTTTGATTGTGATCCTTGATGTTGCAAGAAACAACAGTGAAATGCAGCCAATGTGGCCACAAAAACCTTGTTGCCACTGAAATCAAAGTGGCAGAGCTATGTTCATAAATTTGATAACAAAATGATACGATTTATTTTGCGCGTAAGACGTATACTACACTAAATACATTTTCATAACCGAGGGACTAGCAAGAGACAAATTTCACTTCAAGAAGCTCATAGCGAACCATTCAGTAAATAAAGTAACTAAACTCACATTCAACCTCAAAAAAAGTTTAACAAGAAGAAATAGAAGTTAAATGAGTAGAATCGCTTACATGATCTGTTTCTAAACGATAACATTACGTAGAAATAGTTTAAACTTAGAACCTAAAAAAGCGAACAATGAAAATGAACGAGTGACCTTGAGAGCAGGTTGATAGAGCTTCCGATCGCGAAGCTTTTTGAGAGTGTCGCCAACCTCCCATTTGTAAACACGCTTTCCGGTCTTGATGAAGTTGTTGAGGCTCTGCCGAACGCTGAGTTGGGAACCGCCATCTTTGAAGAGCTTCACGTACAGTGCTTCCTCCAAGTATTTCTTTGACCGCTTCACCACGCTCTTGTTGCGTCCGTAACGTTGCATCATCGACATTTCACAGATTGCTGTTACTCGCTGATTCCAAAGATCGGAAATGTTCGCGCTCAGAGAAACCAAACCCAAAACCCTAACTGCTCCAACGCACCAACAAGAAAAGAATATTGGGCTCGCTCTCTTGAGGCCCAAAATGGTTGAGAATGAGCTTTCCGGCCATATTTCCAATAACATGGGTCGAGATGTCTTAAAACCTTTTTATTATTAATTAAAATTTATTAATGTATGTATATATACATAAATTGCTGAGTCTTATTTCTTATTCATAATTTTAATTTTGAATAAGTTTAACAAATAATAGTTCCAATTATATATATATATATATGAAGTTACATACTTTCAATGATACTCTTATACTCCCAATTTTTTCATTAAGAATAAGAGTTAACTCGTGTGCTAAGAAAATATTGTCTGTTCAAGCTTAGACAGAAATAACATGTTAAAGTAAAATTGTATAAGATGAGATAAATTTTGGATAATAATACTTTGACCTACTTTTTTTGACTCATTTTTAATTCATTATTCTCATCACCCTTAGATCATAATATCACATCATTAAAAAAATCAAAATAAATTATCTAATAATGAAGAGAATAATAGATTTAGAGTGGTCAAAACAAAAGTAAATTAAAATATTATTATCTGCAATTTTTTTAAAGTTGTAATTACTCGTACAATAACATATAAAAATATATTATGTGTTCATCTTTCTCCGTTAAAATATTTATTGATGTCATGCTTCTTTTTCTCTCTCTTTTATTTATAGAATTTGTTATATAAATTATTTTACAAATATAATTCATCAAATTTTTACTAGGTATGGTGCTGAATTATTCAAAATAAATTTAGTCTATTGCCGCTACAAATATTGTTTGTAGAGCGATAAGATAATTTAGTAGTTAGATAAAAGAAAAAAAAAGTTATGGTTTGATTAAAAAAAACTAAAGAACTAATACAAAGATTATAGGAGCAAAGCATATATAGTTATGAAGTTTTTTTTTTTTCCAACATCCTTTCTTTTTGTGTACTTAGGGTATTTCTAGCTGATAATTACAATCCAATTCCTTTTGAAGAATAGTGATTATCAATACATTTCATCATCTCTTTTAATAAATTATTTTCCACGATATTCACCGTAAAATAAAAAATCCGATAAATATACTTAAGTACTCAATAGTTTACTAGTTAAACAAAAACTTAGTTGATACAAATATCTTTCTGACAAAAATAAGGTTTAACATATTTCAAATATTTACATATGCATTGACCATATTTAGTACTGTATGCCAGAAAAATGCAGCAAGAGCTATGCTTACCAGTGAGTTTAGGCACCAAATTTTAAGGTTTTATAGGCTCAACTTCAACAAATTTGTATATTAAAACTTACGGGAAAAGAAATAGAGAGAATGGTTATTTTTTTAGGTAAACCAATTTACTAACTTCAACTTTGGAGAAGTTATAAAAAAACAAAAAAAGAGGTATTTTGAATAAATAAATTTTAAGTTTCAGACAAAATCAATTAATTTTACTTCTTTTTCTTTTCATTTAGTTAATAAGACTTTGTCCAAACTATATAATTTCATTAACTTTTACGCTTTCTAATTCAAACATGCATTTCACGTAGGTTTGAGAATCGATTTATTACACAAAAACATATAATGTGTACCAGTATAATACAAATTCTCCCAATAACAGTATTCTTAATATGATAAAGAAACAAAATCACACAACATAACTAATCTGTAAAACTTTGTAAATAAATATTTAAAAAATACATTTGTATTTATCGTTCATACATAGCCGAGGGACAATTATTTCCCTTGTCTATAATTGGTCTATAGAAGTAATTTACTTGGTAATACAAAACCCTATAATTCTCTTTAAAAAGAAGATGAAATTACAAGGAGAAGATGGAAAAAGATGGACAGATTGTGATTACAGAAAAGGCCTAAAAAGAAGAGGGAGAACCAACCATTTTCCCTATCAAAACAGATTTGACCGAAGGGGTTTGATAAGAGTTTCTAGCTTACACTTAGCAACTCATCATTTTCTGCTGACAGCATCTTTCAAGACAATGAGTAACTTCTAATTTGATGCGGTCGGCCAAAAACTAATTTCACCTGAGATTCCCTTTTCCATCCACGATCATTCAAAACAAAGATACAAATCTCAAATGAGCCTCAGTTCATACTCTCCAGCCATTGTTATGTATCTCACCCATGGAAGAGCCTGATACCCACTTTTCTCAATAATCTTCAAATATCTTACCTACAAATCAAAACATTTACACGGTTGAATAACTCCTTGATTAATTAAGCAATCATAACCTAAATTACTGAATTTAAAAATCACAGATATATCTCCAGACTCTAAAATAATGGAAAATGGCTTACGTTCACATTCATGCTAGTTAAGTTTATTTAATATTCGAAGTTTCATAAAATAAAATAAAATTACATTTTCAAAATTGTGTAAACAAACTATTTTTGAAACAATAACATTAAATAAAGTGGAGTTAGTAGGAATCTGTTTGTATTTAAATTTACTAAGCATACTTTTTTTGTATATATGAATCCAAAGAAAATATATGATAAACTTAACAACGATTTCCGCATAATGTCGTGTGAATATTGATGTTTCGTTCAGATTACCTAGTCCCATGCATTTCATATTGCTACTAGAAAAAACTATTAATTATAGAAAAATTATAAAATTGTGAATAATATTATCTCATCCATTTTTGATGTCAAGTTCTTTCTTCCCATTAGTAATAGTAATTAATAGTTATTTTACAATTTAATATTATCTATAAACAGTCTTTGTGACCGGAATATCAATTCAACCGTGAAAACGAATGAATTTCAGGAGATTCATTGAGTTAAATACAATTGTTGCTCATCGAGAAATAATCAAAATGACAAGTGAGAAACCAACAGACAAATAAAGGCAGTGAAAGTGTGAGCTATATGATGAAGCATGGACACCTATCTTTTTTTAAGTGTTACAGTGTTGAACATGCTCCTGACACTAACTCTCATACATGTCAGACACTCCGATTAGGCGTTCAATAAAAATGTCAGCTCAACACTTAAGCCAAGACCCTATGAATGGACATGCCCACTAGTAGAATTAATAAAACATTCATTTGTTGGAATTCTTTTGTAAAGAAACCAATTAGTGATTGTAAAATAATGTTTCTGAATTTTTTGTAGAGAGGCTCACTATCGTAGGAAATAGATAAACTTGTAACAATATAAAAATATTGACTACTAATTAGACCGTTAATATGATCGTATTTCATTCCATTTTAGTTTTTCAGTCTCCTATATAAGTAGTGTGCAATGTTCCAGTATCCTATATTATGGATCTTAGGGTGTTAGATTATCCTCGTCAATGTTGTATCCAGTACTGTAAGACTGTGATTCAGGATAGGACATATATAATAGAGGAAATATTCATTTTTAAATAAGGTAAAGATGCATATAAGAATAGTAATTTTCAGAATATATGGAAAGTGTTGTATGCGTAGCAATACCTGAATCCCAGACACAGTGAAATATGGTATCTCAAATTTTACGCGTATGGGAGCTTTTCTCTCGGGGGTTGCTTCCTCATCTACTATACTGGGAAGACGAAACTCTGCCCTTAACATGTACTCCTGACATATCAAATAAAAGAACCAGATCCATTAGCTCTCAATCAAATTGTTGCATCAACTATGGACTATGATGAATAGTTTAATTTGTGTCACATATAATGAAGTGTCTAATCTATAAAAGAGTAACATGATGACAATAATTTATAATTTTTTATTTTGACAACATTTAATACATTTGATTTTAATTTGGATTCACAAAATAGCAATCATATTTTAAATAATTTTGTACATTTTTCAATACACATATATCATTTGTCCTATCCTGTTAGTTTCAAAATAAACTATTCTATTATTTTCAAAATAAATTATTCTATTATTTTCAAAATAAATTATTCCATTATTTTCAAAATATACACGTATCAGATATGGCTCATATTCGATACACGTATCGTATTTGTGCATCATAGACTATGGGCATTATTTGTGGGTACAATGGAACTTCCTAGTGAAGTAATACCTTGCCTCCGGGAAATGATCTTATTTTCCAGATTAATGCATCTTTTTCAGGTGCATATGATGCAGATCCCATTGAAGTTCGAACATTTGGATTGGTTGCATCAGCAGGGACAGGCAACTCGACCTCAACATTTGTGGCAGTACTGAAAAATTCAATTATCTGAGTAGTTGTAGAAGTAAATACATATAATAGTATAAATCTAGAGCAAACGCGCAGAGACAAAATTTAATGTAAGCAGTTCTCTATTTTTCATGAAGGAAAAATCAGATTAAAAAGAAAGAGATAAAAAGGGGGAAAGAAAAAATATCAGAACCTGCGTTCCTTAAATTGACTCCTAGCTTTTACCATAATCTCAATCCGGCTTTTTGAATGGTTTTCAACTTGTGCTTCCACCCAAATTAAAGGCTTAACCTGGGAACAGAGATCAGAGAATCAACAGACTTGGAATACTTCTTTCTCCAGTATGAGTGTAATTATGTATTTACTATGTCATCGTAAGTCAGAATTTTATTTTATGTCGTGAGAAAATGTACCTGTGTACTGAGCCTATATGTCATTAAATCAAATGATCCATCAGGAGGGATAAAGGAAATCGTTCGGTCATTCTCAAATCGGGCCAAGCGCACACACCTTTGTCAATTGTCAGCACATAATTTGAGAATTAGTCAAGAATAGACATAGACATGCTTGTAGAAAGTATATATATTCAAATTTGCACTCAGTTACCAATCAGTGAATATAAGGAAGAGAATCAAGCATACATACTGATGGAATTTGATGTCCTCCAAGTCAATTGCTTTTCCTTTGGTTGTTCTACCTTGTGCCTCTAATAATACTCTATCATTCAACCCAAGTTTACACTCAGGCATACCACTGCATTGTACAAGCCATGGATTAAATCTCCATGATTTAGATGAACACTCAAGCACATAATTTGATTATACTAATAGATACTTCCAAATGAACGAACAGTCTTCTTAATCCAAACATCAATCAACTGTTAAAGTAGCCTCTAAAACGAGCCAAGTAGAACCTATGTTCAATGTAACTAATACCTAATCATGTACAGTTAGCACCAGCTCCTAAAATTCTTTAACAGTACTGAATGAATGAAGCAATTCAAAGTCTAATCAACAAAAGAAAACATACTCCAACATACGATTTTCATTTGCATTTCTCGGACTTTAGCAAAACTTCATAACAGTTTTCATAAATGTTGGATACAAGGAAGGAAGAACATCCAGATTCATCACACCTATGAAGCCCAAATACTCCAAAGAAAGGAAAAATATTGATATCCTACTTGTTTCGTACACTGATGCCCCAACTACATGTTCAAAAAGTATTTGGATGCAATGAATTTGATTGTGTAACTCAGATACAATGAATTATATGCTAGTATATAGATTCAATCCTTGTTTTAAGTTAGTCAAGACTGATTATGATATGAGCAGAAAATGTACTTTTTGTTATGATTGTAATAGGAACAGTGTGGAAGAAATGGGCCAATCAGAGCCAAATAGTGGGGTTGGACCAAACTTCAGAATCTCTATCGTAGGAAATGTTTGAGAAAGAATAGGGATGGATGCTGAGTTGGCATTGGCAATGGAGTGAGACAAATGACATGTGGGGTTTAGTTAAATATGTAAAGAATAAAGGGAGAGAAAGGATGGATGATGGAATTATTAAGAGAGAAAGAGAGAGAATCAATGAGAATCCTCACTAGGTGAAGGGGCCAGTTTGCTGGGCTGATAGAATTATTCTATCAGGTATTTCCTCTATTTTTGCTCTACAAAATGGTTTAGGCCTAACTCAACCTGGCAATGGTCCCAAATAAAATATTCTCCCCTCATACATATTCATGTGGCCAGTCCAATTTCTTCAAACGGCATCACCAATGGAAAGACTAGGAAGGTCCACTGAAACATTTTGAGCATAGAATTGGCTACATCTAAACGAGGTATATTCATAAACCAACAAAAAATATGAACTGGATTTGCTAAAGGAGACTGGGTTGTGAAAACGCAAAGCAGTAGAAACTCCAACTTGAAACAGAGACTAGGAACAAATATTTAACACAAAACTTGTGTATGAAAGAGAGCTTCTCAACCCTGTCATACATGATAATATAGAAAGTATGTAAAAGTGGTTTTCCATAATTAGGAAAAGAATACTAACAAGCCAGTAAGATGTTAAACCTAACTACCCTAATCACCAGGACTAGAACAGTTTGTAGCTGTTTATAGAATTTTGATTTGACAAAAAGGGTCACAAGGAAGAGGCTGTAAGAAGCATGGGGACTTGCAAATAGAAGCATGCAAAGACGCAAATTGAGCTAGGAGAACCAGGGGATGTCTACTCATTATTGCACTTTCTTGAAGGGAACCTTGTTAAAGCATAGAATAAGAAAATGTGTAGTGCTTGTAGAGTTTAGAGGGAAAGAAAAGATAATGGAATGGAATAACTTAAGTGAATAGCAGTATATCCTTCATGCAAAACATCCACATATACAAGTGAGCACTGTTTCCTAGGCTAATAATAAGTGGACTGCTACTTCCTAGACACTAATTTTAATTTCTAAGAACAATAAATGCAATTAACACGCGAGAGACACATCACATGTGAATGTTACGACTATCCCCCTCAAGCAAAAGCTTACTAAACTTTTAGCTTGCTACAAATAAACCCCTTAAAAATAGATAAATTAACATGGGATCCAGTGGTGGAGACAATGGAAATATGACCATTGCTGGAGAGACAGCACAACAAAAGGGCTAGAGTGATTATAGTTATGAATAGATTGTTAAAAGTAACAGAATAGAAAACTTCTCCGAATTCCCCAAAAACTGGAAAAACATCAAATCTTTCAAGGAGATAACAGAAAAATGTTGAGATTAGCTAGAATCAGAGAATTCAATAAACACTTGTTAAAATCACACGTCCACACTGCTGGAGCTGACAACTAAGCACTTGGAGGCAATTGGAGAATGGCATGGCTGAGAATTTATGAAAGAGATCAAACAATAGAGGTAATGGAGGATAACTTCACTGAAGAAATTCACCAGCACTTGAAGTATGCCAAAAATAACAAGTGGAACATTTTTCAGCAGTTGCTGGAAAGGTTAGGAGTTGCAGCACGCCTAGAACATTGTCAGTAAAAAATCTCTACAAGCTTGTTAAAATGTCCAACGGAACTTGCTAGAACAGGTTGCCAAAAAATCACAGGAAAGATTGGCAGTGATGACAACTTACTAGAAGAGGTTGCCTACTGGAAACTTCTTCACCACAGAATCTTCTTTCATACCAATAGCTTTCCTTTCTTACATGTTGGTTCATGCGTATGTGTTTTAAGGGAGCTCCTTTTGAGATATTCAGAGAAAACAGAGTGCACTTTTCAGTTACTTTTTTTCATTTTGTCTGGTTAAAGGAATTCTTGATCTACCTACCCTCTCCCCTGAAGTTTTTAAAAATGAGAACTATAGCACTTAGTGTTAACCCAATTAACTAATAGCCCATGTCAATGGTTTGAAACTCCAGTTCTCAAAGAAAGTATAAAGCAAACCTCAGATATGTTCTCATCTTCAATGCCCCAACCACATCTGACCTAATTATTTGCCCATTGCTATTGACAAGTATGTTAACACTCTCCACCACATCCAAGAAAACCTGAAAAAAGAAGAATATTAGTTGGTAGTCTAGACCATGGAATTATAAGTCAAGATAAACTCTAATGCCCACCTCATTTTTCTTGTAGGTCACTCCTTCACTGCGCCAGGATACAGCATTTGTCACAGCCATGGGAGGTCTCTGTGCAACTTCCATTTTATAAGCATCCGTCTTGATAAACTCACTAAGAATCTTTGCCTCAGTATATTGGGGGTAGCCAAAGTCCATTATTTCATCAAGTAGTTCATACTGCAAAGGACATATCCGTAATCAAAATTTTGCCCAGAAGGACTAATTCAGCTCTTAAAGAGACTGGTGTTCAAAGGGACACTAGCATTTTACCACAACAACAAAGTTATCCCTTAGAGATTCCTCTTCCAATTCTTCAAAATAATGCTTAAACACCTGCCTCAAAGACACGAACCATTCCTATCAATCATTATCGCCATGACAAAACCAAGCCTTCAATTCAAAACCGTGATTAGAAATAACACACTTACATCAACAGTTCGATGTAGGAAGAAAAGAAGGCTAGCAGCATTGCAGTTTTGCCTGGTAGCCGTCATGAGGAAAATATTGCTATGCTGTATAAACAAGTAGGTCACGCCATTATCAAACACAACCGGATCGTGAGACTGCGGATCCCCCTGCAACAATTTGAAAACAAACTTCACTATACAACAATCAAAATTTTCCATTCCTATTAACATAAAATCCAGCCTAGGTTTGACAAAAACATTATAAATTGCACCAGAAACAGCAGAAACAAATTGTTCAAAACAGGAGCTGAAACGAAAAGAATGCAATTGAGACGTTACTTGGTGCTGAGTTAAATAAATAATCATATCATAGATTGGTGAAAAGAAGGAACGAACCTCTTTTTCAATGAGTTTGGTGAAGAAGCGTTCGGCTTCGATGGCGGTGACATCGCCGCGGTAGTCGCGCCAAATGAGGACGCGGCCTTTGATGTCGAGAAGGAACAGAGCAGAGACTGCCCCTGCCATTGGATTGGATCAGATCGGAATCAGAAAGGGATCGGGATCGAACGAGCGTTGCAAAGAGGGAGAAACGCTAGGGGTTCAGCGAGCCATGTTAGAAGCTAAACCATGGCTAGAGTCATTGGGTTTCGCTCACTGCGTGTAGGAATTGGAGCCTTCGATATTGTTTCTTCTACCTATCGCTGCAATGCAATGTCGGATTCCATTCAAGGTGGTGGTGGGTTGAAACCCAAAAACGATTACGAACTATGACGACGACGTTCTATCAATAAACAATAAAATAAATGTAAGACTAAATAACAATTTAGTCCATCAAATATGTGATTTATTTTTATTTTTCCTCCAATTAAATTTTGTTTTAGATTTGGTTCATTGTAAGTTTTCTAAAATTATAAACATTAACAATCTTCAACAAGATGAAAAAAAAAACAGCAAATCCAACGTTTATAAAGTGAAAAAGTTTGAAGTCTAATTTAGTGTGAATTTTCCAAATCCAGTTTCTAATCAAATTTTTCATAAAAAATAAAATAAAAATCATTTTATTTCATATCCAAAATGTCATCTTCAATATTTGAATTTTAAATCACGAAATTAAAACATGCTGGCATTAGCGAAAGTATCTCTAATTAGAGTTATTAAAAAATAAACTCAATCAACTTAATATTGAATTAAATGGCGTAAAAAATTAAATTATTTAAAAAATTACACTAAATTGTTCTATATATTTAGTTTTTAAAAATTGAATTGCTTGTAATTAAAAATGCTTCAACAAAATTGAATTGTAATTCATAATATTGAAAAATATATCTCAAAATGGAATTTTTATTGGTAATAATTCAAAAAATCCATATAATTCAAATAATTTAGAGTAGCTCAATTTAATTTAATTTACTTTCATGATGGAGTTAAGCTCAACTCATTCAAAATAATTTTACACTTTAATTATTTCAAATTACTTTTAAAGTTTAATATAGATATTTCAAAGTTATTTCAATAGAATAGTTATTTCAAAGTCTAATTTTTGAATTATAATTAGTATGTATCTGTAGTTATGTTGTCCAATTTATTTTTCTCATTTAAATTATCGAGATAAAATCTTTAGTTATAAATTAATTTAATCTCCCGTTAAAATATTTTTAATTCTTCTTCTTTTCTTAATTTACAATTTAGATAAGAATAATTTATCTTTTAATTTATTATTATACTATGCTCTTTCTTCCTTCACCAATTCAAATTTACCGGTGTTAGGTGTTTAAAGGATATTTTGTAATGATTGCACACTTTCAATTCAACATTGTTATCTCATCCTTTTTAATTTTTTCAATTTTAATTTTATCGAAAACACTTAGATAATTAAGAAGTAATATAATTTAATAAGAAAATATCATATTATAAATTTTAAAATGTCCATCTCTTATTTATTATTTTATCATATTAACGTGTCACAACTAATTATTATGTTCAAACTCATTATTGCAAGAAAGGATTTTTGTTGCGGTTATTTTGGTCATTTCACTTCGTTTTAAGAATCGAGACATATCTAACTAAGGTGAAAAGAGGTGACATTCTTACCTCAGTTCGGAACCAAGACATAAAATTGAGTTTTATTACCTAGGTTATAAAGACAATCAAAGCATAATAGTCATTAAAAAATTAAAAACAAAAAAAAATATCAGAACTACAAACCCAGAGCTTTCACCCTTTGCAATTTCACAGCCATTGTGCCATCACCATCTCCACCTCGTGACACTAGATATGTCCATACACCACGTCGACAATGCACTTGCAATCACCGTGCTTGAATGTGAAACCCTCAATGTTGCATAAGCATGAACCGATGGTGCAAAAACGAAGCAAAAGTTGATGGTGCGGGCATCTTCAACCAAAAACGAAGAAAAATGCGAGAAAATACCGCAAAATCGCGAGGTTAAACGATGGACAACAAGAATGACAAAGTGGCAGTTGATTGGTGGTGCAACCACGACGGAACGGTAGTGAACAGTGTTGCTCGATGTCGCCGCAACACAGAGGGGAACTGATATGGATTATATGGTAACTGCAAGTGGAGATAAACGCAACATAGTTGAACCAAGGCGTAGTAAGCGTGCGAGATATAAAACTTGGAAGTTATTGATCCAAAAGGAGAAAATCAATTAACTGTAGTAACTGCAATATGTGTTTCATATATATACAATAACTTGTAATCGTATAGGGTGTGGTATTCATGAAAACTCTTGCTTTATCTTGTTTTCTAGAATCTATTGTATCAGACTCGGTAATTCTCTGGTGTGTTATCAATACATACATACATATATATATATATATATATATATATATATATATATATATATATATATATATATATATATATATATATATAACTCTCCCTCTTGAGTAATCTCTCTACATCTCTCTTCTTCTGGAAAATAACATTTAGTGCTTTCATTGACCCTCCCATGGCTGAAAATACTCATTTGAAGGAAGTTACTGCGGAGTTAAAGCGACTCCATGACCAAGTTATGGTTCATCAAACCACGTTTGCGTGTGTTGATAAATAAGAGCAAACGTTGGATTCCCTTGTGATTTCTAATGAACCCTCTCGCTTAGATCGTTTTGAAGCTTCCATGGATACCATTACGCGTTCAATTGAAACCATGTCCCGTCAATTGGAACGAGTAGTCCGGCCTGATTCTATTTCCGAGAATTCTCATAATGCTTTGCCTGTTTGCTCTATGAAATTGGATTTTCCTAAGTTTGATGGATCTGCACCTCTCAATTGGTTATTTCGCGCGGAACAGTTCGTTGCTCTTTATCAAACGCCAGACGCGCAACAATTAGCCATTGCTGCTATACATATGGATGGTGACGCTGGCCCGTGGTTTCAAATGCTTCAACGCACTAATCTCCTTCCTAATTGGCAAGCTTTGGTGCATGCAATTTAAGCACACTTTGGTCCTTCCCCATTTGACTCTCCTCATGCTGCTTTATTCAAACTTCAACAAACTGATTCCGTTCAACACTACTCTCATGAATTTTCATCGTTGGCTAATCGCGTCGAAGGCCTCACCGATGCTGCATTACTCGACTGTTTTATTAGTGGTCTCAAATATGATGTTAAGCGGGAGGTTTTGGTCCAGGCTCCTACTTCTTTTGTTAAGGCGGTGGCGTTAGCAAAATTATATGATGCTAAGCCCATGTCCTATTCGCACCCTTCAAAAAAGCCACTTGTTTCCTCTTCCCCACACCGTTACCCTGGCCCTTTTCCTGCCTCCCCCTCTTCCACATCTTATAGGTTGCTTCCTACACCGAAATCGTTGCCTTCTACTCATTCCGTGAAACGCCTCACTGCCGCTGAGATGCAGGTTCGTCGTGATCGTGGGCTTTGTTATACTTGTGATGAAAAGTTTTCACCTGGGCATCGTTGTCCCAATCGTCAATTTCTTTTTCTTCTTCATGATGATGACCCACCGTCGGATGCTTCATCGTCCAGTTTCCCCGATGTTTCTGTTCCAATAGTTGAGGAGACAGTTGCCCAATATCATCACTTATCGCATTGTGCTTTTCATGGTGCTTCTGGACCTAGTACCTTACGCTTTCGCAGTTTACTGTGTGGGCATGACGTTCAAATTCTTCTTGATAGTGGATCTTCTGATAATTTTATTCAACCACGTTTGACAAAGTTTCTTCACCTTCCAATTGAGCATGTGCCTAATTTCAAGGTATTAGTTGGTAATGGTCACTTTTTGACATGTGAAGGGTATGTGAAACAAATTCCACTGTCCATTCAGGGACATACAATTCACCTATTTGCTTTTCTTCTACTAGTAACCAGGTGCGAACATTATCCTTGGTGCTTCTTGGTTGGCAACCTTAGGCCCTCATGTCGCAGATTATAGCACACTCACAATTAAGTTCTTCGATGGTTCTGTTTTTGTTACTCTCTGGGGCGATTCTCCAAATTTGCCTTCTGCTTCACAAGCCCACTACCATCATCTTCGTCGTCTTCATCATACGAATGTTATCTTCGCTGTTTTCACATTACACCCTCTTCTATCTACTGATGTAAAGGATCTTTTGGTTGATTTGTTACCGCCTCCACCATCTGATATGCTTGCTTTACTTCGGAAATACATTTCGGTATTTCACAAGCCTCATGGCTTACCACCATCGCGAAGTCATGACCATGCCATTCCTTTGTTACCAGGTGTTTCCCCAATGAAGGTGCGCCCATATCGGTATCCTTTTAGTTACAAAACAGAGATTGAGAAGATTGTCTCTGACCTTTTACAGGAAGGGCTTATTCAACATAGCACAAGTCCTTTTTCCTCTCCAGTGATTTTGGTTAAGAAAAAGGATGGCTCTTGGCGATTTTGCACTGATTATATAGCATTAAATGCAGTCACAGTTAAAGATTGCTTTCTGATTCCAACAGTTGATGAGTTACTAGATGAATTACACGGTGCCCATTACTTTTCTAAATTGGACTTGCGTTCTGGCTACCACCAATTATTGGTTAAACCAGAGGACTGTCACAAAATAGCCTTTCGCACACACCAAGGCCATTATGAATGGTTGGTCATGCCATTCGACCTCACTAATGCTCCAACTTCTTTTCAGGCTCTTATGAATCAAATCTTTCAACAATTCTTACGCAAGTTCGTTTTGGTATTTTTTTATGATATACTAATTTATAGTGCTTCTTGGTTTGCCCATTTACAGCATGTGGAGCAGGTTTTATCTCTTATGCAGGAACATCACCTTCACGCTAAGTTGTCCAAATGTGCTTTTGGCATAACACAAATTTCTTATTTGGGTCATCTGGTCTCATCTTCGGGTGTGTATATGGATCCTGACAAGGTTGAAACAGTTCTCCAATGGTCCATTCCTACTACTCTTAAGCAACTTCGTGGTTTTCTTGGTCTCACTAGTTATTATCGCCGCTTCATTAAAGGGTATGCTACTTTCACCGCTCTTTTACATGAATTATTAAAGAAGGATTCTTTTCATTGGTCTGCAGAAACTGAAGTAGCTTTTCACAATCTCAAGACCATTATGACCTGAGCCCCCGTTCTTGCCCTTCCAAAATTTTCCATTCTGTTTGAATTGAAAACAGATGCTTCTGGTACAGGAATTGGTGCTATATTGGGCCAGCAAGGACATCCTATTGCGTTTTTCTCTAAAAAGCTTTCTAGTCGACTGCAGAATAAATCAGCGTATGCTCGGGAGATGTTCGCAATTACAGAGGCAGTGGCCAAGTTCTGCCATTACTTATTGGGCCATTGTTTCATCATCTGCACAGATCACAAAAGTTTGTGTTCTTTAATGGATCAGACCCTGCAAACACCAGAGCAACAACAATGGATGCATAAACTCATGGGTTACGACTTTGTTATTGAGTATAAGCCGGGTAAACAAAACGTTGGGGCTGATGCTTTATCTCGTATGGATTGCTTTGCCTTATATCTACAAGAGTGTGCTCTTGTTTCTACATTGAAATATCAACTTGTTGCAGATCCTGAATATAGTCGTCTCATTCTCAATCTCCGTGCTGGCCAAACTTTCCCTTATTTTTGCGAACACGATGGACTTTTATATTGGAAAGACCGAATAGTAGTGCCCAAACAATCCCCCTCACTTTGAAGTTAATTCGAGAATTTCATGATTCTCCGATTAGGGGCCATGTTGGTTTTCTACGCACATTATAGCACCTCCTACTCCAATTTTATTGGCCAGGAATGAAACAACAAGTGCATGATTATGTTCCCCAATGCCAAGTGTGTCAACAAGCAAAGGTATCTCACTCCTTACCTGCTGGGTTACTTAATCCACTACCAATTTCGGATAAAATTTGAGATGATATTGCAATGGATTTCATTACCGGACTTTCGCTCGTGAATGGATACACAGTCATTATGGTGGTTATTGATAGGTTGTCCAAATACGCCCATCTGATTCCCTTAAAGACGCATTTTACGAGTTCTACCGTTGCAGAACTTTTTATCCAACATGTGGTGAAATTACATGGCGTTCCTCGTTCTATTGTTTCCGATCGTGATAAGACTTTTACTAGTCACTTCTGGCAGCACTTATTTAAGTGTCAGGGCACTACCGTAGCCATGAGCAGGGCGTATCACCCACAAACTGATGGTCAATCTGAAGCTCTTAATCGTTGTATTGAGATGTACCTTCGTTGCTTTGTATTTGATCGTCCTCGTGGATGGTTGCAATTTTTACCATGGGCAGAGTTTTGGTATAATATTGCTTACCAAACTTCAGCTGGCATGACTCCGTTTCAAATTGTTTACGGACGTCTTCCACCTTCCTTAGTACGAGATTCTGCAGTTTCTGTTGTTCCGGAGATTGACCACTTATTACAGTAGTGTGATGCAGCCTTAACTACTCTGAAGCATAATCTTGCACGTGCTCAAAATCGCATGAAGCAGATTGCGGATCGCAAACGTGTTGATATTGAGTTTCTCATTGGTGATTTGGTTTATGTTAAACTCCAACCTTATCGTCAACTCACATTGTGAGCACATCGTCATCAAAAATTGGGCCTTCGTTACTTTGGTCCTTTATCGGTCTTGGAGCGTATTGGTAAGGTTGCTTATCGTTTGTCACTGTCCTCTACATCCCGTATTCATCCTGTCTTTCATGTTTCCCTTCTTAAGAAGTGTGTTGGTGACCCCTCTGCACAATATTTTCCGCTGCCCCTACATTCTGCTGAAGAGGCTTCCACTCTCACACCTGTTAAAATTCTAGATTCTCGTTGTCTTTGGCAACAAGGTTGTTTGAATGATCAAGTTTTAATTCAATGGTCTAATTTACCTCATGCTCACAGTTCTTGGGAATTTGTTTCTTTCATCAAGGCTCAATTTCCTACATTTGACCTTGGGGACAAGGTCCCTTTCGACGGAGGGAGTGTTGATATGGATTATATGGTAACTGCAAGTGGAGATAAGCGCAACATAATTGAACCAAGGTGTAGTAAGCGTGCGAGACAGAAAACTTGGAAGTTATTGATCCAAAAGGAGAAAATCAATTAAGTGTAGTAACTGCAATATGTGTTTCATATATATACAATAGCTTGTAACCGTATAGGGTGTGGTATTCATAAAAACTCTTCCTTTATCTTGTTCTCTAGAATCTATTGTATCAAACTCGATAATTCTCTGGTATATTATTAATATATATATATATATATATATATATATATATATATATATATATATATATATAAAACTCTCCCTCTTGAGTAATCTCTCTACATCTCTCTTCTTCTGGAATATAACAGGAACATTATTGCTAAATTCGTGAGAGGAAAAAGAAAGAGTAACAATGTAATTTGATTAAATTTAAAAATATTTAACCTAACTTTCTGTCTCAATTATTTAAGAAAATGTGACATAAAGTTTCATTCTACCTCAGTTATAAGAAAAACCGAGACATAAAATCCAAAAATAACTATTTTATTTTTATTTCCAATCTGACCAATGTCATATATTTTGAATAAAATAATTAAAAATGACGGTTAATCTTTTGATTAATACCTACTTTTTATATTATTAAAATCATTTATTTATTTATTATTTTAAAAGTGTTCTATAAATTGTCTCTCAATAACGACTTTCAGACTTATCGAGCCAAACTTTGTTTTCCTTAAAGTTTGTTCTTATCTGTAAATAAAGTGTTCTTTAAAGTTTGTTGTCTAACAACTTATCGAACCAAACTTTGTTTTCCTTTTGAAAAACTTATATATCTCGAATTGGTAATGAAAATCATAGGGAGCAAATGCAAAAAGCTCAAGACAAAATGGTCATGTGGTGAATAAATGTACATGAAATGGTTCACTTAATTACTAAAATTAACAAAGACTTGAAGCAATAATTCCAAACCCTAATAATCTTCATCTTCCACTGTACAACCCGCTGAAGACCTGGCTATTTCCACATAGGGATGCTTCCCACTCTATTGTGGACATCACAATCTGAGACAGTGCCCCAATTATATCCCTCATTTCAGGCCTCTCTATTGGATCTTCTTCCAAGCACCACTCAGCTATTTCTGCCATCTGCAACATCATATTCATGTCAGACATTATAATATTAGTGATATTCATTTTGGTAATCAATAAGGTTTATTATTGTTTTAATATTTTAATACAATTATTTTTTTGAACTATTATGATCATAGATGAATCTTACTACCTTGTAGACATCTTCCATCCGATAGCTTGCTTCAAGATTCTTATCCATGGCATCTTCTAAGGCAATCTCAGGTTCATCATCTTGGAATATTTTATTAACCTGAATTTCACGAAAAGAAAAACCTCAATCAAAAAATTTCAGTGAATGAGATTGTTCACTCGGCTTTCAGCCAAGGAATTTCAAACTGGACCAACCATTTTAATTATTTCCTCAATCAACACTTACAACACTAATGAGTGATTTCATTTTAATCTCTTCTTTGCTTTCCCGAAATAATGCTCGTTTCCCTGTTAACAGCTCTGAAAGCACCACTCCAAACGCAAACACATCGGTTTTTGGGGTCACTTGAAGCTCCTTCAGAGACCTTAGAAGGTAAAAAACAATACCAGAATGAATAAATGAAAAGATTGTGCTCAAAAGAGGTTTCTGGCATTTGTGTTATAATGGACTGAAATTCTAGTTATGATGATTGAAATGCATAAAACCTTACTCTGGTGGAAGGTAGCCTGGTGTTCCTACAAGTCTGGTTGCTATAAAATTTTCATCATCGGTTCTGTCTACAAGCTTTGCAAGTCCAAAATCTCCCACCTTTGAATCCATTGTCAAGAACAATGATGAGAACTAAATTTAGCACATAAACTTTATTGGAGCAATGCAATTTGACAAGTACCTTTGCTCTGAACTTGTCATTAAGTAGAATATTGCTACTCTTTATGTCACGGTGCACATATCGTGCTTTTGTATAGTCATGTATATATTCAAGACCTTTTGCAGCATCCAGTGCAATTTGAACCCTAACACTCCAAGAAAGAGGCTGGTTCCCTGTTCCAGTATCATGCTTCAGGTTTCTCCAAATATATCTTATAACTGTCTACATTTTTTTCTTGAACTAATCAATAGACTTGTCAAGGACAAACTCTTATAATTTTTCTGTTTCTGTGGCTTTTTTTGGAACAATTTTTGCTTTTAGTTTTGCTAGGAAAAGAAAAAAAGTACCTTTCAGTAATGGGTCATGAAGATGATCACTGAGAGATCCATTTGGAACGTACTCATACACCAAATAGAGGTCATCTTCTCCGTTTGCATATCCCAACAGCTCCACCTGTAATAGTCATTATCAAAAGCACCGTTTTGTTTTTCTCAAAGCAAACAACACAAATTTTAATTGATTGCATTTCAAAATGGTTAAACTTAGCTTGGACATTGATCGAACTCTGGCTCTTGAATAGATCATATATCAGTGTTATATTCAAACATAAAATTCTTAACGCATGGACAAAGAAAGTATCATCAGAACTGTTTGTTACTTACAATGTTGATATGGTGGATCTTACACAAGACCTTGAGTTCTGCATAGAACTCTTTAGATTTATTGGACCTCATTTTCTTCACAGCAACTTCCTGCAGTTAAATGATATCTAGCTTTTAGTCAACACATCAAAGAATGTGCGTGCATCGCTGAGGATCATTAAAAAATTTACTTGGTATTTGCATACCTTGTTCCCTAACACTCCAAAATAAACACTTCCATATCCACCACTTCCTATTCTTCGACTTTCATCAAAGTTATTCGTAGCCTCTTCAATATCCTCAAGGTTGTATACTATTGGTCTTTCTGATTCTAATGAAATTACATCTGCACCAAAATTTAGCATGAATAAGTATAGCAGTCTTTCTCTTTCAGTGTATTGACAGAGATTATGACTAAAAAAATTATATTTGAATCATAAGTTGCATCTGCTACGAAAACTGCAATTTAATTACCTTCTATATATTCCTTTTGAAAGTTATACTTTGAGGAAATAGTTCTATTGGCCATTGATCTTCTAGAGAAAAGGTGTGAATCTTCACTGCTCATTTGAGTGACTTTATTTACCCTGACAAAGAGAATGATGGTTGTAGTAACTGAAAGCAATGTCACTCCCGCTAAGATGCCAATTATTGTTGTTGTCCACTTAAGTTTCTTTTCTGCAAACAAGGTAAAAAGGTAAATTTTGCACACAATTTCTATAAAAAGGTAAATTAGTAAATATCATGCATTATGGAATATTGCAGAAGAAGAGGCAGAGAGGTCACCATTTTCAGCAGCAGTACTGGGTAATACCCCTTTGGATCCCTTGGGAACAAATAGAACCCAACCAGCATCTATGAATTTAAAGTTCGGAGTTAGAACGTTGTTCATGCTCATCATGTCAACCAGTGAAGCATTTAGCAGATCAGCAATCAGTGTTGGTGTATCATCTGGCTGAACTGTATAGGTGACAATTATTTGAGAGCCACTTTCTGAGCACCCACACGGAAGGTGTATTGCTAAATTCTCATCTGGGTGAAATGTACCATTAACTGGCCAAGCTTGGCCACTGAAAACCAGGTTTGAAATATTCACAAAAGTGTCACGTGGCCTTACTTTGTAGATGGTGTCATAGAAATATCCGCTAAGGTCACTCGTATGTTTGCATGAACAAGGTACTGTGACGAGGTAGTCTTGTTTGGTGCCATGTTTTATAGGTGTGATATGGGAAGAAGTAACGGAGTAAAAAGAGGCAATTTGCTGAATGGTGAGATTATGAGATATGTGGTAGAGGGAGGCATTACATGTGATCTTAGCAGAGCAATTTAAAGGAGACAAATTAGAAGGTTTGATTGAGACCTGAAAGGCAAAAACTGTGACAAAAGAAGTTGCCAGAAAAGGGAAAAGAAATGGAAGAAGAGGAGTGAGAGAAGCCATAGTTGTGATGTAGAAACTCCCCTGGTGAAGGAGAGACAATAAGGAAAACATCGTACTAGTTTTAAGGTGCATCCCTTGCTCTTGTCATCACATGGTTGTAGATTCTTTCAAGAAAAAAACGTTTTAGTCTTCTTTGTTGATAGATATAATCTGGGACCCTTTTTCTTGTAGGTTTAGAAATAGTTGTCAAACACAACATTAACTATTAATGATTGTTACCATGTATTAGAGGCAACTTCCTATCCAATCAACGTTACTCGATTGGCAGCACACGATGAACTATGAAAAATTGCTAAATTCAATTTTTAAATATTGTATCCGTTACAATTTTGTTGATGGACTAATTTGGATTCCTTCTGAGTTTTTGGTGGTGTATTTTTAAGATACTGATTTCAATGTTTTAAAATATATTAAAAACGTAAAACTTTTTTAATATATTAAAATTTGTGTATTTTGAAAACACAAGAACAATACAAGCAATGTAAAAGGGAATTTGTATCCATTAAGTAATATATTATGTTATATTTAAAGTATATGTATCTTTTTTCGCTTCTCTTTTTTGTTATTTTTTGTCTCCTCTTTTTATTAGAATGCTTTAATTTAAATTGATGTGGATTGAAATTTGATACAAGTGAGTGGAGGAAATGACTTAAAATTCATATGGATAAATTGAATATTAATATATAAGCACAGACATTGTCTAAATTGAAATTAAAGAAGTTTTGCAATTGCATTTTGTATGCACTAATACTTATATAACTTATATTACAAGATGTAGAAGCTTGGTAACAACACTACTGTTCAATTTATTCTCTTTCATCCACTTCCATCGCTTTAAAGAATTTAATTTTGATGCTAAATTTAAGTAAAATATTAATTTTTTATCATAGTTCATGTAAAATATTTAGAATATCACATATAATTAATACAATCACTAAACTGTACTGCAAAAGGAGAAAGAAGAAGAAAAAAGGAGAAAGAAGAAAAAGAAGAAAGTAGAAGAAAGGAGACAATAAAGGATCTAGAAAAAATAAACAATAAAGAGGGAAGGGGAAGAAAACTATGGAGGATCTTAAAAAAAATAAACAATAAAGAATAAAGGGGAAGAAAACGAGGAAAAGAAAAGAAAAAGTAATTTATTATACCAAATTTAAAGAAGGAATGGGTGAGAAGAAAATAAGTGTGTTTTACTTAGATTTATAAATAAGAAAGATAGAAGAGGAAAATGAATATTCTTATCTTAGATTTAAAGAAGAAAGAAGAGAAACAAATGATGTTATATCATATAATATGTCTTAATTAAAACTAATGGTGTTAGTTAGCTTCGTATTGAAACTAAAGTGAATGGTTAAACTTATTTTAAGGAATAATTCTGAATTCAAATATGTTTGGCTAATATAGAAGGTGTTAATACGTTTTTAAAAGCATGAAAGATTATTCAATATAAAACATTCTTTCGAAAACGTGGTTAAAATTATGTCTATAAAAGGTTTTTTTGGTCAGCATATATATCAAAGTATAAGACCGAAAAATAATCTTGTGACTAATTTAAAATAATACACAAGTTTATAGAAATGTTTCAAGATCTCTAAACATATAAAAATGTTTCAAATTTTAATGATATAGTAAAAGTTCGTAATCATGATAGTTACCAAAGTAGAATCAAACTTTTGTTCTACCTGGATTGACTTAAGATGTTACTGCGACTTAAAATAACTTTTACATGATTATAAGTTTTTGGTGGTTAAAAAAGTGAGAAGGATTATGGGAGGACGAGAGTCACTTGTTTGCTTATGATATCTCGATATGATACGTATTTGATATGTTGACATGTGTATTTTGAAAATAATAAAATACGATACGTAATATATGTATATTGAAAAAATGTACAAGAATTCTTAAAAACATGATAAATATATGATTACTATTATGTTAATCCAAACTAAATTCAAATGTATTTAAATGTTTTCAACATAAAAAAATCATAAATTATTGTCATCATAAAAGTATTACTAGTTTTCATATTAGATTCTTCATTGATAAGTATCAGTAAAGTATCTAATCGAATATCAATATGTATTGGACACGAATACATGATACAAATTAAAGTGTTGGTGCATTATAACTTCTTGCTATACAAGCCAAATAAGAAACAATTAACAAAAACAAGTAATTAAAGAGAAACTAGTTAATAATAATAATAATAATAATAATAATTTATAAAATGATTTTATATAAATAATGACATATTGTAATTTTATAACATTAAAATATATAAAAGGTATTTAATAATAAAAAGTATTTAGTATTCTAATATTCTAATCTACCTAGTATAATTAATAAATGACATCGGTAACAATTTTATAAATATAGAATTTTATTTTTTATTTTACATATAAAATAAATGAATATGTCTTCAATTTATAACTAACGTAGAAATTTGTTTCATAATGCACAAATATAATATGAGTATCAGGTAAGACATATATTTTATACAACGATTTATCTTACCTTAAAAAAGATAGGATATGGCATGTTTTTGATTGTGCGATTTATTTTATATTAAAATTTATATAATGTTATATTATAATTTATTTTAATATGTGTTATTATAATTTGTTATTAATATTTTAAGAATTAACTTGTTTCTTATTTGAAATTATTTTTATTTATTGTAATCATTATTTAAAAATTTAATTTAAAGAAAAATTCAATGATAATTAATAAATTAAAAATAATATTCAAATTTATTTTTATGCTAATTGTTAATATTCAAGAAAGGAATACTAAAAAGGATAAGATAAAAAATTTATCTAAATATATATATTTGTGTAGGTTTTTAGTATTGGGTTCTTAATATTAAAAAAAGAAAATGTTAAAAAGAATAAAATAACAATATTCTAATATATTAAAAATGGGTTGAAGTGGCGTGATATTAATGAAATAAAGAATAAGTGATATGACACAAAATCAAGTGATTTTGCATTTATGAAGGTAAGTGAATTTTCAACGAATTAAAAAGTATATGTGTTAAATATTTCATGGAAACGGATATGCAAACTACATCCATGTGTTCGTGAATCAAAGCTTTCATTGCATTCAACTCTTATTTTTAAGTAACATTTCTCCTACTTTTGTGTTTATGAACTCACTTTGTTGTTACTGGTGCACATATCACATTTAACAATCTATTATAAAACTATGATTATAAAAAAAAATGTAGCCCATAAAAACACTTTGGAGTTTTTACAATTTTTTAGAAGGTATAGGTTGGGTTAAGATAAAACTGTAGCCTACATATAGGTTACGATTCTCTACAGGAACCATAGTCTATACTCTTACTACTAGAATATATGCTACGGTTTTACAATGAAATGACCCGTAGATTATGTCCCTAGGATTAATTTCAACATTTTTTACTTAGCCCGCGCATAACATTGTTACCTCCCGTTGTTGCGAACATCTTCATTTTCAAGTATTATCTGTTTTTTCTTGCGTTTGTAGGTTTGCCATTGTCGTGTTTAAAGAACTCTTTCTTATTCTATGTTCATGTTCATTTCCTCTTTGTTCATGTTCGTTTAAAGAGCTCTTTCTTTGTTGTTTTCTTTCACCATTTGTTGTGTGACCACATTGTTTGTGTGTTTTTCCACAGTGACCCACCATTTGAGTTGCCCAATTTCATTGAATTACTTATATGGTGTCGGGTAGTGGATGTAAGGCGTTGGGTGCTATTTCAAAAATTAAGGTCAATGAGCTCCACAGACTAGGACACTGGATGCTACCTTGGTATCATTGGTTGCTCACTTGGCAGTGAGCCCCATGTTTGTGAGTGTTGGGTGCCCTTCTATATCGTCGGACCCTACTCTATTTTTTAATGATATGTTGTTCCTTGTCTATTTTTCTTATGATTGTGTATACAAATTGGAATGTTGATTATGAGTTGAGATGAATATGAATGGAATGAGAAGGTAGTTATTCCTAGAGTTGGAATACAACATTGTGTTGTATTTATGTGTAATTGTTTTGACAAAAATGATTGAATAAGATCATCCCGACTCTACTAGTAATTAGATTTGTATAGATGAAAATAACTAGTTGCGAGAGTCTAGGGAGGTTCATATATGTAGTTTTGGCAAGAGATCGAAATCGTGATATTGCATTTACCTTACCATGCTTATGGACCGTGAAACAACCCGAACATGATATAGTTATAACTTTTGAGAGGCAAGAGTGAAAGATCAATGGTAGGTGCATGGTCTGAGGATGCTAGTCAATACAATAGTCCTTCCAAGATTGAGTTTGTTGGTTCTTGGTATATGAATGGGTTATGAGAGTCTTTGTGTGTGAGTACAAATTTCATATTTCACGTTGGACGTGAAATTATGTAGTAATTGCTATACAATACTTTTTGGAAACTTTTATATGTATAAAATTTACATTATGTTTTATTATGAACTATTAACTTGATTTTCGATGTGTACTAATATGGTTGATAACACTTAATTGCTAAATAATTAGATTGAGAAATATTTATTATATGTTAGAAAAATCAATATTTAGTACAATTTTAAACAACTAAATAGAATAAAAAATAAGTTATTTTAAAATGTGAATATATGCCAATAAAAAAGAATATTGTATATGGAGAATATTGATAAGGTCAATAATGAAATAAATCCCATACCAATTTCCTAAAGTTTTAAATTCGTTTAAATCACTATAAGAAATTTTATATGGTAACTAATTTTATTACAAAAAATAATTAGTTATTGTAGTGACAAAAACTATAAGAAATTTTATATGGTAACTAATTTTATGACAAAAAATAATTAGTTATTGTAGTGACCAATTTAGATATTAATTTATAAAATAAAAAAATATTTATTACTAAAATAGTTACTATTATGATACAAAATTATGTTTGGTTCCTAAAATTAGTTATCAAAATTTTGATTACAGAAAGAATTAATTTATAAATTGATCTCTATTTAAATTTATAAACTAATTCATTTATAACAAAAATCTTGATAACTAATTTTAGAGATTAATTTATAATCAATTATAATTTTTTATTCACAATAGTGATTATTTGAATAACCAATAATTTTTAATTTTATAAATTAGTTTCTAAATTAGTTATGAGTATTTTTTTTTTACTAAAATTGTTATCATGCATAGATTTTCACTAAGTGAATCAACCTTTAAATTTAAATGTTTGTTATGTTATGATTGTCACTTTAAATTGAAAAAACATGGAATCAAATAAATTTATTTTGTAAATATAACTGAGAAGTGTTAAATTCGTGACAAAAACAAATTATTATTAAGTATCTCTGATTTAACAATCTAACCCATTTGTCAATTTTAATTAAAATAGTGCTCTTGCATTAAAAAAATAAAAAATTACATGTTGTGTTTGTTTATTATAACATAATGACTTATTGCTTGTTAAAATATTTTTATTTCTTTTAATATTAATTCTTAAAAATAATTAATAATTTATGTAATGAGTAAGACTGGCTTTTAACATAATGATTGATTACGATTGATAGGATCTTGACTGATATTCAAATCAACGATACTTTAAAGTATTTAAACCAAAATTAATAAAACATTATATTGACTATATCATTTTTTAGACTATATAATTTATTAAAATAAACAATGATTTTATATAATTTTTTAAATTGTAGAAGTTATTCAACTTATTTTTAATTTACATTTAATTAATTGGATTAAACTAAAAATATGAATTTTAGTTTAAAATGATCAATTTAAATAGACATAAATTAATTTGAATGAGCCTACTATGGATTAAAAATTCTGAATATTTAGTTTTTTCTTCTACACCCACAAACATTATAACAAAAAGGTCAAATACAACTACAAATCTTATAACAAACATAAAATTATTTTTCTTGACATATGTCTAATAAGATGAATTTAAAAATCTTATATTTCCAATCGATAAATTTATCTTTAATAAGATTTTTTCAGCTAGATTTGTTATTTACAAAATATAAATTTAAAAACCTTACTCTAAAGAATGGAGTTGAGTAATACAAGAAGAAATATCATCTGGTTTAACATGAGTAGACCAATAGAGATCCTACTGTGGGAACTTATGACCTGCATAAGCTGGGACGTGGTTGTCTAGTTTTTATGTCTTTGTTTTCACCGTTTGTTTTTAGTAACCACTATCGTAACAAGTTATGACCAGTGATTCTATAACCATGAAACAAGCCAAACAACAAAAGTATTTTCATTAATTCTTTCGAAACCTTTGTTCATCTTTTACCTTTGAGCAAGTTCCAGCTAATTCATTAAAGACTTCATTTTCAATGCTAAACGGAGAAAAGACCAAGAAAACAAAACAAACCAGTTTCAAAGGTAAATTAACACCAAACACGCCGTGTGGAGATGTTCCTTAAGCATATATAAGAGATCAATTCCAATAACTCACATTTAAATATTGGATTAAAAAATAATAAAGACCATGAGGATTAACTTTCTTATATTGTTGAGTACATTGAGAAGAGATTAAATTACACTGCCATACATTTTATAAACTATTATATCGTTGATGAAAATTTACAAATTAATTCGAAAATATTTACATGTGATCTCTAATTATTTATGTACATAAAAGAAAGGCACCACCTTCCATCCAAATCCTTGTTAAGAAGATTTTTTATACAGAGACCATAATGTATTTGTATGAGTCAATTACCAAGATTAAACTGACTTTAATATCATTTATGGGTCCAACACCAATGAGACATGAGTCCAATTCACGCATAAGAGACATTATTGTTAATTCAAAAACTTAAGACGATGAATTTATTTTATGGATCTTTATTCTTATATGGTGTTCAACTTTTTTATTTTACTCAATATGAAACTTAGACTCACACTTAGATTCTCAATAATCTTTCCCTTAAGTGTGAGTCCCTTTAGACAAGTACTTCTTATTTGTACTGTCATTCATCTTAATGAAACACACTTACGTGATTCACCGTCAATAAAACTTTGGATACATGGACTCAGTTGTGTTAGTTACCACACAAACCAAACTTTGACACCACACGAACTTTTGTGTAGATGAGTATTTCTCACTTTCATTTCCCAAAGATGATAAATTGTTGTTGGACATTCTGATAAATCTTGTTGCATATTACGATAGTTGTTGTTTTGTTTTGTTTGAAAAGTATTTTATTTAAAATATGTTGGTAATCACCTTACTTTCTTCTACCTTACTTTCTTCGGTTCATTTGTTTGAAAATGTTTTATTCGAATTTAATATAATCTTATAAAAGATATTTTAACTAAAAGTTATTTTTACTTCCCAATCTAATGAATTTGAACTACCCTTTTCAACTTGGTTACCAGTATTCATGATCTCACATTTTTCATCAACTTTATTCAAATTTTACTCTTAATATGTTTTTCACATCACTATGTTAGTTGTTCAAACATTCTAATTTGATTGAATATTCAAATAGCCTTAATTAACAATCATCAAACATCAATAAGTTTTAATCGTAGAGTAATTTTCAAATCCACATTGATTGTTTTTATGTAAAGTCCCAATTAAATAGATAAATTCAATTTAATAAAATGCCATATACATAAATATCCAGAGAGTACGAAAATTTGGATATGAAGGTACACAGTACTGATAATGTTAATTTTTACCATTATCCAAGCTATATTTCATTAGCAAAATCATCTCTTCCAAAGCTTTTAACCTACTCAATCCTCAATTTTACCTTACTTTTGTAAATAAATACATTGTGGGTTACATTGATCTAAATATACTACTAATCCCCATTTTTTGTGTCCTTTTTGTAGATTAGAAGCTTTGCTTCAAAAGTCCAGACAAATGAGTGACCCGAAATAGCAAGGAGAAGAGCAAAAATATCAACAGGAAGCGCCCGGTGACAAAGAGACAGCGCCAGGCGCAACAGGCCGCCAGCGCCAGGCGCCACTGCTGGTCACCGCCTGGTGGCACCTGGCCACCGCCGGGCGGTAGATGGGAAATTTGCCCCCTGTTTGATGGCTAGCGCCTGGCGGTGAGACCCTTTCGCCAGGCGCCCGTTTTCGCTGATGTGGCAAGTTGGCTCTTTTTCTTCTGTTTTTGCGAGGGCAAACAGATCTTGGACATTTTGGAGCTCGAGCAACGCGATTAGGAGAGCTTGGAGGAGTGCTAAGGCTTGTGGGAACAACTCCATCTTCCTCTTTGTATCTCTTTCTCTTCCATTTTTCATTTTGTAAGCTTGAGCTCTCCATGACAATGGAGAGCTAAACCCATTTTTGTTGGGGTTAGATGTAGCCATTGAACTTTCATGTATTTTCGAATGGTTTGAATATATATATGCTTCTTCCATTGATTTCTAGTATCTTGTTTATGTATTTAAAACTTGCTTTGTTTTACCCATTCATTGCATGATATTTGGGTCATTAGGTATTGGAAAATATCTCTTGAAACTTTGAATTGGAACAAGATACCTAATGGAACTTGTATCTAGGAATGGAACTTGACACATTAGTTGTCTTAAACCCTAATTTGTAAAGCGGGTTTGTTTATTTAGGGATTCAAGGAATTGACTCTAAATAAGGAAACCTAGGCTCATTCAACTAAGGGATTAGAGTTTGAGTAAACTTGTGGG